>Ga0209208_10003102_pt1 | contig 23883 bp, 9 predicted proteins | sample S1TSphfallax_3_FD_187694 | JGI IMG/M metagenome (GOLD analysis project Ga0209208, IMG submission 187694) | Host-associated microbial communities from peat moss isolated from Minnesota, USA - S1T2_Fd - Sphagnum fallax MG (SPAdes) (version 2) | ecosystem: Host-associated > Plants > Peat moss >...
TAAAAGTAAAATCAAATCTAACATTTTTTTTCTATATTTTTGGCTACCCTACTACAACTTAGGATAGAATCTGGCAACTTCATTATTAAAAAAAATCAAAATTTGCAACTAAAATACTTTTTTTAAAAACACTAAATTTTCACCAATTTGAAAAACAATTTGCCATTTGGCGAAATTTTGCCCCGGGAAAAAACACTTGTGACTCTAATTATATGCTAATCACGGATTTAGAATTTAGTTCATGCAAATTGGAGTGTTTTCCTAACATCATCCCAAAGAAAATCACCTGCTAATTACATGCTAATTAATCAAACACTAATTAAATGCTATGTTACTAGGAAGGTTTTTTAAGTAACCACAGTTTTAGACTTGAACATTTGGGTGAGGCCACACTTCATGTTAAAGTAAACCTCAAGTATATGTCATGAGATGAAACATTTTACTTGGGTGGGCTCTATGTTGTTGTGCACTACAAGTGACAATCAATTTATTTTATTTTTTTGGTTTTTTTCTCATGTGGTTTTCAATAGTTCATTATTATTTATGTAAATGTTTAATATAATTTAAATTAATATGAATATCATGGACATGAAAAGGCACGTGTTAATTTGTTTTTTCATATACATGTTGATGGTAGGGAAAAGGAATGAAATAATTATTAAAACAATTGATGTGTGAGTTTGGTCATACATTAGCATTCAACATAAAACAATCAATTTTGGTGGTAAACTGAGTTTCATCCTGTCTTTCCCTTTTCCTGAGCACCTTCTGCTTGTTACATATATTTTCACTGCTCGTAAGAAGTGTACAATTTACTATAATTAGTCTCCAACCTTGTGCATCAAATGTTGAGTTTCAGCATTTCATTTCAGTCTTGAATATATTTTTATTTTTTTAGGAAAATTTTAAATTCACACCTTTTCTTGGTTAAATTCACACCCTTTCTTCGCGTCGTGGTCAAGAAACGCGGCAAACCTGCAAGCTCTAAGAACAAGACAAGCACGACCAGGGTGTGAATTTAACCAAAAAAAGGTGTGAATTTAAAATTTTCCTTTTTTTTATTTTGATTCTTTGTTGACCCAAAAATTAAAATGCTCCAGAATATGAATAACAGATTCTCTACTTTCCTTCATAAAATTTTGTTCTTCAAAAAACAAATATATTGACTTGGGATCTACTTACAACTTTGCATTACAAGTCAAAATAATTAGGAAAAGCATTCACTCGTATTATTACCACCTGGGTGGCTTTGGCATAAATTAAATTATTTTCAACTTTGTTCAAGTTTTTCAAAAAAATTCAGCTCTTTCTATTGAAATTTTCAAAAACACATTATTCAAGCTGCCAGCCAGTTTTGAATGGGGGACTTTGTGTGACCAATTCAGTTGCTTCACATACATTTGATCACCAATGCAATGAAATATTTTTAAAATATTAATGAATTGTATTATTATTATTATTATATTAGACATATATCGAAATTTTCAAATTTTTAAAAAAAAAGTGGTAGCTGCTGAACTAGAAATTTGGATTAAATTAATTATTCGACAGAGAACTGCCAAAGCTACCCAGATATAATTTTCAAAAAATCCTCTAAAAGAAAAAAAAATTAAAAAATCCTTCAAGTAACTATAACTCTATAACTAATATCAAGTTTTCACACAAGCCAAATTATCATCTTTAAAAAATCCTCGTATAAAAATAGACCTATTATTATTATTACCAAGTATGGGCCAAAATCCCTTAAGCTACTATACCCTATAATGAATCTGAACACAATATCCTTGCCTTGGTAGACAAGCCAATAAGCCTCTCTTGTCAAAAATTTTGACTTTGGATATACTTACAACTTGCATCACAAGACAAAAGTAGAAAAAAGAATTCACTTGAATTACCAATCATTCATCGAGCGAAGAAACCTCTCTCTTGCAAAATTTGCAAAACTTTGACTTGGGATATACTTACACAACTTTGCATCACAAGTCTAAACTAGAAAATGAATTCACTCTATGTATTACCAAATCATTCATACAACAAACAAATCTCTCTTACAAAATTTGCAAAAATTTTAAACCACCCATTAGTGATCGGTTTGAGCCATGGTTAGCCTGGTAACAACCACTTTCTAGCATGGTCTTTTGCTGACTAATGGTGCATTCACACTTGATGTTAAATCAATGTTAAATGAAAATCTAGGTGGCATCCTAGGTGGCACCCAATGTTAAATGGGCAATAGCTTAATGTTAAGTGAATGTTAGTTTAACATAAAGTCTTCGTAATAAAGTAAGTTCAAGTCTTCAATGATTAGTATGGTGTTAAGGTACTAGACATTAAAATCCCTAACATCAAGTGTGAACACACCTTAAGAACATCCCCAAAACCAATTGATCTCAATCAATTTCAACCAAACAAGTGATGGCACTCCTCTCTACAAAGAAATGTTTTACCAAAGCACAAATTGGTTTTGAGCTTGTTTCAAAACCAATTTCAATAGTTTTAAGCTTGTTCAACATGGCTGACATATATTGCTTCATTTCGTCTCTCCCAAAGAGTATGAGCACCTAGCACAAAGGAAGGTTTTGTATACCTACATGAACAAAACCAAGAAGGAACAAGGAGTAGTAGAGTAGTGCAAAAGTTACTTGATTTCTGCTTAATCATCACAAGGTAAGATCCTTAAGAAAAACTCAATAAGCACTTGTTTGTTTTGTATTTTAATGTAAATAACAAATACTTGTAAATACTCGAATTCACACTTGGTGTTAATAAAGACTCTAGTATTAAGTCTCCTAACACCAAGCTAGTCATTTCAAACTTAAACCAATTTAGCACGAAGGTTTTATGTTAAGTTAACATTCACTTAATATTAAATAAGCGCTCATTTAACATTGGGTGCCACCTAAGATGCCACCTAGGAAACCTAGGTGGCACCCAAAGTAGAATTTTTTTGTGGATGATCATAATTATGTGGCTACATCACAAAATTGTAAAAAACAAAAAATAAATAAAATAAATCCCGGTTGCATCAGATTTTTCTTCCTTAAGTCAATCAATTAACTTCTTGTGTTTTTTGGGGGGCAAATAATGAGAGTGTACTAGGGAGAGGAGGGTACTTCTACAAAGGATTATTTTGGGAAAAATGGTTCAAACTCAGATTTTGAGGAAAACAAATCTGAAATTGTGAAATTTAAACAATATAGGTTCCAACTTGTTGCCAAAAATATAGCAAGGATTTCCGAAATTTGTCTAACTTTCCTCCTCTTTTTGAAAAAAGAACCCTGCCTAGCCCACTAGTAGTTAAACCCAAGATAAAAGCTAAATTGATTTCACACTCTTTAATAATTTTGTAAGCTAAGAGGAGTTCTACATACACCCACTTATTTTAGAAAAACCCTGTAAATAAAAATCAAGGATGGGAACCCATCCATCAAAATACAAGGCAAAAGAGAACACAAGTAGGCTAGACACAACCAAAAAACAAAAGAAAAAACAAAAGCAAATAATCAACAAAAATTAGGTGAAGACCCTATTCGAACCTCTACCAATGCTTATAACATACAACATAGAGTCTTTCTTCACTCTCACCTCGAAACAAGAAAGATTGAAGAGTCCAAGGTGAGAAACACTATTTAAATGCCACCATTGTATCTTGTGCAAATGTACCAGGCCAAACCCAATTTGAACACTATTGTAAAGTTGTACTTCATCCCAAGTATAGTGTACAAGCCATTTTACTAATGTCATTGGCTCTACTCTAAGAATAACTTAACATATTTAGTACCTTGGCACCTACAACATTAATTTAATTATTTATAGAAATGTTTATTTTATTTTTTAATTTCAAAGAAAAAACTTTTGTGTAGGAAAATAGAGAATTTATTTGAATATTTTAATTTAAAACATGATTTTTAAAATAAATTTAATTTATTATTCAACAAACATGTGTTGAAGTTGCTCTTTTATTTCAATATTTTAAATGATTTTCCTAAGGATGATTCATTCAAACTGATTTAGGTAGGATAACTATAAGTTCCAAGAGTGGTCCTTTGGATAGTTTCAATTAGAATCCGTTAAGCCAAATCCCAAATAAAGAGAAATGAAAAAGTGTTTTTTTTCTAATCTTTTCATTTTCAATGTTTTTATTTTTTCAACACCATAAGCATATTTTCACCACCAATTTGCATCTAAATTCAATTAATTAGATTTAATTCAATAGAATAGAATTTAAATTCCATTCAATGTATTTGAATATAGATTTAAAATTTTAAGTTCAATTCAATTCAATTTGTATGTAATGTTATTCAATATTTTCATTCAAATGGACATTAATTTCAACCCTTTTTTCCATCAATTGATTGTCAATAATAATGTGTAGTTATGCAAAGCCCTAGTTGTGTCTATATGAATCATTGAAACTTACCTAAAGAGTTTAAGAATTTTTTATTTAATGTTGACAATATAGGCAAAATGATGATCATGGATAAGACAATTTAACAAGATTTAGTTATAAAAAGTAGGGAAGTAAGAAATTTTAAGCATCCTTATATATAAGTGTAACAACAACATGAGATAGAGCCTAAATGTTTCAAAAAACAAATTGAAATTGACTAAACCATATACGTACTAATGTAAGGAGAGTTTTTGTTTTTATGACAAACCTCATGTTCCAATTTTTATTTTATTTTAAAATTCCCTTGTCATAAAGGTTTTTGATTGTCTAAATCAATAAGTGAATAATTTTTTGCATCAATGTGTTAACATGGTGTGATCAGCAAAAGACACCTTATGGTTTTCCTATAGTTGTTTTGCATGTTTTCTATAGGCAAAGTGTGTTGGTAATTTTACAAAAAAAAAGAAGGCCACTTATATTTTGACACACCCCATAAATACAAGCACACAAGGCGAAGGTTCTTCAAGGCTTATTGTTCTTTTAGGTTTCTCATGCTTTTTTTTTTAATATGCTTTTGGTGCGAGCTTTGGAACATAATTTGTTCAAGTTTCTCATCCCTTTTCTTTTTATATGTTTTTGGTGTGAGTTTTGGAACATAATTTGTTCCTTTACCCCTTAAAGATATGCTTCGGGTTTTGTTTTTTTGGCTTGCTTGGACTTGGGTAGTCTCTTTTCATTCCTTTCTTTCCCCTTTTGTTGGGTGCTTTGTTTAATGAAGTTTGCGAGATTTTCCTCATTTAGAACAATTTTAGTTTTGGTTCCAATTTCACACCAAAATGGAATCTTAATTTGGTTTTTGGCCTCAAGTTTTTATAAACAAAAAATTTCAATTTTAATTATGAAAATCAAACATGATTATGGTCTAATTTGATTTCAATTCTAATTTTAGTTCCACTATAAAGGGTTGAAAATGTGATCCCTAAACATTACCCTCTTTAAGGAAGTAAGGCCAAGGGAATAAAATTAACTCCTTTTTACCCCCCAAAAAAATTGTTTTCATTTATTAACTTTAGTATAACTATTCAAATGACTATAAATAGTTCATTCAAAAACAAAAAAAAGGTAAGGTCTGTCATTTAGGGACAAACCTACCATCGTGATTGTAAACTTTAATAATGTAAAAAAAAAATCCTTCCTAAAAATCTCCTAGGTGATTGGGTGGAATATTACACCCAATTAGACTCATTAACATGAAATATTTAATCCCACTAACTTCACCCCTTTAATAAGGGACAATAAGTCTACTACTAAGAATTAGCTTGTTATTAGGATGCCTATGGCACTAACTAGTCGATGGATTTTTTACCTTTTAACATTCACACATAAATGAAACTGTGAATTTATATTTGGGTGCATTTTTCCCAAAAACAATTTGTTTTAGGTCTAAAACTGATTTCAAAAATAAAACTTGGTTCCAATTTTATTTTTATTGACTAAAACCAAAATTGCCAACTCTAACATTCCCACTAAGGTACCTACCCAATGTTGGTACATATGTGTAATGTGTTACATTGATTTTATTTATGATCTTTTTTTTTGGGTCATGCAACTTCTTCTTTTTTTTTTCCTTTTTGGGTCTCCCAAAAACAAAAGGAAGAAACTTTCTTTGCTACTACTACTCCAAACTTCAAGTTCAAATTAAATAAATTATCAAAACCTTTCCAAAACATGACATAATTTTTTTAAAGGATGTCATTGAGTTTTGGAATGTTTGCTATGACATAATAATAATATTTTTGCAATATTATTGGACTAGAACAAATCATGTCATTTGTGTGGTTGTTAGTAATGTTTTCATGGTGGCGAATTTGCCATTTTGTGAAAATATTTTCCAAGAATAATATTTTGCAACAAACCTTTGTTTTAGAAAAAAAGATTCATAAAAAATCATCACAATTGCCTATAATATATGAAAAGGTTCTTTAAATTTTACACTTTCATATTTTTAACATCATTCAATTTGGCGAAATGTGCATATGGACTATTTCCATTTGAACAACATAACAAAATTGAAAGGATAAAGGGAAAAAATGTTACTTAGTTAGTGTGCACAAATATTTCTATTTTCATTTCATATACCATCTCTAACATGTTTTTTTTTCCTTGTCTAAGTATTTATTGTGTTGTTTGCTACTTACTTATAATTAGCACAAATTTTGTTGTGTGCACTATTCATTGGGAATCTAAAAGAAATGCATAGTGGGATGTTGAGAAGCAAGTAGAGTTTTATCATGATTTGTAGGGGGGTTGTTTTTGTTACAATTGTTTTGATTCATTCCAAAAATCATTTGAACACCCTTTCGTTTGGATCTTGTTGGCTTTGCCTGTAGGGAAAAGACAATGCATTGATGTACAATTTAGCATAAAACTTTAGAATGAAAATAACCCAATATGTGAATGAAGTTTTTTGAAAAGAAAATGATTACTATATACCCAAAGCAAAATCCACATTTAATTGTTAATTATCTCCAATTAATTCCCCAGTTCTAATTCTTTTTTTTCAAAAAAATCTATCATGGTTTTGGTTTTGATTTCAATCCCACACATAAATAGAACCAAGAACTTGGTTTCATGTTTGATTTTGATTTTGATTAAAAATTAAGCCCAATTTTAGTGAGGTTTTCCTTAAGTGGAATTGGTGGTTTTTACTTACCAAACAAGTACATACCCAACGATGGTAAAAAGGTGTTATTCATGGACAAACACATTGTTTGAATATTGTTTAAAAGTGTGGATGATTTTTTAAATATTTTTTAAAAATAATCCTAATAACTAAGTAACTTTGTTCAGACTTGACAAAATGAAAGTTTTTTACCCAAAATCAAGTAGGAATGACCATCAAGTTAATTTTTAGGAATTCCATAATTTACAAAATGTTAGAACCTTAAAATATGAATAACAAAATGTTGTTCACATCACATGTACTCGTTGTATTGTTGATAACAATAATTAGATTTGATTCATAATGGAAGATTTGTTAGTGATTTTTTTTCCATCAAATTTTGTCTTTTTTTCAACAAAAAAACTTAAGATCAATGTAGAATTTTATTTTTTAATGTAAATTCGACTAATTATGTTTTTTTGGAAAAAACATGTTTGAATTAGGTAATGTTGCAATTATAATGATAAAAAACAAGTTGTGCCAACCACAAAAATAAAAATACAACCAAGTCAAATTATTCAAAGTGAAAAAAAAAAAAATTCGAGAAGATATATTTAAACATTCTTGTAGACTTTGCATTTAATGTTGAAAGTGGAATATTGATGTGAATAAAATGTCATTCACATCACATGTTGCGCACATCACTTTTGTAAGTTATAAAAGGATATTGAGTGAGCCCAACTACTAACATTAAAAATTTATAATCATGTATAACAAACTACATAAAATCAGAAATGAAATACTCAGACCCCAACTACCGACATGAAAGTTTTCTAATTATGTTATAACAAAGTGCATAAAGTTAGAAATTTAATATGCAAACTAGAATACCATAAAACAACGAACTAGACAAAAGAAAACAACAACCCCATAACACCGTGTGAGATTTCAAAACTTTTAAACATTAGTCTAGTTTAACGTTAGAAATGTTTTCTAACTATTGGTTGAAGTTTCAATGTTCATTTCAAATGGTCAAAAGATACAAATACAATATAAGGTGACCACCATGGCTAGAAAAATGTCAAAAACATAAGTGGAAAAAAACACAAAAGATATTGATAACTTTACCATTAAGCATATTAAATAACCAAAAATAACTAGTAACAGAAGAAGAGAAAAATGGACAACATTCAACATTTTACATTTCCATCCACAATTGGAACATAGATCTTATTGTTACAAGAATAACACGCCCTTGTACCAATGTAACATTGCCTAGTTAGTGATTACCAAATAGCAAAATATAGGTCCAAGAACAAAGAAAATGGTGAACTACCTTAGTTAAAAAAGGAATGGGAGAATGAACCCATTTTGAAATATTTTGACCTAGTACAAGACCAACAAAGGAAATTATATTCACGCAAAACTATGTCCCAATATATTTTTATTGTGGTTAATGTGGCTTGTTCCATTGGCACAAGTGTGATTACTTGTTACCCAATTAATTTCTACTTCCAAAACCAATTTTGGTGATTTAATTGAATTTCCAACGAATTTTTTTTTTAATGTTTTATATCTCCCACACTTTAGATCTAAAATACAATTTCACCTCCATAAAATCCTACTTGTTGAAGGCTTTCCAACAATATCAAAAGGGCACCGTAATTTCCCTTTAAAATTTTGTTTTGGTTTTATTGAATTTTCAAGGAAAAAAGTTCAATAATCAAATAACTCTTGCACTCTAGGTCTAAACCAATGTTGAGCAAAAACCCGAATTGTTGAATTAAAATTGACAGTTCCAATTTTAATTCCTAATAACCTCTTCAAAATTGGGTCTCAATCATGGAACTGGCTTAGCACTTTAGGTCTAGACCAATGTCATGCAAGAACTTGAAATTTTGAATTAAAATTGACAGTTCCAATGTTAATTCCTAAAAACCTCCTCAAAATCAGGTCTCAATCATGGAACCAACTTGATATATAAAGGTTTTAAACTTGGGTGGGAACCAACCCCTAGTTCTAACCTTGAATGTAATTCGAACCAAACCCAAAAGTCAATTCCAAATTGACCTTCAAACTAAAATTGGATTGGAATATTAAAATAAAATAAAAATAAATTCAATATATTTCACAACTTAAGTCCAAAAAAATCCAAATCACCTTCATTAACTACTATTCATTGAAGGCTTTCCAACAATACCAAAAGTACGCCTAGGTTTTTTTATAGTTTATATGAATTTTTAGGGAAATTTTTATTCAATATTCAATATTTTTTTAATTTTAGGTTGAATTATTAAAAACCAACTTGGTGTACTCATGGAGGGCTTTCCAATGGTATCAAAGTGCAACAAAAAAAGGTGTTGTGGTTTAAGAAATCCCAATGTGACAAACAAAATAAACAACCTTCCTTCATAAATAGATGTAATAATAATCTTCAATTAAACATGCACACACATGTTTGATTTATTTTATATTTACATTAGGCTTGTGCTTACATTTGGTGTCATAATAATTTTAAATTTACCTCACCACATCTTAACATTTAAAACAAAACAAAACAAGTTGAATGGGTATGAACATACATTTACAGGTCATTAACGTTTCTCAACATTCAATGGGGTTGCAAAGAAAAAAAGAAGAATATCAACAAGTTGGACATTACAAACCCTAAGTGAATGCATCTTAGTTTTTAACGTAGTTTTAGAGATACATTCATTGACATAAACATTCAATTGAAAAGCTTTTTTGAAACAAGATCCTTCTGTTTCATTTTAATCTCCAAGTATACATGTTTCAACCTTTGGGTTAAGGTTGTTTCCATTTTCTTTTTTAAAACTTATATTCAATCATTACTTATACTGCTATTTTGCAAATAAATCCAACACCTTTTCCTCTACCCCATTTGAATGATCATCATTGACATAAACTTTGTCATCAAATCATGCTTTGACACGTTTCACAAGTTATATTAATGTCAATCATGACCAACATTTTGCATTTACATTCAAATGTTTTGGTTGTGAATGTATCTTGTATTTATAAGCTACCAACTTTGAATGCACTTGTTTTATTTAAATATAATTTAAGTTACCACTTTTGTTTACTCCTTACTCCAAATTGGGTAATAGGGACCATTTGCCCATTGGACTAGGTCTTTAAATTCTATTATCAAAATCATGATTTACAAATCAACTTTAAGTTTGGTATGATCCTTATGAACCAAAAAAGGAGATTGCATTATATTATTATGTAAAGTTGCAATATTTTTTTTCATAAAAATGACATTTTCAATACATTTCAAATCATTTAAAAATTCCTTTAAATAAAGACCAAAATTATTTATACTACTTTTAAATTGGAATATTCATATTCATTATATTATTCATTTCAAACTTAATCAAATGTACTCATAATGCATTAGAATTTTTTTTTTCCAAGTTAATATAATTAGATCTAATATAAAAATTTCAATATCAACTTAAGCTTTATTAACATGATAAAAAAAAAACAATGGTTATGTCCAAGAATGATTCCTATTACCACATTTGGATCCTCCTTCAACCACCAATTATTGACTAATGAAATTGAAAACAAGGCTTTCAACTATTCCACATTCGCTATTGAATTTGTTAATATATTTCAATTTCATGAATTTTTTAACCAACAAAATTAGACTCAAACTTTTGCTTCACACGCCCTTCACATACCATACCTAAAATTTACATAGAATTTGGAATTATATCAAGCAAAAAAAAAAGGTTTTTTTGGGGCTATTGGGTCCAACCTTGGTAATGTGTGTGTGTGTGTGTGTCCAAGGCTGGTAAAGTGGACCAAAAAGTACATCCACCCAAATCCAAATTTTAAATATGGCAGTTTTCCAACATGAACATAAAAAAGTATATTCAAATTTCTTTAAAAGTTTCATTATGGAAGCCTCTATGCTTCCATTGAGTTTTGATGAATTGAATTTGAAAAACTTTAGTACAATGAAAGAAGGTAACAAGTAGGATTGAAACTAACATGTTAATATTTTTTTCATTATTACTTTTACATTAAACATTACATATATTTTGATTATACTATGAAAATTTTAAAATTCCATTAGTATATTTAGCATGCCATTGAATTAAAAATAAAATAGATCCAATATTTAATCTACTTGTCCTTGAATTTTAATCTATTTTGTAGGTTGTGACATCTACTTGAATTTGATGAATATATACAAACTTATTTTAAACATGTGGTTTTAAAATGTAGTTGTAACAAGTCAAAGAACTTTTTATAATTAAACATTAAAATAAGTAATATTCTTAAATTTGATACACTACAAGAAATCATGATTTATTTAACGTGAAAATATAGCAAAAATGAGTCATTTTGACATTTGGTCAATTTGACCATTTAATCATATTAAACAAGTCGATTTGAACACATCCAACTTGATTTGTGGTTTTTTTATTGACCATAAAATGGTCTTTTTGATTAATCAAATTGGACAAAAAATTGGGTAGCCAAAAAGATTTAATTTTTAAAAATTCAAATTGCAAATATAAAAATGTAAATAATAAATAAATAGTAAGTACTTACTTACCCACCCACCCATGACCTCCTACCTACCTATCCACAACCCACCTAGGTATTATACACTTACACACATGTACAAGGTATATATATGAATATACATACTCCGCATAGTATATGTTGGTAAAGGGGATTGAACCTTGGTCTCCTTGGTTCCTTGGCTCCACGCCAATGTTTTGGCCCTTAATCCACCCCATCACTTTGTAAAACAATATGATACCAAATATATTTAACATGTTTTCTTGAACTACCATGAATTTGTTTGTCAATGTTTATAACAACATTTTAATTTCAATATTTTTCATAAATTGGTTAGTAGGTACCTATATAGGTAGATAGGTAGGTACACATGTTTACTTTTTATGTTTTTAAATTTACATACCTACTTATGTAAACTATAGGTAAGTATGCAAGTAGATAGACAAATAGATAAGTAGGTAGGTAGGTAGGTAGTTCTATAGGCATAGCAAATAGGCTAATTAACCAATTTAATATGACAAATTTGATTAAGCATGACCATTTAGTATGGCTGATTTGACTAGGCCGTGGCATCTAATGAAACATATTTAAAAATTGTCCTTCTTGACTAGATGTACGACTTAACATTTGATCAAAATGGTCACTTTCGTCAAAAGAACCATGTGCCTTTCATGCCCCATGCTTTTAGTAAAATTGAACATCCTTTTGATCAATGTGGACATTTTAATCAAATTGAACCTTTTGAAAAACCATGATTTTTTGTAATGATATACCACAACCTACTCAATGGCCACTTTCCAATTATGTTGTAAGGTAATTCTCTAGTATAATTTACCATACTTTTGCCTATTACTTGGAAATGAATTACTTGGTAAGCTTTGGTGTTTTGGTTTTGAAATCTCACACTATTGTGGTATTGTTTATGAATTCAAAATTTTAATTTAGTTTTTGAAATTGAACATTTATTGTGTCAAATATTATCTAGTTTGTAAATAAAACTTTTAATTGAGTAAATACTAACTTTTAATGTTGAAAATTTTATTGGGTGAGGAAATTGCTAATTAGATTCAAAAGATACATTATTAAAAAAATCAATTTGGTTATTAATAAGATATTTGAATTTTTTTGGGGATTTTTAATATCAAAAGTCATTTATCACGTGTAAATGGAGTTAACTACAATGATGTATAAAATTAATTTGTGACTTATAATATAAAAAAATGAGGCACAATATATAACACATGTGTTTTGAAATGGTTTAACCATTTTTCAAATTAATGCACCAAAAAAATGCACATTTTGAAAATCAATGTTTATTCATTCATGCCAATCACACTACCAATAAAATATTGAACAATGTTTAACATAAGTAAGGCCAATTTGGAAAATATTTCAAAACTTCTACATACAAAAAAATTGATTTCCAAACCAAAAGACCCTATTATCCTTAGATAAAATATCACCTCCAATTTTTTAATATTGGGAATTTTCCTTTTTGGTTGTTGGTCTTACCCAGTTAACATGTATCAAGGTATTAAAGTGTAAATGGGTGCCATGTGGGTAATATGGTCCTTTTGTTGTTCCCATCCTTGGCTATGACAATTCACATATATATAAGTTTCAATTGTTGGAACCTTTGTTTGTCTTCTTTGTCATAATTAGATCCATTGGAAAGGTCAAGTGGTTTTATCTATCACTTGGATGTCTACCTCCCTATGGATCCATTTATTGGAGGGTTAAATGAATGTCCCACTTATGAAGAGCTAGAGGATGGTTCCTACTTTTGGAGGGATATATGGTGGGTCTTTTGGGAGGTATCCTTCCAATATATGACATCTATTTGATTGTCCCTCGGAATAATTGATTGTTCATCACCTTCCAATTGGTGCAATTGGATTGGAGGTATTCATTTTCTTTTTTTGTTGATCACAACCATGCACCATTAGGATGATAAATGTAGGTTCCCTTCATCCTTCAATCATTAGTAAGTTTGGATCACCATAGAAGTGTTGTGTGGCAATTCTAGGTATTGGTATTAGTCATTTTGGTAGGCAAGATACCTAAATGTCTATTGACATTCATTCCCTAGAAGCAACAAAATGAAAACAAGGTGGAGTAGGAAGGTACTTTTGTAATATGTGTCAAGTCAAATATTTGCTCATTATTATAATTGTTAAGGTGCCATGAATATTTTATATTGCACACTTCATGCGTTCCATGTATTTTATGTTGATTTAAAATGGCACACATGTGTGTTGCAATGAATGTATTTTTTTGGGAAATTTTTTGCAATTGGTGACAAAAGTTTTTGGAAAGAAATGGATTTTTTCAAAGTGTAATTTTTTTTTAAATATACATTTTTTTGGAGAAAATTGCGAAACTTTCAAAACCACAAAATTGAAGGAAAAAAATAATCTTGGTTGCCTCGCATGTGAATTGAATTAAATGTCTATTGTATAAACATTGGATGAAAAGCATGTGAATACTACTTAGGTTTGGTTTTGTTTTGTTTTTTTTTTTTTTTTGTGAGGTAGGTCGATTGGCAATCATCCACAAGAGGATCCTTAACCAAATCTACCAATTTCAAAAAGAAATGCTTCAAAATATGGTGATTTTGGGTGAGTTTGGGTGATTTTTCCAAAGAAACCATTTGTACATGAGTCATAGCCCCTACCTTTTTCCTTTCACATAGTGTAAACTTTTGGGTTCTCCTTCCATTAACCAAAAATCTAAGGATGTAACTAGCCGCTAAGTGGGACAACTAGCACCCATACGAACCTCTAACCAAGAATGGCTAGACACTAAGGTGATGGTGTCATTAGGGCAATTATTAAAATTAGCCTTGGTTTTGGGCAACTACTTGGTTCACCATGCCCTTCTACCTTAGGGAGAAGAATTACAAGGCAAAAAAGATATATGACTATTCCAAGCTACCTTTGTGGTTGTTCAAATGCCTATGATTATAGTCAAAATGTAGGCCATAAGTAAACACCTTAATTGACAGAGGAACAAGGGTGAATATTATTAGAGACTCGTTCTAAATGCAACTAAGATTACAAAGGATGTAATTTTCATGCTTCCATGTAAAGTTGGCAGATCAACGATACATTCAACCCATGGGGATCCTAACAAACCTCCCCATTTGAATATCTAACATGAAGTTCTTTATTACAACAACATTACTTAGGATGGAAGGGTTCAACAATGAATATTCCATGTTATTGGGTAGACCCTAGCTATGACAAACTAAGGTCCATCATGATTATAACACAAACTTGCTCTCCTTGTTTATCGCTAATAGGATAGTTATAGTTCTAACCCACATTGTTTATTCAATTCAGCCATGCCACTAATCATTAACACTTCAAATGTATGATTGGATGGTGGGCTTAACTAATGAGGAAGAGGACCATGTAATGAGGACCTAGTCAAAATTGAAACCTATTGCCAAACTAGACATGGGAAACATTCCCAACTTGGCAAAATGCTACAAGGTCAAGGCCTTTAGGAAAGGCAGTGAAATGAAACAATTGGTTAGGGTGGTTACCTTGATTGAGGACCAAAAGGAGGTATACCCTACCCATTTCTATGTGACCAAGGAAGGGTTGGTGGATGTAAATGAAGAGCCCAATAGGGAACAACCCAATAGGGAATAGGTCAAGGGCTACACCATTTTGGGGTGGAACTTAACCTTTGAATAACAAGTTACCCATATTAATTTAGGTAGTTCAAAGGCTCCACAACTAGTGAAAATAAATTCCAAAGCCAACAATGAATTCTTGAAGGGTGCATAAGCCCATTTTCACGAATACAAAGATATGTTCACTTGGAGTTATCGAGATACAAAAGGTATTCCCTTTTTCATTTGTTAACACTAAATAGAGATGGAAGAAGGAGCCACCCCATTTCGTTGGTAGTGATATTGGATGAACCCCATTACGCTAACACAATATGAGAGAATTTAGATCGTTTGTTGGAAGTTGGGTTCATTACCCTAATAAGATTGATGAAATGGTTGTCCCCCATTGTGATTGTGCCCAAAAAGAATGGGAAGTTGTGCATTTGTGTGGACTATAGAAAATTGAACTTTCTGACAAAAAAAAACCCATATCCTCTCCCCTTCATTGACAAAATTCTAGATTTGGTAGTTGGTGAGTAATTATATTATTTCTTAAATGAGTTTAGAAGCTATAATCAGGTAAAGATTAGGCCAGAGGACATGGAGAAAACAACTTTCATCACCGAGTGGGGGGCATTTGTGTTCATGGTAATGCCTTTTGGGTTATGCAATGCTCTAGCCATCTTTCAATGGGCTATCATTGAGGCTTTCTGATAATACATGGGAAAGTTTATGCAAGTTTTCTTCGATGAGTTTACCATTTATGGAGAGGTAGTTAACCATTTGCACTTGCTGGACATGTGTCTTTGTCGATGTTGAGAAGTAAAAATCAGCTTGAATCTTGAGAAATGTAGTTTTGGTGTCCAATCAAGGATTTTTTTAAAACATTTTGTGTGCAAGGAAAAGTTGTTGATGGATCCTCAAAAGATTGAGGCCATCCAACATATTAACAGTCCTTAAAATATCAAGGAACTTTTATCCTTCTTGGGTATGGGAAACTTTTATCAACAATACATCAAGGATTTCGTGATGAGGAGGGAGCCACTAAAACATTTACTCAACATATAAGCAATTTCCAGTAGATAATAGAATGTGAGTTAGCCTTTAGAGAGCTCGAAACCACGTTCATTCAAGGACCCATACTGATACCTCTTGATTGGATTTAGGAGTTGCATGTTTGTATAGATGCATTTGGCACAACAATCGAAACTGTCTTGACCCAAAGACATTAAAAGGATTTTTTTTTTGAATAATTTGAATTGGTTGTATTTTTATTTTTGGGGTTGGCACAAGTTGTTTTTTTCATTATAATAGTAACACTATCTAATTCAAACATGTTTTTACACCATTTGTAAAACTACTTTCTATTGGTTTAAATAAATGCAAAATTTGAAACTAGTGACATGTATCACACATATATGCATAATCAACACCAACAAAATCCCACTTCACTCACTACCACCAATGGTAACTTTTAACCTCCACATGACAACAAATATGTGATGAACATGGTTTTTATTTTTTCAATTTTGTGATATTGAAATATTTGGTGATTTTTTTCAAAAAAACATAATTAGTCAAATTTTGACTAAAGAAATGAAAATTTCCACATTGATTCCAACTTTTTTGTTGAAAAATAGAAAAAATTTGATTGAAGAAATAAATCATTAACAAATTTACAATCATGAATCAAATCCAATTGTTGCTATCAACATTATCACAATTACATGTGATGTGAAAAACATTTTCTTATTCATGTTTTCAAGTTATAACATTTTGTAAATTATGGAATTCAAATAATTAACTTGATGGTCATTCCTATTTGATTTTGGGTAAAAATTTCCATTTTGTCAAATGTGAACAAAATTAGTTAGTTATTAGGAAATTCTTTAAAAATATATTAAAAAATCATCCACACTTGTAAACAATATGAAAATAATGTGTTTGTCCATGAGTAACACCTATTTGCCATTGTTGGGTAAACACCTATTTGGTAAGTAAAATCCATTGGTTCCACTTTGAAATAACCTAATTGGAATTAGGCTTGTTTGTCATAATCAAAAAATAGAATTGGACTTGAAATCACGTTCTTGGTTTTATTTATGTGTGGGATTGAAATTGAAACTAGAACCAAGATAGATGTTTTTGAATAAAAAAAGAATTAAAATTGGGGGATTAATTGGAAATTAACTAGCAATGAAATGTGGATTCCACTTTGGGTATATAGTATTCATTTTTTTTTTCAAAAATGTACATTCACATATTGGGTCACTTTCATGCAAAAAAATTGTGTTAAATCATACACCAATGCTTTGTTTCTTTCCTACTTGCAAAACCAATAAGATTCAAAGGAAAAGATGTTCAAATGGCTTTTGTAATGAATCAAAACAATTGAAACAAAAACAACCCCCATACCGGTCATAATAAAGTTCCATTTGCTTCTCAGCATCCCAATATGCATTTCTTTTAAATACCCAATGAATAGTGCACACAATAGAATTTGTGGTAAAGATAAGTAATTAGTAGACAACACAATAAATACTCACATATAAAAAAAAGACGTGCCAGAGATGGTATATGAAATGAAAGCAAAACTATGTGTGCACATTTACTAAGGACTAGTTTTTTTTTTCCTTTCAATTTGTGATGTTGTTCAAGTGGCAATAGTCCATATGTATATTTAGCCAAATTGAGCAATATTAAAAATATGAAAGTGTAAAATCTTAAGTACCTTTTCAGATTGTAGGCAATTGTGATGATTTTGACAGATTTTTAAAAACAAAAAGTTTGCTACAAAATATTGTTTTGGAAGATATTTTTGCAAAATGGCAAATTTTCCACCAAAAAAATCATTGTTAACAATTGCACAAATGATAGGATTTTTTTCTAATCCAATAATATTGCAAAAATAATATTATTATGTCATAACAAGCACTCCAAAACTCAATGACATCTTTTTTTTAAAAAGTGTAATGTTTTGGAAAGGTTAAATGATAATTTGTTTAATTTGAACTTGAAGTTTGGAGTAGTAATAGTAAAGAAAGCTTCTTCCTTTGTTTTTGGAAACCCAAAAAGGACATAAAGGGAAATTGCACAAATCAAACAAAGAGATCATAAATAGAATCAATGTAACACATTATACATATGTATCAACATTGGGCAAGTATCTTAGTTGGAATGTAATAATTGGCAATTTTAATTCTAGTAAGTAAAAATAAAATTGGAACCATGTTTGATTTTTGAAATTGGTTCAAAATTAAAACTGAGTTTTTTTGGGAAAAATGCACCTAGATCCAAATTTTTTAAGGGGAAAAAATCCCTAGATTAGTTAGTGCCATAGGCATCCTAGTAATTAACTAGTTACTAGTGGTAGACTTACTATCTCTTATCAAAGGGGTGAAGCTAGTGAGATTAAGTAGTTCATGTTAGTGAGGGGTTTGGTGTGATCCATCCAATCATGTAAGAGATTTTTATTAGGGTAAGGATCCTATTTTCATGGGGTGGGTCGATGTGAACCTTGTGTGTAGGAGGAGGATTTGGAGGGGATTTTAAGGGGATTTAGTGTATTGTAGTTTTAAGTTGGAATTGAAAGCTCTTTATTGGAGTGGTGTTGTTGTGAAACATTAGAGTGGAGAGAATATTTTGGCATTATATGGTACTTGTGTATTATTTTCGATGGAAAATGATCAAGGAACATTATTATGTTTTGTGTGAGTTTATACTATTAAAAAATGAGGCAAGGTAGTATAGTTTAAGTTTACATTATGTGTTGTTACATTTTGTGTAGTAATTCTACGTTCCTTCTACAAAAAGTGGTAAGAATGTATGCAAGGTTGTAGTCTTTGGAGTAGGAAGTCAATTGTTGCTATAAGAAGGTAACATCCAATATATGGTAATAGGAAGAAAAATTAGTACCAAGTTGAAGTTTGTAGGGTACATGGGACTATTGTAGATGGTAAGTAGTTGTTAAAAGAGTTTGTAGTGGCTGTAGATGATAGGTAGCGATGAAAAGGTTTTTTGGGGGATTGCACACGACAAGTAGTGCCCCTGAAGGGTTTGCATGCATTCTGAAGGAAGGACAATAGCTATGGAAGGCTTGTAAACCCCACTTCCCCATTTTGATGCATTGAATGTATTGTAAAAGACTTGGAGGGTAGTGACTACCTAGTCCTTCGTATTTAGTCTATTTCCTATTTGTATTTTCTTCTTTTTACATTACTAGAATAGTCTATAGTAAGGATAGTAGGTTTGTCCCTAGATGATAGACCTTACCTTCTTCTTTTTCTCTTTGTATGAATTTTTTTTGGTTATTTCAATAGTTGTAATAAAGTTAGCAAGTGAGAGCAATTCTTTTTGGGAGTAAGAAGGAGTTGATCTTGTTCTTTTAGCCTTATCTCCTTGAGGAAAATAATGTTCAAGGGGCCACATTTTCACCCCTTTAGAATGAAATTGAAACTAAAATTGAAACCAAATTAGACCATAATCATATTTAATTTTCAAAACTGAATTTTTTTGGTAAAAACCTCATGACTTAAAACCAAATTAAGATTCCAATCTTGTGTGAAACTAGAACCATAATTGGAATTGTTCCAAGTGAGCAAAATCTTGCAAACTTCATTAAACAAAACACCCAACAAAAGGGTTTCAAAAGGAATGAAAAGAAAGGACCCAAGTCCAAGCAAGCCAAAAACACAAACCCAAAGCAAGTCACAAAGGGCAAAGGAACAAATTGTGTTCTAAAGTTCACACCAATTGCAAGAAGCATATTAAAAAAGAAGGGATGAGAAACCTGAAAGAACAATAAGCCTTGAAGAACCTTCACATTCAATGATGGTGTGTTTCAAAATACATGTGGCTTTAGTTTTTAATAAAATTACCAACACCTTTTATATAGGGAAATGCATTGCTATTAATGGCTTTTAGAAGTCATAATTCAAAAGGGAAAAAAATTTCAATAAAATACATTGATGATAATGCCTCCCTTTAAGCATGAGGCAAATCATGAAATGTAAAAGGGGTTCTTACATAAGAGAGATGGATCTTACACTTATGAAAGGTGTAAAATTTCACTCCCCTTTTTAAGGAGTATACATAATATGCCTATTTTTTGTATTAAAAAAAAATTCATGGATATGACATATAACATACCTTCCAAACAATCTTCTTTTTATTTGTGAAATTTAATGAATTAATTTTGGTGGGTTTTTGTTGCCATAAATACAAATTAAAACTTATGTACTTCATATCTAGTTTATAGCTAGATTTGGCTAAATCTTTGTAAAGATGATTACCATTTATTTTAACATCTTCATATTATGATTACCGCTTAAGCTACATAATAAAATTCTTTAAAAAGGCGCTCTTTTCAAATACAACAATAGTTTTCTTGGAGTGCTTTACAATGAAGTTCAAGCTTCAAATAATGTGAAATTGAGGATTATGGATTTGTAAATATGCACATGATGCAATCAATGTTTTTTAAAACTCAATTTTGTGATGTTGCCACATTGACGATCATCCGTTTGAAGATTTAATCATGCTTGGCTATAAATAACGATGAAATTTAGAAATTTATTAAAATCTATTCATATCTTGTCTATTTGATTGAACAATGTGTAGAAACATGACAATTTTGTTTGAAAATTTTCATCAATTTTTGATGGTTTGTGTTGAAAAAATTCACCAAAGGACAAAAAATCATTAAAAAAAAAAACTAGATGAAAATGCTCTCCAATAGGCTACAATAGGACGGGTCTTAAAAAAAAAAAACTAGCTTTGATTAGGCAATCACAATGACTAGCTCACATGATAACATATAAGGGCTAGGTTAACATTACATGCCCAACTCTCATTTGTAAAACTTGCACTAATTTTTTTAGTGTATTTAGATGACCATTGGTAGGTGCAAAAACTCAACAACCATCTTCCATGATTTTACGAAATGGAAGAAATATTTCTTGTTTTTTCGATGCCCATCACTTGGGCTACCACCATTGTGCCTAGGGCACCTTAAAACAAGGAAGGGCCTCTGACCCTACCCTTAATACTCCTCTACAAAACGGAATGTGAAGATGAGAGGAAAAACCTAACTGGATACAAGCGTTGGAAAATGGCACAACATGGCCTTCTAGGCACTTATGGGTCAAATGAAAACTAAGTTCTACCATGTAATTGCTATGATCCATGTTGTGTGGGTATTTTCTTTTGTTGATAACCAACCCCCTTTTGTTCCGGTTCTTTGCAAATTCGGAATTACATACAACCATGGGTGTTTGGTGCCATTTATGATACCCGTTCAAGTTATTGGGTTATGACCTTGGACCCTAATATTTTCTCAAGTGCTTTACCCATCAAATGAGTACCCATAGCACCTTGGTAGTTTTGACATTAATTGTATTATTTCAACATTTTCAAACTTTTTTTCCCCATATATATATAGAATTAAAAAAAAATTATTTTCCCAAATGAAAAATTAGAAATTAATTTATTTTTCAACCAAGATGTGTTAAAGTTGCATGGTGTAGAGTTAGTTTCCACATGGATAAAACAAAAAAAATAAAAATAAAAAAGAATAAAACATTTAATGTATTTGTATATATTTGAAATTATTATCTTTTCAAGATGTATTATGATATTATCTTATGAGGAGTGAAATTATTTAGATATTGTAGCCAACAATAATTATGACGGGTTTTCAACACCTCAGCTTCACATTTTCACGAAAAATTTGTTTCACTATTTAAAAAGATCATTTAATGACAGAATCGAGCCTAGGGTAAGGTAGCAAAAGGAAAAACCATCAAGCCTATTGTTGATTTGGATTTATCATCACTCCCGGATCTAAAATGGACAACTGAACAAGAACAAGTTCTAAAGCACTTTACACAATTCCATGTGCAAACAAATATTAAGCTTAGCTTACCTCCACAAGCATACCATTTCAGGTATGGTATCACAAGAAAGTGAAAAGGAAGAAAGAAAAACAAACGCCATCGAGTTTTTTCACATTCATATCATTGCAAAGCTTCTTTGTCCATCCCATGAGAAGCACATTCAACAATTTGGGGTGCACCATCAAAGAAAAGGTGCATGGGGGGGCAAACACTCCATGCAAAGTTCAAAGCCGTCAAGCACCCCAAACTATGCATTTGAAACAACCAAATGCCTCCCCCCCCACCCCCCCATGTTGTTGTTTTATTTTTGGGTCCACGACAAATTCCAGGTTCATTGTATGTGGGCCGGGTTGCCAATCTCAAACATGGTCAAGTTCAATGTATTTGAACATGGTTTTTGCTAATGTTACCATAACAAACCATGGTACCTCTACAGACTAAGGGAAGGGATCTTGGGCTTACAAGTAAGTAAAATATCCCTCTTCGATCTCTAGGAGGGTGCCTCTTATATTCACTAAAATATAAGGTGCCCTCCAAATACATCCAAATACATTAGGAAATGTCCTTGAGTGTTTTATGTTGTGTTCTAATTAATGAATTGTTTGAAGATGACTTCCAAAATATCGTTCCACCATCAAATTATGAGTTCTCAAAAATTATGTTTAGCCTTGTCAAATTTAGTTGTGAAGTTGTGATAAGCAAACATTTGGTGAGAAAAATGCATTAGGTTTTGAGGCTTAATGTCATTCTCTTGCAACTTGTCCCCTAGATATAACACTTGATCCAATCATAGTCCTCATTCAATTTAGGAGATTGGGTTAAGTATAACATCGATATTACGATATAATACACAATTATGTCAAGAACACCGAAGCCGATTATTAGCACAATTTGTGCAATGTATGTATGATGGACAAGTGCAAATATGTAATATGTAGGCAAATTTGTACGACAATTACATTCCTTGATGCACATTGCACAAACCTATCACAATTTGGCCTAATTTGTAGTACCTTGGCACCGTTTTGGCTCTCTCTTGTTATTCTTGTAATAGTTAATGTAATGTCATGACATAAGTTTTTCAGACTTGTTTTAAAGGGATCAAACAAATAATGAATTTGGGAAAATTTATGTATAACAATGCAACTTCAAGGTACATTCTAAAAAAGTCATATTATAAAGTGTGTAGTATTATAACATGAAACTCTTTAAGCTTGAGACTTTTGATGTTTTTAAAGTACTTTTAAGATAGCCATCAAACTCATCCTATTGGTTTTTTTCCTCTTTGGAGTTGGTGTCATGAATATCTTGCAATTATTTTTATTGTTGAAGAGCTTTAAAGCTAAAACATGTTTCTTCAAATTGAACAAATCATGTTTTTTTGCCTTCACTTGTATTGTACATTGCCACAAGGTTTGAGTTGTTCAAAACGAGTGTGTAAAAAAAAAACGATTCCAATGTTTATAAGGCCTCATGTTTTGAACCATTTGATGAAAACATGTTTGTATATGTCCAATCTTTGATGAAAAACGAAAACAACACCTTCTTGGGCAACATCTAGATATCATCACGCGGTCTAATTATTTTGAATTATTTTGAAATATATAATTACAAGATCCTAAACAAGCTTGAGTTAGATGCACATCATGCCATGTTTGATGTGGCAAACATGACATGATATTAGAACAAATTTTACAAGGTCTTATTAACTAGTAAATCAATAATTTTTTTTGAGAAAAATAAAATTTGAAAATTTCAG
>Ga0209208_10003103_pt1 | contig 23876 bp, 29 predicted proteins | sample S1TSphfallax_3_FD_187694 | JGI IMG/M metagenome (GOLD analysis project Ga0209208, IMG submission 187694) | Host-associated microbial communities from peat moss isolated from Minnesota, USA - S1T2_Fd - Sphagnum fallax MG (SPAdes) (version 2) | ecosystem: Host-associated > Plants > Peat moss >...
ACCCCCTTTTACAAGTATGTTTTTAGTTACATCTTGATTATAAAACATAGTTGAAAGTAACAAAAAATGTTGTAAAGTATTTTTTCAACTTAAAATTATTTTTCTCAATTAAAAACTAAAAAAATTAAGAAGTATAAGTTGATAATGATATTATAGCTGAAAGTGTTTGCCATGTGTCAACACCACATTAATAGCCATCACTAATTGTTTTAGTTGCAAATTATCTTACATCTAACCTAGTCGTAAGACCATCTTATGGGGAATTCTTTTTTGTTTTTTCTTTCAGCAACAAGAAGGTTTTTTACAAATTTTGTTATTATACTATACTAGAGGGAGTATTCAAATCAGTATTTTTGTTTTTTAATTGAAAAATTAGATGGGTATGTTAGAAAGTATCATAGGTCTAAGTAGTTGACATCATAAGGATTGTAGAACAATCTAGACTTAGCCAATTAAAACGTACAGGCCTTGGGGCAATACAATCTGTCAAGTTGATTAAGCGTATTGATGACGGTACAGAAATACAGCAGAAGGAAGTCAAGATTTGGCGTGAAAAACGCTATGGATATCATGATCAGTTACCATCAATACACGAAATTGATCAATTACTTCAAGTCAACAGTTGGATGGCCTCCAAACATTCTACTTTTTCAAGCTTAAGTTGGAAAGACATTTTGGAGAATAATGACAGAAGAACGTTAGAAAAAAGCTATGCATTTTCTCGTTTCGAGCCTTTCTGTAAAATTAGCAAGGTATTTCCACAAACCATTTTTGCAGCTGTGCGTGTTCCCTCTTTGGGAAGCACTATATAAATAAATAAATCATTGTAAAGAGAAATCATCGACAACCCTTAATCTGCTTTAAGGAAATCATATCAAATATGATTTCCACCATACTAGGAAGAACTCGAAAAGCATAATCTAATAACTTACGAACCTTCTATTAGGTAATAAATTGAGATAAAATTAGAAAAAAGTTTTGATAATTTTCATACATTTTGGCAGTCTTCTATAGATTCTAAACACAAAAAATTGTGAAACAAAATGAATAAGTTGGTGATTTGGAATTTACAACGACAATTGGATTTGGAGGCAAATCATCAAGTCACTTTTGTCCATTTTCAATATTGTCTTTTATTTGCCTTTTAGTGACTTGACAATTTTTGTAAGTCGACAACTCATATGAATGAGTGGATGCAATATACTTCCTAGCCACTATCTATGGTTTAAAGTCATAGAAATCAAGACGGAACAGGGACTACTATAGTATTTGATAAGTCACAAAGAATCTCAAGTCCAAAGTCGATGACTAGCTAAGGAAAGGATGTTACAAGAGCTGTACAACCCAAGTTTGTGTATTAGTTTACATCTCCAATTTACTATATATGAACCAATGGAACATTGGGAGGTGGATGAAAACACCAATGTTGATGTGTTTGAAGAAATTGAGGAAAATCACCCACGATTATTTAAATATGCAGAGGCACAAGTGAATGTGTTGGATGAACCTTTTGTGCCTTTTCACATCAAAACCAGTATTGCTAAACATGTGGAGTTACAAAATTTAGCAAGAACATTAATGGACCACAAGAACAATAACCAAAAATTTATGTAGTCCAGAACTAACACTCTCCTAATTCCTTAAGGGACTCAAATGTGAGCTTCAAATAGAAAATAATGGAAGAGCAAGGAGTCGGACACACTCCCTAGCTCGTAACCACTTTGGAAGGGTAGAAGGGCGTGCTGGAGCTCCAGGATGGGATTAGGAAGAATTGATAAGCTTCACTCACCCACACAGGCTTGCACAAAACCAACACAAGGTGGTTAGTGCATGGTTGGAGCACTTTTGGTGTTAGGACGAGCCACGGGTGACTCGAGCTCACAAGATTCATCACGGCCCGGACTTGGGGGAAGCTGCCACCTTCCCCCTTATATTATACTTTGTGCCTCTCCACGGGTCCCCAATCCACTTGGGAATCTCAAGACAAAAAGCCATTTGGACTCAAGGTTGTGACTCTTGCAACTTTGGGGCGCCATAACTTTGTGTGCAGACCTCCGATGGAGATGAGGTCTAAAGCAAAGTTGTAGCCCTCGTTGAGATCTTTTCAACGGTATGTCGCTTGCCACCTGCACACAAAGAAATATGGTCGATTCCTAACTTTTAGTGGTCGGGAATCAAATTGCCAATTTGACTCCTAGCCCTTCTTTTGGCCATAACTTGTGTTTTAAATGTCCAAATGGGTGATGCGAGCCCATTTTGGACATTTACGTTCTAAGGGCTTTTCAATGATATAAAAAACTCTTCAAGCCATTGAGTTTTGACCCCTGAAATCGCCCTCTGAAAATTTGGGAGTCCACCGGGACTCCCAACTCCCAATGTGGGAGTTCCCTTGGGAGTGTGAGGGTCTATTCCCTCACACTCTCTTGCATTCACAGGAGAATGTGACATGATTCCCGGGCTCCTCTCTTGGCCCGCAACCTTGCAACCCTTTGCCTTGGTCACGAGCCCAAGGCTAGGGTTGTGACAATAATAGATTATAAGGCATGGAGTTAGGAAGCCAATTGGGACTACATAATCAACATATTCATCCATTTGTCCAAAACAAAAGTAAAGAACTAGAGGGGCATTTACATCCACATTATGCATGACAAAGGATACCAATCAGTAACCATAGACTAGAATATCATCGATCTCGAATCAACACAACTCCACCAATAGTGTTGAAGTGGTAGTTCTTGAAACTTAGAGGTAACATGCTAAAATAGGAATTACTCAATCATTTGATGCAAGTATACCAACTAGAGGAGTGGAAAGAATTGTTGTGCCCAACGTGGATGTTGTTAGAAGGGGAGTGTTAATAGGATCTGTAGCAAAATTGGGTAGTGAATTGGGTGGAGTATTAGTAGGAAGGAATTTGCATCGAAATTTTGCACTACCAATAGTAACTACTGGAGTTGTTAGGACACCTCATATGGTGTTTACCAATTCGATAATGATTATTCATGTGAACACAATTATAGATTGACCACCAATGAACTCAATGGATGTTGGAAGGTACAAAAGTGTTGATGTAGCAAATCCAAAAAGAGGATATCAATAATCATTTGTTGTAACCACACAAATTCATGATCATAAAAATGGCCATTATGTTAAGCCAAACATGGTAGTTCTTAAGTATCCTAATTTTAAAAAAATTGTTGACCTTGATGTTCATGTCAGAATGTTCAATTATGTAGTAAAGGTTAATGAATTTTTTTATAAAGAATATATCATCAATGCATTTAACTATATGTTGAGAGATATGGCATCAAATTGGTGTTATAATTACATGTCAAAATTTCCTAATTGTATTTTTTTGGAGTTTAAACATCATCGAAAGATTCAAAATGAGAAACAAATATACATGGAGTTAAATAACAAGAAGCAAAAGGAGACTAAGAGGGTGGAGGTTTACTATGAATGGATTCAAAAGTTGGTTCATGGTTTACAAGTACCAACCATATGCATAAATAATTTTCTAACTATTGTGTTTCGAACGGGTTTGTAATCATACCTTAGAATTGTGACTACAAGATGAAATGGTCAACACTGCAATAACATAAGGAGGTGACAATGTTGTGTGAAAAAAACATGACTACTGGAAAAGCAAGGAATGCACTTTTATTACCATAAAATGACAAACATGCAACACTAGCAAAAACAAAAAGTAATATAAGGAAGACTAATAAACACTGCACAAATTGTGGGATGATGAAACATAATGTGGAAACATGTAAAAAAAAGAAAGAGCAGACCACGGTAACAACCATAAAAGCCACACAATTCAATAAGTCAAAAACCACAAAAGACATCTTCATATGCATGCCACATTTGTGGTTTGAATGGACATAAAATGATAGATTGTCTGAAGTGTGCTGAGATGCACAAGATGTTTGATGGGAAATTTGTGGTAGTAGCAAAAGTTCAACCTATTGCTAAAACACACACGATCACTACAAATGTGAATGTGGTGGATGTTAATGTTGACACAAGTAAAGTAACTGAAAAACATGTGTTCAAGGATAAAGCGCTAAGAAAAACAAAAAGTGTTATTGACTAGGAGATAGAAGATTGGTTGAAGAAGTCAATGGTGGAGATAATTCAATAGATTCAAAAAACACATACCCACATAAAAGGGCCATCCACATCCATGGAGGGATGGAACACAACATGGCCAAGCATGCCAAATACTACCCCTGTGGAAACACATAAATATCACGAAGTAGTGAATTCACAAAAGAAATTGATCAAAGTAGAAGAGATTTTTCTAGACACTGGTAAAAAGATGTTAGAAACAAGTTATACTTTGAACTTGGGACAATTGCTTCAAATAACTCCTAAGATAAAAAAATATCTTTAATAGAGGCTAAAACCAGAGAGAACTGACAATTAAAGTAGAACAACCGCGAATAAACAAGTTGGTTCTTTAGTACTAAAAGTAGGGACAATTATTGTAGCAATATATAATCATATGGCAATTACCCAAGTATAGATTGGGAAGAATACAATAGAGGATTTGTTGTTGGATGGAAGTCCTAAAATTAATATTATCACAAAACAATTGAAATTAAGGTTGGGGCTTCCAAAGCCTAAACTTGCACCATATAATTTGATAATGGTAGATCAAACAACCATAAAACTAGTAGGGTTGATTAAAGATATGAAGATATATGTTCATGACATTCTTTGCATAATTACATTGACTATAATTCAAAATAGTGTGGTAGATTCTAGTAATTCCATGTTACTAAGGAAACCATGGTTGAGAAATGTTAAAGTGGCACATGGTTAAGGAAGTAATATTGTTACTATATAAGGGAATGGGACAATCAGAACAATTATAGTCACCAAGCATTTGGGAGGTGAAGTAAGAAAACCAAAAGTGTCATTGTTTCATGATTATCAAAATGGCATCACAAATGAAGAAGAAGATATCATCTTTATTACAGAGCCAAAATTGTTTTCCATAGGAACAATAAGTTTACCTAAAACAATTGAATCTATTAAAACCATAGATATGAAGATCATGGATATAAATGTGAATACTAGTATTTTAGAACATGGATTTAAATTACATAACAAAAAAAATAAAAATATTTGGCAACAAATATGAGCCAAAAGTAGCTCTAGAGGATAAGGTGTATCCATATATAAACTAGAATCATCAACTAGGGAATGTGGTAGTGGATGAAATTCCAACAAAAATAAAAGCACATGAATTGTAAAGAGTTGGATGGATGTTAATTATAAATCAATAATTGATGAAGCTCAATCTAGGAATTGATGTAAAACCATAGATGGTTAAGATTAATGCACGATTGGAAACAGGCAAGGTGTTGGAATTACAACAATTGTTGAAGGAATTCAAAGATGTTTTTGCATGGACATACAAATATCCAAAAGGGATTCCACTAGAGTTGGCACAACACAATTGAATTGCACATTACTATACCACCAGTGCATCGTGTTAGGTACAGATTAAATCCAAACTATGCTATAGTAGTTAAATAAGATATAGATAAGTTGTTAGCAACTAGATTCATTGAATCTATAGAGGAAGCTACATGGTTGTCATCCATAGTAATAGTACCTAAAAGAAATGGCAAGTTGAGAATTTGTATAGGTTTCAAAAAACTAAATGCAAACACAAAGAAAAATCCATACCCATTACCTTTCACAAATGAAGTGTTGAACATAATAGCAAGGTATGAAGCATATTTTTTCTTAGATGGATATTCAAGATATCATCAAATCTTTATGATTATAGAGGATAGATACAAAATTACATTTGTTACAAACTGGGGGGTTTTTATATGGAAGGTGATGCCATTTGGAGTTAAAAATGAACCTCTAACATATAAAAAAACCATTACCAAAGCATTCAAATAATATTTGTATAATTTCATGAAAATGTTTTTGGATGACTTTATAGTGTATAATGACATGGAAAATCATCTGCAGAAGTTCAAACTATGTTTTCAAAAGTGCAAAGAATATGGCATTAATTTGAATATATACAAATGTGCATTTATGATATTTTCAAGAATGATGTTGGATTTTATTGTTTCCAAAAAAGGGAAATTACCATATCTAAAGAAAATACAAGCTATTAAACATGCCATCACTTTAAAATCTCCAACATATTCAAGTATTCAATGGGATGGCATAGTTTTACAAATGTTTTATCAAAAAATTTGCTTCTATTATGACACCTATCACTAAACTAACCAAAAATACATAAACTTTTCCATGGATAGAATAATGTTAAAAGGCTTAGGAATTGATTAAACAAAATTATATTTAAGTAGCGATATTGATATCACCAAATTGGCAAGTTGAATTTCATGTTCATACATATGCATCCTTGTTAATTGTGGGGGCTTTGTTGTCTTAGAAGGTAATAGGGAAGAATGATCAACAAGTAATGTATGGTTCTCGGCTTCTGAACATAAGAGAACATAATTTTAACACAATAGAAAAAATAAATTTAATAATGATTTTTGTTTTACACAAATTCAGACATTATTTGTTGAGCAATAAGTTTGTCTTTCATGTAAATCATATGGCATTGGTCTATTTGGTCAACAAACCACATGTTTCAGGGAGAATAGTTAGATGGTTGTTATTGTTCCTAAAATATGATTTCATAATAGTGTATAAACCATGGAGAATTCATGCAGTTACAGATGCATTGTCAATACTACCAGATATTACAAAACCCACATGTGTGCTTGATTAAACCACATATGTAAGTTTGTTTTATACCAAACTTAAATGGCTTAAAGATGTGAATTTTTTTTTGAGAACATGACAAATTAAAGGCACATTATTGATATGAAAAAAATTAAAATTGGTCAAAAGAGTAAAGCCTTTCACATTAAAGTTTGCTGAATTGTACAAAAAGGGCCAAGACATTAAATTGCAACAATGTTTGACAACAAAAAAAACATAAATGGTGATGAAACAACTACATGAAGGACCATGAGGAGGGCATTTTGCAATTAAAATAATGCAAAGGAAATATTGGATGCTGAATACTGGTGGCAACCTATGTACAAAGACGTGCATGATTACTATAAATCTTGTGATGCATGTCAAATAACAAGAAGGTTGTACACTCAAAGTCTTGCAAAGTTGGTCATAAGTCTCTTAGAGGAACCGTTTATGAAACGAGGACTTGATTTTGTGGGGCTAATTAAATTAACAAAAAAAATACATGGAACAAATTTATTCTTGTTACCACAAATTATGCTACCAAGTGGGTGGAAACAAGAACATTGAAAACTAATATTACAACAATCACAACAAAATTTCTAAATGAATGCATATTAACTAAATTTGGATGTCTTTTGACAATAGTCACACATCAGGGAGTTCATTTCATTAATGATTTCATCAAATATTTAACAGATTATCCTCAAGGGAATGGGCAAGTTCAGTATACTAGTAAGGTACTTGGGACATTATTGACCAAGTTAGTTAGTGAAAATAAAACAAATTGGGATGAACATTTATATATAGTGTTATTTTCGTACAAAACTGCATACAAAGTAGCAATAGGGTATACATCATATCAGTTAGTGTATGGATTACATCCATTGATGCCCACAAAGTACATAGTTTGAGTTGTTGGTGGAAATGAGAAAGATAATACTTGAATGAGAGTTTTAACTAACATAATTTGAAATTTTTGATTTTAATAATTTTGAAACATTTGAAGAAATTATGGAAGAGGATAATACAATTACATTAATGGAAAAAAATTAAAAACCTAAACATATAATTGATGACAATCAAGATTCAATAACCATTGCTCTGAAAGAAGGATTTCGACCTCTCAGGATATTTTGAGATATTCATTCAAAAGAATATAATTTATCAACATTATTTTTTAATCATCTAAGACCTTTTTTTCAATGTTCATATAAAAAAATTACACAAGCAAAATTAACATGTGATAATATAAATAAATGCATATCATGAAACTAATATGTTCTTAAACAATTAAATTTTTTATACATTTCATATTATCTTCCAGTTAGATTCATGTTTGAAAAGAAAAATTATTAGGTCGTGTTTTCACAATTAATGATGTGTCAAATAATGTTAACTTAAATAAATAATTGAAATTTGATTTAGGATTTAAGATATTGGGACGTATAAAAACATTTCCAAATTATTTAGATTGTTTTTGCAAATATGTTTTTGTGATGATTAAATAGTCAGGATTTCCAGATTTTTTGTAACATTCACCATGAATGTTAACAATTGGCCCAGACTAATAAAAATATTAAAAGAATTGCATGACCAACATGTTATTAAAAACATTAAAAAATAATGATATCATATTAAGTGTTAAAGAACTTGTCAAAAATGATATTGTGACACTTGTACATTATTATCAACATAAAATTAAAAAATTTCAAAAAAAAAAAATTATAATGTATTGTTTGATGAAATTCAAGATTATTTTTTGTTATTGAATTTCAAAGTGGAGGATTAACCCATGATCATGGATGGTTGTCGATTCAAAATGCTTTTCAATTTGGCATTTTTTCAAATGAAAAATATTGAAAATTTTGTTGATAAATGTTTAACAACTAATCAAACATTTCTTCCAACTGAAATACATGGTGCATAAATATATCAACATAAATGAACTTTTCGAAAAGGAATTACCCAATTTGTCAATTTTAATATCCCAAACCTCCAATGAAATTCATTATAGTACCATTGCCATTAAATGAACATAATTGTGTTCCAAAATTTCTTGAAATTGCAATTATTATTTATAAAAAACTTGTTGATATGGGATTAGGTGTAGATATTTCTTTTCAATTTTTAAAAATAAATTTAGACATACATGAAGAAAATTAGATTTTTGCATTATGATCCACTATTTGACAACCAATATTATTTTTGAAACATAAAATAAATGATATATAAACAAATGTTTTTAGAATACATGCAAGACCTATGTGGGAAACAAATGTAGATGCGTAGTACATTTTAAATCCATGTTTTGTTGCAGTTTATTGCATTTCTTATTTAACAAAAGTAAATAAATATGTTACACAAGAAATGAAATCCATGTTAAACAAATGTAAACATGAACAATATGAAGCATCCGAAAGAATACAAAAATTAAAAATATATATTTTTAAATGCACAACAAATGTTTATTCAACAAGCAATCCACATATCATCATCAATTCCATTTTATCACTCAACAGGATCATTTCACTTCATAAATACATGTAATCAAAGTGAAAGATCTTTTGTGTTGTTGTCACAAAAAATATTACACAATCTACCCCCTTCATAAAAAAACATCCATTGTAAATCATTAATTAACGAATATAAATAATAACATCATAGTTTGAAAAATGTTTCTTTACTAGAATTTATTATTAGTTATGACACTAAAACATGTAAAAAACATGGACATGATAAAATTATCCATTGGGTTTCATTCAATTTTCATAAGGACCCATAAAATCATTATAAATAATTATTACTTTTGTTCCATCATTTTTGCAAATTAGAAATTGATTTGAAAAATAATTGTACTTCATGGAAAGATGTTTACATGAAAAAAAATTGAATTGTATACAAATTTAATAAAAATAATAAATATCGTGATGAATGGAATCATCTACAAGAATAAGTAAAAAAAATACAAAAATGAATGAAATAAATGGGTGGGGATAAAAAATTTCAAATGAAATGTTTTCATAGCAAGTGATTTGCGTGAAAATGTGTTGTCTACACACATGAAAGAAGTTGAACCATATGATTTAATGCTTGAAAACCATATGCAACCTAAGAAAAAAATTTAATTTTTTTTGTTGATAATGCATGTTTATCAACAAATTGATGAACATGTTCCATATGAAGATTTTGCATTACAACTTAGAGAACTTAATGATGAACAAAAAAATATTGTTGATGATATTTTATACAAAAAAAAAAATCCAACAAAACCATTACACATTGTTTTAACATGAGGTGTAGGAACATGAAAAATTTATATATTAATGTCCATCATATAAAACATGTTACGATGTTATATAAAAGAAACTACAAACGTTGACCTTCTAAAACCAAGAGTGATGAAATTAACATACAATAGAAAAATAACATTTAAAAATAATGGTACCATAATACATTCTGCACTTGCAATACCATTAAATATTTTTTTAATGAACTCAAAGCATTAAATGATGAAAAATGTGACACATTAACAAAACATATGATCAATTTCAATTAATGGTGATAGATGAATTTTTTTTACTAGGTAATAAAATTTTAATATTTATTGATCATAAATTATGCGTAATTAAACAAGTTATATAATCAATTCATGGGTGGTTTTGATGTTATAATGATAGGAGACCTTTACCAAGCTCGATTAGTTTGAGATTCACGGACTTTCAAATTTAAAACCAACAATTTAAACATCCTTGGAACAAATTTTTGGCATGAAAATATAAAATGTTACATTAATTCAAACATGTAATGAGACAAAGTAATATAAATTTCATTAACACTTTGAATAGGTTTCCAACAACATCACAAACATTTGAAGTCATTCATTTTATAAATAAATTTTGTTTTAAAACACCACCTATGGACAACATCTCACCATATTTGTTTAATATGAATGTTAAAACAACGACACATAACAACAATGCATTTCATACAATAGTTGGTCAAACATTTGAATTCTTAACTCAAGATATCCATTTTGAAACATGTCCTGCATTTCAAATCGACTATTCCAAATCGAACAAACAATTTTCATGATGAACTATTGTTAAAAAAAAATGTTAGTAAAATTGTTTGCAAGAAATTATAACACATTAGATGGTCTTGTAAATGGTGCAAATGGAACATTCAAAGATTTCACACAATTTTTTTCAAAATCATTTATATGGATACAATTTTATAATTCCAAAATTAGAAACAAAACGAAAATATTTTTTTTGCACATTTATAAACAATTCCTTATAATCAATAAAAAATGGACAACTATTGAAAAGAAAATTACAAAAATACATATAGATAACAACCCTTCCCACATTATCACAAGAATTCAATTCCTTATACAACTAGTAGCAACACGTACCATACACCATGCATAAGGTTTAACACTTGATTGTTTAGCATTTGATTCAACAAGTGTAACAAAACATGGTTTAACATTTACAACATTATCTCAATACGTTCTAAAGGACATTTATATTTACTTTCCCCATTAACTAACAAAAACCTCCAAGTAAATGCACTTGTTTAAGAAGAAATGCATCGACTTAAAACAACTGCATGATATGAATTAACATTCATTTTTTTCAAAATTTATTTTATCACAAAAAATTTATAATCATTGAATCCTTCAACACTAATTTTTTAACATTACATTTCCAAAACATTTTTTCAAATCAAAATTTATCAACATCTCACATACTAATTTGTTTAAACAAATATATATATATATATATTCATACACACCATAAAAAATACAATGTTATATCACAAAAAATAAACATTTTGTCATGTTATGGCCCACATGGAATAATGATGTTTTATGATAATACAATGTTTTTATCACAAAAAATTTCAACAACAAATTCAGATGTTAAATTCATCACTACATCATTTAACAAAAAAAGTGATAAGCTTTATATATAATTGCAATTTATAAACCCCAAAAAATGAAATTAATATATTTTAATTCAAATTTGGAAACCATATTAAAAGACATACCTAAAAATTATCCAACTATTTAAATTAGAGATTTCAATATATACATGTTAAAAACAAATCTCAATGAACAACATTTCAAAAAGTTATGCACAAATATAGATTGAAACTTTTTTTTTTTGAAAGCACAACCATTAATAACACACAAATATACCATATTTGAACTAATGCACTAACACAACAATATCATTTGAGAGTAACACAAGACTATTGGATATACCATAAACATGTACCTTTCACATTTAAATTACCATATTATGTTCCCCAGTTTATTTTACCATAAATATATTACATATCAAATATATACCATCTATAGTTGTCAAACAAAATCCATCAATTACCATTTAAATTGAAATTAAACTGTGAATAAATTTATAGTTTCAAAATAATAATTGAGTATTAAAATGGTGAACAAAAATATATATTACAATACAATTGAATACAAAAATTCAAATAAAAAAACACAAATAAGAACAAAAAATTCACCTTTAAGTTACATACATAGTTAATTACTCACAGACTCATTTTAAAAAAAAATGAATAAAATAAACAAACAACACAAATATGCATATGTGCATATTTACTTATCTACATATAAATATATTTAAATGATTGTATTATTAAATAGGCAATGCTTGCATGTCATGACGCGTTGTTGTGGTTAATTTTTTTGAAATTTTCAACACAATGAGTTAACAATTTTTGAGAAATAATTTTTAAAAATCAATTAATGCTAGCCATTCATGTCCCACAATTATACCTATAACCTTTGTCTATATACATTCAAAGTTTAAACACATACATATATATATGTATTAAGGAATGGGGGCACCATGGATTATTTTACAAAGTTCATCGACATGCAAAGTAATTAAAGTTTGGCCATTCCTATACATAATAGATTTTTGAAGGACAATCATAATTCCTCTTTACCATTCTTTCATCATCTTGTTGAATATTTATTTATTTTTCATTTTTTCACTTTGGCAATAAGAATTTCTTAAAAATTCCAGCACTTTCAAAGACCTGACCATATAGACACGAATCGTGTATAATATACAACAATTGAATTTCTAAAACTAATTTAAAAATTTAAAAATCAGCATTTATTGAAAATAAATAATTATTGCCAGAATGGTAAAATGCACTATGATATGTTAAATTGTGGTCAGTTAAAAAGGATAGTTGGCAATTATCTATATTAAATTAAATTATAAATAGTGACAAAGTTATGTAATTAGTTATTAAGAACAAGGATCAGCTTGGATGAGATTTCTGCAATTTAAAGAACCCTGAAAATTGGCATAATATGCGCTCAAGATTCAAATTTGTGCAAGAGCAGCGTGCAGATTATGCACCTCCCAATCTTGTCCTCGCACATTCTGCGTGTAATTGCACAGCAGGCGGATTGAAGGAATTAGGGCATGCGACGAGCGAGAGGAGGAGGAGGAGGAGGGAGCGGCAACAGCAGCGGTGATGAGCTTCACGTCCCGAAGAAGAATATATGCTTCTTGATCAAGAGTTTTCGTGCCTGCAATGCCGATAGCGTTCAGTTTTCTGGTTGCTTTCGCCACTGCCGTGACTTCTGTAACTTGCGCACCTTGCTATTGTATCTGTTTCTTATAGCTCTCTGCAGGTATGCTTGCTTCCTTTGAAGCTCCTGTGACTTGTGTCTTTTGATTTTGGGCTCTCTTTGGGAATCAGTAGATCGTGAATGCGAGGGTTGTTGTGGGTGGTGAAGATGAGGGCTGGCTTTTTCCAGATTATAAATGTATGGAGGTTTTGGATTCTGTAGGAAAGAAGTGGAGGGTTTAGGGTTTTTAAAAATAATTTGGTTGATGCGTGAAGCAGGGATAATGTTTTGTTAACTGTAACCTGACTTTCTAGTGAAGGATGTACTTGAATTCTTGATGTTGAAAATTCAGCTTGATTTGAAGGCTGTGTGGTTTTAGGAGGTTTGTGAGCATCCTGTTATCCGCGTAAAGATTCATCGCAAATGCCAGGCGTCCCAGCACCCGGGGAATACACAATCTGTGAAATTAATCGTGACCTTCGTAAGTCAATCATGGTTCTTGTATCCGTGAGAATTCTTGTTCATTCGCCTCCCTGTTTTTATCGCTTGGAAAGTCTCTACACGACGTTTACATAAGTGCTGCGTCTTTCGCTCTCTTTGTCTGCAGTGACGACCAAGGATGATGGCGACAAAACTGCCCAAGACTCCTACAGCAAGATTTTGGTGAGGAAGAAGAACCCTCAGGCGATTAGTTTCTGTTTGACCTTGAATTTTGGTTTTTAGGGTTTTGAGAAACTGGTATCAAGGGGTGTGTATTTCTTTGAGCAATGTGTCAGGGTGTCCTTGCTGTACTTACCAAATCCAAAAGATTATTTCTGGTACTGGCAAGTTGTAGGGTCGAGTGTATCCCAGCATAGCCTTCCAACCTCATCCCCGAGCTGCTGGGTTCCGCAATTGTCAAAACACAGTGGAAAATGAATCCAGAGATGGGAATCCAGTTGAAGCAGATAAGGCTCCAAGCACAAGTGAAAGCATAGTCACAGCGCAAGATGAACAGGGCAGTTTCTTGAGCAAACAAATCAATGCAGTCAAAAAATTCACCTCTGCTGCTTTGCAAAGTGTGTTTCAGAAGGATGTAAGACTGTGGACTAACAAGTCCCCTTTCAATATGTGCTATTAGCAAGAAATATGATGTGTGTGGGGTGTGTGAGTGGGATATCTCACCAAACTGTTGCACTGCAGTCAGAGTCATTAACCAAGGAGTTTTGCTTTCAAGGAGTAAGCTGGCATGAACACAAGCACTGGCTTGCATTTATTGCAGGACCTGATCAAGTCTTTGTTCATGATTTTGAAGACACAGGTAACAACCCTCCTTCAATGCTGTCCTTGGACATTGGTGCCTTTTTTCTGGCCTTCATGCATTTCTATTCTCTAATTAGAGAGGTCCCTATTGATATTTTGGCAGAATGTGTTTTCTTACAATGGGTCTCATTTAGTGTGTTAATTAGGAATTTCTGACTTCTATGAGTATGGTTGATGTTTAATGCTGAGTCACCCATTCATCCATGATGCTGCTAAGTGCTCCAACTTGTGGACAAATGTGCACACTGTGACAGAATCGAGGGACCCAGCTGTGCTCACCAGTGACTTGCAGAAAGGTGTGGAGGCTGTTGAGTGGCGGCCAAATGGTGGTTCCACCTTGTCTGTTGCATGCAGGTCATTTCTTTTATGAACCAATTCAAACATTGTTGAGTTTTTGAGATATTGAACCATTGGGACTTCTTTTCCACATATTTATGAATATTCTTCTTTTCTGAAACTGTGTATAACTTGCAAGAGTGTCAATACGACTCTTGTTATGTGAAAATGTTCTTTTGCACCTTTTTTTTGGAGTGTTTTTCTTATTTAATTCATTTGGTTCTAAGCAGGAGATTGGAGGAAGCATATATTGTTCCTTGGATTGTCCTTGGTCAAAATATGTAGCCTGCTGGATAGTTTCCTGCTTGAGACAGTGCGTCTAGGGATGGATTGTGTGAGGATTTTTATGTTTCATGCTTTCTGAAAGTGAGGTGACATTACACAGAGGAGGTGTTGCTATATGGAGTGCCAGCTATCCAGGGAATCTAGCTCCCGTAAGGGCAGGTGTTGTTTCCATTCTGGGCACGCCAAATCGAGGGACAGGTGCTCGTTGGGCACTGGTGGACTTTTTGCGGGCAGATGGCAGTGTGCCTGTCACTGCCTTGTCATGGAGTCCCTGTGGCAGATATCCTTCTTCAATGTGCTGCCATTAACCAATTAGAACTAGGATATCATTTGTCAGGGTATAATGGAGAAAGAAGGTGCAGCTGATGAAGAAAGGAGATTGTACTTTGAGACATCTTGGGGAAGTGAAATACTTGATATCCTGCTTCTACCAAATATGCTTGCCCTATGAGTGAAGGACTAAGTGTTAATGTGAAATCCTTGACAAGATACACATTACTAGCATCAGGTTCCAGACATGATTCAACCTTCACCATCTGGGATGTGGCTCAAGGTATGGCTATTTACTGTATTTCGATGTACTTTGGTTCGTGCCATTTATTATACATGACCATTGCTCCTACAGGGAATAGCTCATGAGGATTTTGATTTAGTATGGTTATTGGTTTTTTCACACTTGCCTCTTAAGCTGAACTCTGCATTTGGATTCTTGGCTGGGTTGTTTAGGCACTGGGACACCTCTAAGGCGAGGGTTTGGTGGTATATCGTTGTTGAAGTGGTCTCCTACGGGTGATTATTTTGTCTCAGCAAACATGTACGAGTCACTGGACTCCTGTGGTTGCTGATGTTGCTTTTACCAGTAATTTCATCTGATGCTACTTGTATGTTTGTAAGCCTCAAAAAAGAGTTTCAAAGCTATGTAGATAGCTTGTGGAAGCTGCCATGTTTAGATAATTCACATTGATTCATGTGGTAGGTAACAGGTTGGCTAGCCTGCTCATTACCTGACACCCCCAAATTAAGTTTCACTTCTGTTGGTTGTTAATAGTGGCTTTGGATAGAAGTATTCATGACCTCTGTTCCATGATGGTAGGAGTGGAGTGTTTCATCTCTGGGAGACCAGCAAATGGATGTCAGCACCCTGGTCGTCTGCTGGTGGTTCTGTTGTGGTAATGCCTTACACTTATGCTAGAGACTCTGTAGATGTGGTCTCTAGCATGTTCAGTATTCTTTTATTTCTTTGCCTGGATGTTCACATCTCTCACATGAGTTAGCTTGTGCAACTTGTGCAGAGTGTGATGTGGAATCCAGATGGAAAGGTGCTTTTAGCAGGATTTAATGGCACAACATCTTTGGCTGCTTTGCACTTTGCTGGCCGACCACCTTCCCTGGGTGAGGGAGATCTTGCCTATTATGCCTATGTAGGTAGTTTGTTTGAACTTGATGGAAAAACTGTCACTTCCAATGATCAGTTGTGTCTGGCACAATGCCTGTTATTCCTCACCAGTATCAATGTTGCAGCACCATTCTTCTATTTGGTGACATATTTTGCTGTGGGGGACAGATGTACATTTGTTGCCATTGGACTTGCCAGACCTCGAGGCCATTACTGGAGGGTCTGTTGTCTACATCTCTGTCTCCACTCCATGTTGCTTGAACCATCTCTTTGTAATACCAATAGTGCTTTGGTAGCTGATGCTAAGTTTGAGCTGAGAAATTAGCAGTCTGGATGGTGCAGGCATGGTACAATAGAGAGGATGGCCTGGGATGGTACTGGGGAAAGATTGGCAGTTGCCTTCGGTGGTGTTGTGGATTCCGTGTATGATGGACTTGTGGCCCTCTTTGACACTCGCCAGACCCCCATTGTCTCAATGTCACTGCTGTAAGTGAATTGGACTGAGAACCACTATATCACAGTTGGTGTATCAGTGTATGAGCTCACCTCAGCTCACTTCTGATTCTAAGGTTTCTCCATGTTGCTCCCCTCTTATGTGACTACTCAAAACTTGCCAAACATAAGGTATTGCAACTGTGGCAAAGGTAACCTCTAATTTTGCTGACACCTGTACAACGGGGCCCTGGGGCCAGTTTGCTGGTGTTTTCCAGCCCTAACATTGAGCAACTGACCAGAAATTCTGGTTCTTAATTATAAGTAGAACTGGAAAGCACTTGCAAATAAGAACTAACACCATGAGGGAGTCCATGTTACTGGTATGAAAAGGCCACTGCACTGTTCATTGAACATTTTGGCCAAAATAGCTGTTGCTGCTGCCAAAAATATGAAGGAATGCTTTCTTTGGATTCCACCAGTTGCAGTCTGACCTTTATGTTTCAGATTTTGGTATTGGTTTTCATAGTTCTGTGTGGTTTGTGTGCTATCAGGGGGTTTATACGAGGGCCAGGACGAGGTGCCAAGCCTCTGGCTTTGGCTTTTCATGAAAAGCTAAAGCAGGGTGCACTACTTTCTGTGGTAATATGTCACACAGCACTTAATCTCTGTTCTAAAATCCTTTTCCTTTTGGCTGGGTTTAATTCCTTGGGAATGTTGTGCAGTGCTAACTTATGCTTGGCTGACATTTCTGTCCAGAGTTTTTGATCATACCTTTGGAAAGGTCAAATACATGATGTCATGATGTGCTTTGAATGGTAATTTGCGAATATTCTCCAGTCATTCTTTCAGTGAATCCTTGAGTTCTCAAGAGCCTATTGTAAATTAGGGAAATGGCATTGCTGTGCAGTGTTGGAGCACAGGTGTTTGCTGCACTTATCCCCTGCTTTTCCGCGGGCATTAGAAAATGACCATATTTTTGTAGGTTCAGAGGCTACCTACCACACTGATCTTCATCAATACATACCAAGTTTTGGTCTGTTATTTGGATGGCAATGCTTCAGCTCTTCTGAGTGTAGATGCTTGATTCCATATTTGCAGTAAAGAAACCCTCAAATTTTGTGAAGAGTGTTGTGGCATTTTTTTTCACTTTCCAACATCCTATGAATCTTTATTGTAATTCTATGCTTTTGCCAAAGCTTTTCTCATTGGAAATGGGCTTACTTTGTTCATGTGAGTAAACAAAATTAAGTTTATGGTGTCTGCAAAATGATTCAGTTGATTATATATGATGTATCAGTAAGTTGTTCGCAGGGTTTGTGTTAACACTAGCACCAGACCTAAACCTTAAACTTGAAGCGTAGTCAAGGTTTACTCAAACAGATAACATGTTCGCAATCCTACCATTGGTGCTTATTGGGTTCAACATTAGAGTGTTGAAATAAACTGAACACAAAGGAGCTTTGGCTTGAATGTTAAATAGCTTCAAAGATTTATTTCGATAGTGGGTAAATGTTATTAATGGTCATAAGTTTGTGTTTTAGTATTCATCAAAGTCTTGTAAAGCTTTATTAAAAAACACATTGCAAAAAAGGAGTAATTTAAGGAAAAGGGAGAAGTGAGAAGATGTCAAGTTGAGTGAAAGTAGGTGTGAAAATCTCTCCATGTCTATAACCAATCACCTATGGTAGGTCGGCCATATTTATATGTTAAAAATTGTTGGCTTGCAATAATTTAATCATGGCATGATGGGAAGTGTGTTTTGAATGGGTGGGAGTTGGGAAATAGCTTAGCCTATGATTATTGCCCGACTTAAGATGGAGGACACTTGCATCCTTTGTAATGTGATCGAAATTTTGTGACAAAGGAAAATGACCAAGGTAGAAAGATGAAAGCCTTTTGTCTCTTTCAAGCTCCAAATGGCATTGATACAATCTTGTAAAAACACATCAGCATGTTTGTGCAAGTAACTAAATACTTCAATTGCTAATTGGAAGAATTGGTTAATGGGGCATTGGTTGTGATAGCTCTTTTCCTTAATTTGAGTTGTATTGAAGATGACAAATCTTTGAGTTGTGCAAGATTGGTGAAGTAAATTCATTCACATTGGGTTGATGATAACAATGTCGACTACAATGCGAATCCCATCTTTGGTAAACACAATGTTGACTCATATGTTCCATTATGTTATGAAAATCTAGAAAGTACATTTACAACTAATCCCCCTAATGGAAGTGTAAGTAGACTACCAACAAGGCCTCTTTATATTAAAATGGTATTGGAACCCTTGTTTCTTATTTCTTGAAGGCCTTTAACTACAATTATTATTTTTGGTCTATGTTTGTCCCTCTTTGTCTATCATTCACTCTCTCCTCTTTTTGCGCAATATTAACTAATGAACACAAGGAAACAACAATAGTAATGGCAACAAAGTTGCTACCGCCATTATCATTGCCACCCAAACTATAGCAAAACCCTCATTGCCACTGTCATTGGTTCTTTAGTATTTGACAGTCACAAACCCAAGAATCTTGCATATGTATACTCACATTGAGCAATGAATTAACAAACAATGGACCCCATGGGGTTCAACAATTTTGCAAAAATATTAATTGAACTTTTAAAATCAAATTCAAGTGATGAGAGGAATGAGGAATTGGTATATGTGTGTGAGTTTTTTGAATTTATAGTATAGTTGTCCATTGTAGATTTGATAAATAATTCCAAAGATAATTTGTGCCTATGTTAAATTTGAAATTGACATAAATAATGATGAACTATTGGAAACCATCTGGGAACATAAGAAGGAAAGGGAAAATTTTATCCATTCTCATTAGTAGTGTGAAATCGCACAAGGCCCAAGTAAATATAGGGCATCATATTTCATGTCAAATAATGTATGAAATTTCAAAACATATGAAGATGTGTGGTCAATTCATGTGCTTAATATGGCAAACCATATAAAACCCTTCTTTGAAAATATATTTTCAATTACAATGTTAAGGTTGTTCTTTTGATTATGTTACCTTTGGTTTGTATCAAATTTGTCTTTTTTTCAAATAGTTAATAGATGTTTTTTTTGCAGAATTACTTACTCACTTTTTGGCCTTACAAATATTATTATTATTTTTCAATCTTTCAATGCATCAATTCAAAAGTTAGGACATATAAAACATTCAAATTTTAATAAATAAATGGCCATGTCATCCTTTTCCTTCTAATGTTTTCATAAAATTTTATTCAATCTTGTGGCATTGACTAATGGGGATATGACAAAAATTATAAACATAAAAAATTGACCCTATTGTTTTGCAAAATTTAGATTATTTAGAAGCAATGGTAACAAACTCCAAAAAGATATACAAACAAAACTAACATTCATTCATTATTCATTCATAAAAAGATAGGGTAAAAAATTCTTCTAGGCTTTATTGTAATTATAAATCATGAGAGTAACATCGTAGTCTATGCATTTCAGGCAAAAATAATCATGGTATATATATCATTATTACAATTCATGGTTTTTTTTACTTGTTCAAGTTGATTGCATTATCCACATTGATTAATGAATATGCTCATTTTGGTTAAAAGTTCGTGGCTTGAATGACATGTTTATTTTTTTGACCAATGAACTTGATTAGATGGATTTATTTGATTATCTATGAAATCAAACATTTAGTCAAATTGAACAAAAAATTGACCACCTTGATCAAAATGGTCAATGGTTTATAAGTGGAATGTCTAAGCAAGTTGCACAAAGCAAAATAACATGTTTGCCTCAAATTAACAATGATTTATAATCAAATTGAACATCCTATGCTAGTTAATAAGCCAAGTTAACTAGTTACTACCTAAACTAAATAGGTAGATTCTACCTACTTACGTACTTACTTACCTACTTAAGTTTATTTAGCTACCTAAGCTTATCTACCTACTTACTTACCTACTATTTTTTACATACCTACTTAGTTACCTCCTACCTCTCCGACCTATTTATCATTTTGCAACTTACTTTCAACCTATCTTCAACTTATTTACTAATTAATTACCTACATAAATAATGATGTGAATTTTTTAAAAATTGACAAAAATTGTCACCTTTTGGAGGTGTAGTTCATTAGTAAGAACTTGGTTTATCATTGTGAAAGTGAAAAATTCAATTCCTTATATTTGTAACCTTTGTGCATATTGAAAGGATTAGAGAAAGTAAGATAAACTAAATTAGTTAAGTAGGCTAGGATAAACTAGGCTTATTACCTATTTATTTGTCTATTTATGATTTACTTAAACCTATTTCTTATCCACCTACCTAACATATATATACATATATATTTTCAGAAATGAAATGATTTAAATATAAATATAAATTTGACCAATCAAATGGTCTCCTATTTTGTCAATCAAAAAGACCACCCTAGTCACAATGATGGGTCCAAATTATCTTGTGAAATTGATAAAATGGTTCTTTTAACATTTATCATTTTGGGTTTTTTTACTATAAAATCTAATTTTTTTAATAGTGATATATTAATGTTGCATAGTTATTTGAATTTATAAAATGGCATTGGTTCTAGTTTTTTTAATATTTCAAAATTAAAGAATCATCAATTCTATTAATTGATTTTGACTATTTCAAAAATGTAAAAACACTAGTGCTTTTCTTGAAAGAACAAATTATTGTAATGTGTGCTTTCTTTTTCTTGTTAATGTTTTTCTCTTGTTGTTTGCATTTTCTTCCTATTGTTGTGTGTGCTTTTATTGTACTATTTGTTGTTTTCTCTCTTTTTGTTATTTGTGTTATTGGGTGCAAACAATATAATAAAATCCAACCTTACAAGTGTGACCTTATAATAATGGATTATTTTTTATTACTTAAAAATTAGAAGGAATGTTCACCAAGATGATGTGGCAAACTTCAATTGGTTACAAAAGGTGATGGACTATAAATCCATTATTTTTATAGTGGCAAAAAAAAAACTTAAATTTTCTCATGACATATCGTATTATTATGTAAAGGTGTGAATAATTATTGTACATGTTTGAAATAATTTGAAGACTTTGGAAAAATGAATAAATTTAATGAAATTGGTTATAATGTTTTATGTGTGCTTTTGAATATTCTATCTTCATTGGATCAATCCAAATTAATCCACATGTTTCCATAATATGTTAGAAAAATGTTCATGTAAAGATAGGTATTCTACAAAAGTTGACATTAAATATGAAAAATCAAGTGTTAGTTACACTTGTTGTGACTTTTATTAATGTGAATGCACCTTTTCCACCTATTGTTAACATTTTCATTCTATTGTTCATGCATTGTTCTTGTTCAAATTCTTCTCCTAATGGTGTTGTGTTCTTTTTATTTTATGAATCATCCTCTCATTTTCATGTTGTCTTCATGTTATTAATGTTTTTTTGGGATTTGTGGTCTCATCCTTTCTTGTTGGCACTTTCATCTTGTTATTCTCACTATGCTTTTGTTGTTTGTGTTATTTTCATTGTTCATGTTATTGTCATGTTGATCATTCTTTCCATTTGAGTTACCCATTTTTTGTGTGATTTTCTCTTACTATTGGTTGCACTCTCCTCATGTTGTTTGGGTCTCCTTTCACATTTTGTTGGTATCTCCCCACGCCTTGCCTTTGTGCAAGTGTGATATGTAGTTTTGCTTTTTCTAAGTTTGATGACATGTAATGATAATGTTTCAACTCCAATAAGTCTTTTGCCCAATGAGGACACTAAAAGTTAAATTTTTACAATACCTATGTCAAGCAAAGTATTATTTGATGATATTATGTCAAGGATTTTTTTTTCTCACCTTATTATTAGTTAATTTTCTAATATGCACATAATTACACCATCACACATTTAATTATATATTTTTGTTGCATGAAATTTTGATACCATATATTTATTTAATTTTAAATTTTAGTACTTGAAGTTGTGACAAGTGATGAGGACATGTGACCAAACATGGTAGAACTGTGTGATAAGACATGTATATCATGTTATTTTTTTATACTATCTTTTAATACTGAGAATTAATGCATATCCTATATTAATTTTATGTTAGTTTTAAAAATAGACATAATTCGATCATAATTTTTACCTAACAACCTATATATGGGACCTTATATTATTTTTACTCATATTTTGTAAATTCACACACACACACATATAGGACCTCTCTACAGGGACTACATTGAAGTGATTTTTTCACTTTTGGACTACTATGTGAAAATTTCTAAAATTTGTAATTATAATTCATAATATGAACTCTAATTAAATAACTTCTAATTACAAAGTTGCACCATTCTATGTTATTTTTTCCAATGTCATGTTGTAAACTTTCATCAAAGGTCATTTGATTCATGTTTTTTGGGTGTACCAATGTGATTCTTGACATGCCTTTAGCCATAACTACTAGTTCTAAGCTTTAAATGGAAAATGCGAACTCACTTTTGATATTTACTCCCAACTTTCAAAGTGGGAGTTCATCTTTGGGTCCATGGGAGTGTAACCTTTTCACTCATTGATGTGTTTAGGCCTTTTTCTTGTCTTAACTTGTTATGGCCCATTTCCTATTTGCCTTGCCCCAATTTGGGTGTAAGCTTGAGGTTAAATCACAACATTTGTTTGTGTTTTTTTTCTTGTTTTTATTTGTAGGTGGGTGCAATCACATTAATAGAAAGCAAAACAAGTGTTCCCAATGCTTTCACTATTTTTTTCATTTTTGAAAAACTTGAA
>Ga0209208_10003105_pt1 | contig 23873 bp, 21 predicted proteins | sample S1TSphfallax_3_FD_187694 | JGI IMG/M metagenome (GOLD analysis project Ga0209208, IMG submission 187694) | Host-associated microbial communities from peat moss isolated from Minnesota, USA - S1T2_Fd - Sphagnum fallax MG (SPAdes) (version 2) | ecosystem: Host-associated > Plants > Peat moss >...
AGATCATATCCGCCATGCAGAATTAGCTGCCAGTACTGTCTAACATGATCTAGCAAGCACAATAGCTGCAGGAGACTAGATCACAAATGTTTGTGGCAGCAGGCATATGAAACGGCAGGTTATGTACTAGGGCAGATGGAACTCTCAAGAAGCTCTTAGGTGATTCCTTCCCTTGTAGGGAAATTGTCTAACTTTACCTTCAAGAACACTAAAAATTCAAGTGACAGGGGATTGTGGAACACCGGGAGTTCTGCAACATTCCCAACCTGGAGCCTCCTCACAGGCAAAGTTCAATTATGCCATCTAGTTCAGGGTCCTGTGAATCAATGTCAAAGGGCCGGAAGTTGGCAAATTTTCACTGGTTGGAAAGCACCTAGCTGCTATTGGGGGAAACGAATGAATTTTCCCAATTTGTCATTGATTCTAGGAGGGATTTCTAACAGGGATAACTGAGAGCTTTCCCACATTCAAGCACACATGAGGGAGTTGTACCAAAACTCGTTCTGAGATAGAAGCTGCTGCAGCAAGATGACATATGCAATTGGTTAGTGGAGCAGATCGTCATCGTCATCAAAGCCTTGATATAATATACATACATTGACAAAGCAGTCGTGGAAGTGAAGGCGCAGGAGTGAGGCAGGCATTCGGGGATCAGTCAGAGATGCTTGATACACTTGCTCCGCCACGATGGATTCCAGTTGTGGGCAACTAGCGGCGTAAAAGTCTGGTGTGAGTTGTTGTTGTTGCCACAGCTCACGGACATTGAGCTGCTGTTGCTGCTGCTGCCGCTGGTCCCGACCGCTAATAGTATCAGACATCTGTCTAGACATCGACCTTCTATACAATGAAGAAGATTGATCAGATCTCGCTGCTGCCACCACCGCCGCGCACCCGCAAGTCATAAGCAAGAGCAGCTGCATCATCACCAGAACCTTGAATATCACAACACTAGATACCTGCATCATCTTCAGCTTCTTCGTCCCAGCTGCTTGACTAGTGCTCTGCATGATTCTCCTGCAAGTTCTACTTCCCAAAACTGCACTGCAGCTGTAGTAGAAGAATTCTTGGAAGCTCGATCTTCTAATGCAATCTAAGTCAAGATCTGTGAGCTTTGCAAGCTTATATTATAACGCTTCCCGGACGGCGCCGCGCGTCACTTCCGTAGTGGCGATAGACGCCTTGTGCACAGTGTCCGGTAACCGGCGATAGGGCCCTGGCTGGTTACCGTCCAGGCGCCAGAGGCTTTGTCCATACCCAGCGCCAATATTATTCAAAATTAAAATTTATGATTTTTATAATTATTTTTAATGTAGCTAAATTTATAGGAACTCTTTCTTTGTTTGTAGCCAATGTGGTGAATCTCATCCATAGGAAGCAGTGTTTTTGTTTTGGGCGAATTTTCGCATTTTTTCAAACCTGAAAATTATGATTTCTTAAGGGGATTTCTCAGAGCATTTTACTTCTCTAGATTGCAATTATAATATGTATATTTTGCAATCAGATTACCCAAACATGTTTCATGGTTCCATTTTTTTTTGGTTGATTTTCTTCAAATTTTCAAAGATGGACAGAGCCATTAAGCACTGACTTGCAGTGTTTTCTTTTTCTTTTAGTTGACAAAATTTTCACCAAGTTTCAGCCTGAAACATTTCAGATTTTGAGGATTTTTCATGAAAACTAACCCAAATTCTCCAGATCTCAAGACCAAAAATGTCCAAAGCAACATACTTTTAGAATAGGTTTTAGTAGGTAGCAAAAATATAGCAGATTACTTGTATTTTTCTAACTTTCTTAGCCGATTTATAGCCACATTTCACTAAATTTTCTTTGGATGATCACCACTTTGACTACATATTATTACAAAAAGGGGCAAAACATCGACCCCAGCTGCTTGTTTTGGATTTCTTTTTGTCATGGGTTGAAGTCAATAAATTTTTTGTTGGGTGAAAAACTCTGGGTGAGATGACAGCTAGCTTCTTTAATTGCAAGTTGCAACTCCCAGTATTTGGGCCTTCAACAATATTTCCAAAATCCAAGATGGTTTATTGTTTTTCAACCCTCACCCATAAACATGAAAATTGGGACAATAAAAATGGGAGACAAACTTAAAGAAAAATATTTGAACCAATAATTCTATCTAGCCAATCAAGAGTAGTTATTATATTTTGTGCAATGCCTTTTGCAAACCTAGCATCATCATGTGCACAAATATTGGTCCAAAGCCATTTTTACTACCCCAAATTGACCTAAACTTGACTTTCTTCATAATTCAAAAATTGACCATTCACCATAGCAGGTGAGTATTACTAACCAAATAACTAGACAAATTCATAAAAATGGCATTGCTTACAACAAACAAATTGATCATACGGATGGGTCTCAAAAAAAAATTCAAAAGCCAGTTATTTGATTCTCTGTTTGGGACAGAAAAAAACTAAGTTTGCTAAGACCCTGCCTTGTCAGTTATGGACTGGATAACTACACAGATTACAATGAGCAATCAAGGCACATTATTGGCTCATCTTACGTTGATTGAAACACACAGCACGAAAGCCCGTTTCGACAAAAGTGCAACATTATCAGTAAGCATGACATTGTAATGTGCACACACCGAAACCAAACATTCATAGGTCTACTAGCATCATCTCAATATTCAAAATTTCAAGTTTCAATTCTCCTTGTTTGGTTTTTATGTATGAGGGAAGGCACTGCTGTCAGTGTGTTCCAGTCCTGGCACTAAATTTATAGTCATAAAGGACATATATGATTACACCCTGGACAGTCATTTTGGACAAGTCGAAAAGGACACATAGTCGTAAAGGACATGACATAGGGAATGTCATCCAATAGTCGTATAGGACATCAGTTGACTCATTCATGCCACCTAGGAGCCACATGTCATGAGACGTGGATGCCACATGGTAAAAAAGACATAGCTAGGTTAATAGCAGTTGGAAAGCAATGCCTTCCTGATGTGCCCTTTATGCGGACCCTCAAGTGCCTCTCTCGCCTAGTCAAGGCTCAAGTCCGGACTAGCATGGGGCAACCCTGTGATGGTGTTGGGCTGGGTTTGACTCTTGGTTTGACATGCTCATGAGCCACATAGGTGTCAACTAGTGAGGGTTTGAGGAAGTGGGCTTGGAGCTAGGCGAAGTTTACAGTTAGACCGGAAGACTAGAGATGGTAATCCTGAGCGACAAGGCCCTGGATCACTTGGTAAGTCCACAATGGGTATTAATGCCACCCATTTAGAGGTTAGGGTTAACCCAAGGTAGCAAGGTAAGCCTAAATGCCAAAGCTTCATCCAATGTGTGATTTTTCATGTGTAGGTAGTGTAGGTGTTTAGGGTGGCGCAAGAACGGAATGGGGCGATGTTGAAACAACACCAAGGCATAAATGGGTACGATGGGTGCTATCAAAACAAGCTCCTAAGGTTGAGTGTGAATTCTTCTAAAGCATTTGGGACAAGTGGATGGTTGAAGGCAAATGGCCTTGAATGATTCGTTCCCTACCACATAGGTTGTGGTAGAACTCAAGGCCAAGAAGAAATACAAGACTAGAAAGGAGAAGGACACCACTATGGAAGAGCTAATAATGGTAGCCCATAACATGGTGGGTGAAGAGTTTCATGATGAAGAGGCTCAAAATTTAAATGATTTGGTGGAGGAAGTGGCACAAGCTATTCCATGAAAATCCAAGAAAAAAAAGACAGGGAAAGATGACACGAGCCCAAGCAAGGCAAAAGCCAATGAAAGGATTCCTTATTTTATCAAACAAAGGAAGGGAGTAGATGAGGTGAACATGGGTTCACTGGCAAAAACTCCTATGGCTCCTAGAAAACATAAGGGGAAGGAAAAGGTTTTTGAACCAATTGTGGAGTTGGATGAGCACATCAACTTCCATTCTTTTGAATTGAATGGGGATGTGAACTCTTTGATTGCCCCTTCAAATGGGCCAACGAAGGAAAAAGGGGGCAAGCAAGCCCTAGAGCATGTAGTTGTGGACTACTCTCTTGAAAAGTAGGACGAAACTCCAAAGGTGGACAAATCATCCAAAAAGTTTTTGGCTTTTATGGATGTTTTTTATGTGTTTGTGGTCCAACAAGGGGAAGCGACGACACAAAAACCAAGAGACAACCAAGCTAATGAATTGCATTGTAGATGGGTTGAGTGCCATCAGTGATGCCCCAAGTGGGGGTTCTAACAAAACAACCATCAAAGCAAGGTTATCGAACTCCTTCGTAAGGAAGGAGACCAAGACCAAGTGGGTGCAACCATGGTTGCACCAAATAGAGGCATATATGGCAACATAATGTTTCAAAACTAGCAAGGAGCAAATTCACTTCATTCAAACCTTGTTGAAAGAATATGCATGGAAATGGTGGATGCCACAAAAGCAAGAAACATTTGACCTACTTGAAACCTTCACTTGGGGGGAGTTTAAATTGTGGTTGGATGAGAGGTTCATGTTGCACTACTTGGTGTTTTGAGATGGGATGAAGCTCTTGGAGTTGACCCAAAGGGTGGATAAGGGCTTGTTGGTTGCCTACATCTAGGATTTTAATTGCATGTTGACTATGGTCCCATTAAAATATGAGTATGTTCGGAAATTGATCTTCTTGCATGCACTCAAGCTTTTGGGTGTGAAAAATAATCTATTAAAAGATTTGGAATGAAGATCAAATTAGTGACAAACCCCATCATGATGTAATTGGCACAAAACATTGTTAAACTCTCTTTTAACGTAATCCTAAAAGTCGAGTTGTTTTGTAGCAAAGTTCCATTTTTTAAAAACTTCACCCTGTGTGATGTAAATAATTTTGATGTAATTCTAGGGAACACATTTTTGGATGCCTATAAAGTCCTTCACAATGAAGGTAGGTTGAAAGTCCATGCCAAAAATGGCTCTAAGTTAATGAACTTATATGTGGATTATAATTTTGCATTTGTAGAAATGGGAGTGAACTTGGTTGTTTTAACTAGTGAGTTAAAATCACCTAATTTTTTTATTTTGATGTTTTTGAGAATCTCCCAAGGGGAGCCTAAGTCACAAGGGGTGAAGCAACCCCTTGTTTGTATTTTGGATTCACTTAATAAATCTTCAAAGGTTTTAACAAACAAACTCCCTGATATTCTTGCACCTTATAATGAAGTTGACCACCAAATAGAAGTGGTGCCTAAATCGATTTTGTCGTTCAAGGCATCCCATAGGTTAAACCAAAAGGAATTAAAAGCACTAAAAACAAATAAATCAACCTCTTTAATCGAAGGTATATTTGGCAAAACAAGTTGCCTTATGGGGCACTTGTCTTGTTTATGGATAAAAAGGACAAGTTAAGAATGTGTATTGACTATCGTGCCTTGAATAAAATAACAATAAGGAATAACTATCATGTGTTCTACATTGACAATTTGTTAGATGGATTCAATGGGGTAAAATAGTTTAAAGTACAATCAAAAGTTGATGCCATTGAACACATATTAGTTGAAATTGAAAGCATATTCCAAGTGAGGCAAACTTGCCCTAAAGGTAAAAAATATTTGGTGAAGTAAAAGGACTACCATCATAAAGAAATAATATGGATGAAGTTTATTCACTTGGACCATTTGCCATAAATGGTAAACAAGTTTGAACAAGAACAACATTATAAACTTGGAATGAAAAGGCCTTGAAAGAAAAAGAGAAACCCACCTATAAGCAACTTAAGTGTTGATAAGGACATCAACTTCTAAAGTGGGGGAGAGCACCCACAAAATTAACTACTCACTGAAATGAAGGTTAAGGGTTTTTGTGAACGTGGTCAATTGCAAAAATGTTAAGGTTCATGGGGAGTTAGTGGTTGAAATAGGCAAGGGAGTGGGAAACAATGGAATTGGATTTAGAGTTGAATTTGAAGAAAAAAACTCCAAGGTTCAATCAAGTGAAATCAAAATGGTGGTGCGTGTTAATAAAATGGCATGTCCTTGAGTTGAAAAATCAAATTCTTTATGCATGAACTCGTGATTCATGTCCAATTGGGTAAAAGGGATTTGGATTGTAGAGCTTGGTCCAACACCATCTATTGGTGTGTTTGTAACCTTCATCCGGCATGGTAGTTGGAACATTTAAATTAAAACCTGAAGCGTACTTCGAAGATGAAAGAAATGATTGTTGAATAAATGGGATTTGATGGAAGACATTAAATGAACACACTAGGTGAAAATAGAATACACACCTAGTAAAACCTCTTGCGTTAATAACACAAAAACATAATGTGAATGGGCTTTGTCAATCAAAAAGTAGCTAATCCAAAAATGGGTTGAGAGAAAGAAGATGGCGAAAGTGCTTAGGGTAGTCAACTTTGAAAACATCAACAAGAATGTTGACATCTCTAAAGTGGGGGAGAATGACATGCCTTTATAAGCAAACCTTCAAGTGTGGAGGATTCACCTATTTGAAGCCCACGTTTAGTCCACCATGGGGTGGTTGTTGTGATGGCTTGGTTTATGAATTTAAGTGCTGGGTTGCATTCAATTCACAATTTGACATGTTCACGAGTTGCATAGGTGACAGCAAATGAGGGTTTGAAGAAGGGAGCCTAGGGTAGTGGCCTTAATGTTTTAAATCTTCAAACTAACTGAAATATGTGGTTAGGCTAGAGATGAGAGATGGTAATCCTGGGTGACAAGGCCTTGGAGCACTTGAGGAGTTCGTATTGAATATTAGTCTCACCTGTTTAAAGGTTGGGGTTAGCCCAAGGTAATGAAGTAAGCCTAAATGCAAAAGCTTCACCAAGTGTGTGATTTTCCATGTGCAGGTAGTGTAGGTGTTTAGGGCGGCACTAGAATGAAATGAAAGAATGTTGGAATGGCACCAAGGCGTAAACAAGTGTGATACCTCCCCTACATAACAAAAAAGGGTGAAAAATTATGGCATGAAAATCAAGGTGAGGCCTTACAACTAAAAATCTCCCACTTTAAAATCAAGGTGAAACCTTACAATTGATAATCATTCACTCCAAGTTGGAGTAAGAAATTACAATTTGTAAAGCACCCGTAATTTTCCTTGTGCAAATTCCGTACAATTTGTTATGTATAGGATAAGGCCCTTGGATAAAGGGATGAGAGTAAGGGCATGCAAGATGCCTAGTCAATTGTGGACCCATCTTAGCATTTGCACCTAGCCAACATTGTTATTGTCGACCCAATGTGAACACATTTATTTTTTGATCTTACATAATTCAAGGATTTTGTACCTTTGACGTGGTTCAAGCCAAAAAAAGGAGCTATCACAACTAACATTCCACGGTTCAATTCCTCACTTCAACAATTGAGATATTTAAAAGCTTACACAAGCAAGTTAATATGTTTTTACATGACTATGCCAATGTCATTTGGAGCTTGAAAAGATAATGATGCTTCATCTTTATGTCTTCGTTACTTTTCTTTGTCAAAAATTTCAATCACATTGCAATTGATGCAAGCATCTTCCATCTAAGGTCAAGCAATAGCCCTAGGCCTACTACATTACAAGATCCTTGAAAGAAACCCTGGTTCCAACATGCATGTGGGTGGTGGGTTCAGCCAAGGGAAGAAGTCTAGCATATTATATTATAGTCATCCACAAAGTCACAAAACCCGGAACTTGCCTTAAAGCTCTGATCATGACATCATGACACAAGATCAAGTTGCAAGGCAACTTCACAAAACTACTCACAATAGAAGAGAGAGAGAGAGAGAGAGAGAGAGATTTTTTTTTTCTAAAAACTGATTGAATGAATGTCTTCAAAAGTTCAGGTTCAGGTGCAATTTTGTGCCACGTCCAGATGTCACCGGGACGTTCAATTATATGCACCAACTCTAGTTTTCCATTGTGAATCTAGTTCAACAACCCAATGCCTACAATTAAGAGAAATATAACACCTAAGTCACCAACTAAAAAGGCTTACTTGGTTGTGGACAACTAAAAAAAGTGGACATCTCAAGTTGGTTGGATGTCTCTTAAAAGTTCCAATTTCTAATGAAACTTCCAATTCTGAGATGCACTAACTTAGTTGATTCCACATGTCTGCTTCACATTCTCCTTAATACACAATGGCTCTTTCTAGAACCTTCAACAACCCAATGTGCCTACTAGTATAGAGAGAATTCTACCACCTTAAAAAAAGCTTTTTTTTTTTTTCTTCTTGTGTGGACTTCTAAGTTGTACCTTTTTCAGAATTGTCTCAATCACACAAATCTAGCTCCTTGTAGAACTGCAACAATGTGGCTTTGGGCCAGCCATGAAAGCTTTGTTGTGAACCTAATTTCCTCTTTTCAAAGGACGTAATTTGCTTAGATCATCGTGCCCATTCTCATTGGTTCGGAGGAAGAAGGAGAGATCAGCTAGATATATGCCAGATCTACCTCCAAGTGTATTATTATCCAATCATAATTCCATTGGAAGGATCTGAAGTTATCAACTTCCAACTGTATTACTCTCCAATCATACGTAACAAGGAGTGGTTGGGGGAGCTTGAATGAATGAGAGTTCAAGAAGCCCCCCTCGAGAACAAAATAAATAAATAGATAAATCATTTTTATTTGATGGTTGCCACAATATAAGTACCACTTAAGGTGCTTTTTTTCCCTTCATTGCATAGAGCTGATCTTTGAAAGGAGATTGTACTTTTGTTGCTACTTACTAATACTACATATTGTTGTAGCAATGCATATGATAAGAGACTCTCAAAATGTGTTTGCAATCTGAGTTGGATATGTTGTTGACTAGTGGCTTCTTCCTTCCTCCCATCCTTTCCTGGAAGATCGATTGCTAGACAAATTGTAATAATAATTGGAGGGCTTGTGGGGAGTCAACATAGAGCCTGAGGGTAATATAAGGGTTGGATACATCTGCACTAAACAACTACCAGTCATCATGGCTGAAAACCTTAAAGGAACCTGATGATTTTTTCTTAACATTTGCTATTGTCCTCAAGATGGGCTCCATTCGCCACTTACCATTTTAGTTTAATCTGCTAATTCCAAACCTTTGAAAATGAATTTTCAGTTCTGAGCTCTATGTTGTTGACTCATGGTCTTATCTAGAGTATTGAGTTATGATTTTCTAAACCCTATTTCTCCTTTAAGATCCCACCCAAAATGATAGTCAAAGCTGGTATAAGTGGGTCGAGTATAAAGTCTAATAGTATGGTTGTTAAGGGGCTGATGATGAGAACATTTTCTATGGAGTTCAAAGCCCAATTGCCTCACTCCTTTCACTGACCCACCTAATATGTAGACCCTAGGTTGAGGGCATTACCAAAATAAGGGCGCACGAGGTGATAGCTGAGTGCAGGCCCAATTTTGGTAATGCCCTCCACCAAGACATAAAGCTCTCTCAACGTAAAGACATGCCAGAAATTCAATGGAGAAACAGAGGTGCAACAGGATGGGGGGCATTATGATAAACTCCGTGCTCTTGAATGAAAAAATATGCTTTATAAGGTTACCTCCAGAAGATACACTGCAAAATTTCTGGCAGATAATTACAAATATGAAAAAGCAAATTAATATGTGACTCTTTATAATTTGGTCGAATTCAATTCAATTCTATATAAATGCAATCAAGTTTGGATTTAAATTTTAAATTCAATTTACAAATTTCAAATCAATTCAATTTGAAATGAATTTGAATTCAATTCCACTCAATTTTGATCCAATTCAAGTTGCATGCAATGTCACTCAATATTTTCATCTGAATAGAACTTAATTTTTCATCATTTCATTGTTGCTAGTAGTTTGCAGTAGTGCGGAGCCCAAGTCTGATAACAGGTTATTGTTATAATCACATACCCAAAACAAAGTGGGGTAATCATAAGTGTTGCAGCAAAGTAGAAGTTAGAACATAAAGATGCATTTCTTTGATTTTGTGGTCCATCAATTGAAGGTTCCAGGGTTCCCTTCAACTGGGTGTGGTTTCCACCAATTTTGAACTTTTTATTTCAGTTGTGTCTGATCAAATCATACCTATAAATTCTGGCGTTTGCATCTGCAATTAGAGCAAAAAACCCATCACCAAACTACTTTTGTATCCAGCCATTTCCTATTTCATAAGCATCATCTTCAAGAGATATATTTGTAATGTCAGCAGCTGATCCCATTTGTAACAAGCAGCTGATCAAGCAATGGTTCCAGGCCCCTCATGACAAGTCCAAATCAGCATCAGTTACGATAGGAAATGTTCCATGGAGTTCCCAAAAAATTGAACTCACAGTTCACAGTAACACCTCGTCAACATTCCTCCAAACATGGGACCAAATGAAAACTACATCCTTCTGTATTCTCTCCCTTACAGGCAGAGCCAACAAATGGCATATCACATTCAAGATTTCTGAAATGCAGGAGTCTGTTGAAGAGGCAGTTTGTTGATTCATGCCTCATGACATAAATCCTGCTCTTACACACCTCATGAATTGATTGCATAAATATTCCACTGACATGCACAAAAGGCTACAAAAAACCCTCACTTGACAGAGAGATATCACGATCAATAAACAATTTGCTCTTACCAAATTGGTGAAGTTGGTGGATCCTGATTGAATGTTCTTTTCAATCTCCTATTTAGCAGCCATAGATGGACAGATGAAATGTCAAACCTGCCACCCAAAAGCTGTGAAGCTAGCAAGATTGGCAGAGCTGAGAATAGAGCTACAATGCCTTCCCAATTTGTGTTGGTTTGAATGCTACTGCAACTCCAAAGTGGTTGCTCTGCAGAAAGAAAATCAGCAGAATGAGGTTTATTTAGCATATCAGTTCAGCTCTCCCCCTTCAACAGCATAATTACTTATTGCTAAACTTTAAAAAAACCTTTCTCTGGACTGCATCTCTACAGAAATGTAATGACCAGGTCCATTATTAATGCCTGATTTTGTAAGACAAAAATAATTCTATACTCTAAAATGCAACTACTTTTCTGATTCTAGAAGAATGGAGTTTGCATTGCAGACTCTTCCTGTACGGTTTCTAACTTGCAAAATCAGTCTGCTGGACCAAATAGAAGTAACTGTCTGGGATGTACATGAGATGTCTCTTCAAAGGAGCAGAATGAGAAGAAGACTGAAAATGGAACTGGCAATGGACATCCCAAGACACTTGGTGAAAGAAAGAAGAAGCACCTGATTTTGCAGCAGGGACTCAGAGGACAGTTTGAGTGGACTCGGAGAGTGGCTATGCCCATGCCAACTTAATCCACCACCAACTCCCTGGGCAGGAAATCACACTCTCTGATGCATCATTCTGAGGTTTACTTCGTAATTGCTGCAACAAGCTTGTCCTTTGACCGACTTCTACCTACTCCATATCCATCTATATGTGCTGAAGAATAGTATCAAACATCATAAGAACTTTGGCCCAATTTCTTCTGGAATAAAAGGAATCACGGCATACAGAACCATAGTGGACATCATCACACTAATTCAGCTGTCTACAGTCTGTAACCAATAAATAGACTTTCAGACATGTTGCCACCATTTGTGCTGAATTAGCCTTTTACAATCAAGGGCATGATTGACCGTTGAAGATCAGCAGTGGTAAAGACTTGAGTGCTGGTGATGTGAGGAACTGACGATGGTTGAGTCTTCTCAACCTCATCCAAGCTAATCTCTTGAAGACAAAACTGTCGCTCAAAAGCTTTCACAATATAGTCTGCAAATGCTTCACGTGATGGCATGTAATCCTTTAAGCGGCATATGAAGTCAGAGTGGGGCCGAGCCTGTGTCCCAAGCATGAAAAGAAAAACACATTACATTCTTTGTTGTCTACCTTATGCAGGTGGGCTTCAGCAGGAAATATCTGCAACTCAAACTGTAGCTAATTTTGCAGCAAGGTTTTGCAATCTTCAACAGGAGCTAGATCCCTGTTAAGATGTAGCCTCTCTTACTTGAGGGTGGTTTTGAATCTCCATTATTTTACAACTATTTTGCTTCTAGTTTAGTGAATGAAATGATGTGAGTGCAAAGAAGTAGAAGAAACTCACAAGCCGATAAGTAGGTGCCCGCTGAGGAAGTTTCAAGTATGCCATCCGGAAGTCCTGATAGTCCCATAAGAATGATGTATGATGAAGAAACCGGTCTTTGATAATTGATTGAGCATTGCCTCCAAATTTTTTGTCTCCCAACACATAATCTGCAGCCACATTGTTGAACCCATCAAAGAAGAGACAGAGACAGAGACACAGAGAGAATTGAAGGAGGAAAGGATCATGGCACTTTGCAGAATCCATACTAGGGATTTAGGATTCAGGTTCAGCAGTTTTTATTACCGTGCTCTAGGAGGTGGAACCTGGGGACAGTTTGGAAAGCAGGCAGGTACAAGTGCTCTGTCCATTCCATTATGGGACGAGGATAAAGGTCAGGTAGAGTCACAGCATCTCGCCGGCAAATGAGTGTCACAAAGACAGTGTCAGTGTCGACTATGACTGTCCCACCACCACTAAAGCGACGGATCACAGGTATATTGTCCTGCAGCACCGCTTTCACATCCAGCAGCTTCTCAGGCTTCCTGCAAAATGGAATAGGAAAGCTTTCTCTAAAAACTTCAACCCAATTCCAGGCCAAAACCCTAAACCTCAGAAATTGCAAAGTACCACTCCCACCACCATCACCATTACCATAACCAGTGAGAAGGCAAGTAATGGGAAGCAACAAATCTGAATGAAGGAAGATGATTACCCAGAAATGCCAACAACAATAGCAGGAGGATTGGTGCCCTGGTTGATGAGGCACCAGTTGTGGGTTGTCGCTCGAAGAAGCCGCTCCTCCAAGTACAATTGCTGCAGTATAGGGAATCCCTGCAACCTCAGCAGCTTCATCACTGGCCTCACCATCGCTTCTATGACAGCCACTGTGACTAAGAAATTCACAACAAAAGCAAGAATTACTGACAGATTTTAAAGAAGAAGTTGAAGAAACCGCATGGATACAAAGTCGGGGGAAAGAAAGAAATACATACCTCAAAGAGGCAGAGGTTTACAGAAGAAGTTGAAGAAACAGCATGGGTACAAAATGTGGAGAAAGAAAGATATATAAAAACCGCATGGATACAAAATTTGGGGAAAGAAAGATGTACAGAAACTGCATGGATACAAAATGCCAGGAAAGAAAGATATACAGAAACTGCATGGATAGGAAATACAAGGAAAGAAAGATATATATACATACCTCAAGGAGGCAGAGATTTACAGAAGAAGGTGAAGAAACCACATGGATACAACATGCAGGGGAAAGAAAGATAACACATACCTTAAGGAGGCAGAGAGACCGGAAGCTAATATTGCTGAAATCCCTCATACATTCTCCTTCCTGTTGTTCCTTCAGCAAATGTGACAGAAAACTCACAGATTACGTCGTGAATCCTGTGTATCTTCAACTGCTGCATTCCAAACAACAACAGGGCAAGACAGCTCACACTTCATGTCCGTGTATATCTATCTATCAATATATTTCACCATCTACATCTCCCAGTTATGATGATTTTGAGGACAAGAGATCACAAAAGATGACAGATAAAAACACACCTGCAAAACTTCACAATGGAAGCAGCAATGAAGCAGCACGCATGGGGAAGAAATCTTAGAAGAGAAAGAACATTGGTATGATTATTGTGTTCTCTGCAAGTTTTCTTTTTCTTCAAGAAATTCGGAATCGGTTTGTGTATAGATAGATCTTATCGGCTGGTCTCTGTGTCATGATTGCGCACGCATCGAGCACATTCGCCTTCGTCGGACTCAGATTTGAAACCCTAGAAGATGATGACGGTTTAGGGTTTAAGGAGCTCTGAAAACCCTAGAAAGCGCATCCCTCGTAATCGCTTTTCTCTTTTTTGGTGCGTCTCCTTCTTCGTGTGCCTCTCCTCCGCTTTGCTCGCGCGCTCGCATCTTCACCACCGTCGCCTCCGTCGTCGTCTCCCGCGCTCGTACGCCTCCGGCAAACATGAGTATGTAGTCTCTTTTTTCCCTTGTTTTTTGGAAATTTTGCAACTAGGATCTTCTCTGTAGTACTTTTGTTTTTACTCTCTGGGACGGGATGTTTTGTGGCAGTCTTTTAGTTTCTGTTTTGTGGCGCTCTGTGGTTGTATGTGTATTCCGTTTGAGTGTTCATGATATGTGCTGCAGTCTCTAGACTCTTTGTCTTCAAGAGGAAAAGTTGGCAGCTAAGTGAGGAGGCAGAGGTTTACGGGAGTTTGGGAGTGTATTGAAACTCGCAAGGGTTTACTGTGTGCGATGATGATGATGGTGACGGTGATTGTGATGATGCAGGCAAGGTACATGGATCTTTGGCCCGCGCAGGGAAAGTGCGTGGCCAGACGCCCAAGGTAGCCAAGCAGGATAAGAAGAAGAAACCTACGGGCCGCGCTCACAAGCGCATGCAATACAACCGCCGCTTTGTCACTGCTGGTATGCTCAAAGGAAACTCCAACTTTTTTCCTCTCTCTCACTCTCTGTGTGTTTGTTTGTATTCCAGCATCCAGACTGTGTTGATGGATCATGTTATTCTTGGTAGTAAGCAATTCTTTTCTATGTAGTACAACTACTGCTTTGTCACTGCTGGTATGCTCAAGAGAAGCGCCAACTTTCCTTTTTTGTTTGTTTGTTTTCTGGCATCCAGTCGATGGATTCTGTTATTCTTGGTAGTAAGCAATTCTTCTATGTGTTTTGCAGTTGTTGGATTCGGCAAAAAGAGGGGCCCAAACTCCTCAGAGAAGTAAAATGGCTGAGACACTTGCACCATCCTCCATCACAGTCACCGGCATTGTCCATCTCATCATGATTGTAATGTAGGCTTTATCTTTGTTTGAGAATGCAATGGAGCTGCTGGTAGGGATGGTGATGATGATGATGATGAGGGTAGAGCATTTTTTCATGGACATTCGCAGCTGTAATGGAGTATCATATTGATGACTTTTGCCTCTGAACTTCTATAACATCAATGCATTTTTTGAAGCAATTTTGATATCTTCTTTTTATGATGATCTCAAGTTCATGTTCAAAGCAGTTAAGCTTGTCGTGTGATGTTGGTGGTCTTTGAATTTAGCACACAGGATTGTTCTGATCTGAGGTAAGTTGGAACTGCATATTGGAAACTTCTACCGCTTGCACATATTGTCATGCTACCTTTCAAAAAAACAATTGTGAAGACCTCTCTGCAATTTTGTGTATATACTCACACAGATTGTCATGTCTAGGAGATATCTCTGCAATTTCATAGATCTGCTTGCATAGATTGTCATGTTATTTTTCAAATTGTTGTTTTGCAATTACATAGATCTGTTGGCGCAACTGTTGTCTGCAGAACTGATGTTCTGAGACACAAACAAGTAAATTCCTGGTAAGGTTCTGGTGGGTACAGATGTGAGAGGAGACCAGTCATGGTATTATCATATGTGGCATCTCTCTGTGCTTCCAAAGAAAGATTTTGTGATTGTATTTTTTCACTGGAAACTACTGCTGCAGTCTGAATTGCAATTGAATTTGTGTGCTTGTTAAGCTTATGTCAGGATTGGCAACAAACAAGAGAGATCTTAGCATCTAGTAAGTGCTCATGATATTCAACTCTTTTTTGTTGTTAGTGATAGCAACAATTTTAAGCCAATGACACCAACAACAATTGGCTCCTGGTTTCAAGCAGAGAAGAGCTCTAGCAATTTCCTCTTGCCCTGGGTTCAAGAGCACCACTGCCTCTTCATAGACACAACAACCAGAGAGCTTCACTGTGTCTATGGTCTCTGAATCTGTAGTTTGCACTTTCTCAAACTTAGACGCTTCGGTCTGCATTCTCTCAACCTGTGGTTTGCACCTTGCACTCTCGCTCTTTGAAGCTCTGCTTACATGCTCCATGTGGCCTGCACTCTCCCGGGCATTGACGCTTGCTTAGAGGATCCATGTGGATTGCACTCTCTCTCGAGCATTGAAGCTTTGGTGCTCTATTTGTCTGTAGTCTCTGAACCACCACCACAGGTGGTTGTCCACACTCATGCATCGAAGATTGCTTTGCAGCCTCCATGTGGCCTGCACTGTCTCGTGGTTTGAAGCTTTGCTTGCAGGGCTCTTTAGTTTCTGAGCCACAGCTTCTTCTGCTGAGATCGATCGATGTGCCGGTAGAATTAAGAAGAAGAAGGAAGGAAAGGGAGAGAGATCCAAGTCGAGGAAGAAGCAAAGCAAAGCAACCGTGGATTTGCAGGCGGAACCCACGACTAAGTCCTCCGAAAGAAAGGCGGATGCCCGGGAAAGGACAAAGTCCGGGGGAGGAGAGAAGCATCCGAAGATTTTGCCCTAGCTACAGGAAACGACGCGAGAGCTTCGTTCACTACTACTGTAGTAGTCACCCACCCTACTCAAGCTTGGATTCTAGTTGAGTCTTGGGGATTTCCTCTGGGTTTGCTGGTTGACGTTGTCAAGGAGATGATGATGAGCAATGGGTGATTGCGGATTGAGAATGCAAACTGCCGATGCTGATGCTGAAGAAGTGGTAGTGCTCTTTTTGTTGAGCTGTTCTTCTTCTCATTCGTCTTCGCAAGAGCTTGAGCTTGGTTAGTGTTTTTGGATTCAGCTGTTGTCGTCTGTCCATGGGTGGGAGAGAGATGGGTGCGGAAGAGCAGCTTGGATTGCAGCAGAAGATGAAGAATTTTGCGAGGAATCCAGTGTAAAGTGGGTTTGGAATGTTGGTTCTCGGGTTCTGGAGAAAGAACTGATGCAGCAAGGGCGTGGGACACGCGTGGGAACAAGCAGCAGCAAGAGAGAGAAGAGCTTGGGTGGATGGAAGCAGGATCGTGGCCCCCTCCGCCCTCGTCACAAGGTTTGCGGGTGAAGAGAGGGATGATTGCCAGCAGAAGAACTGGGCCCAGCACGCCAGTACCCAGCTGGAATGTGTTCAACAACCAGGCATATGATGGTGTTGCTGCTGCTGCTGCTGCTGCAGGAGGTCGCTCCACTCCAGTTTCAGCAAGGAAACTCGCAGCTTCTTTATGGGAGCTACAGGATGTACCTCTTCCTGGCAGTTTGGGAACCACCACCACCACTACCACCACAACAACACGCTGGCCTTCTTCTTCTGCAAAAGACACATCTGAGACAGCCAGCCCTATCTCTCAGGCTGATATCTCATACCGCTCTCCGGCAAGCACCAAATACTCCAACGAGCTCTTGTCCAAGGTATGTATGTAGGTCTCTCTCGTATGCATGCACTTGTTGCACATCAAAGAGACAGTTTTGTTTCTTGGAAGTGGTGGTGTGGAGTCTGAAGACTTCCTGAGCTGAGCTGAGCTGAGCTGAGCTGAGCAGCAGCACACAAACCCCTTTGTCGTCCCACTAGGTAGTACCTAGTTTCATGAAGGGAACCCATTTGCTCTGTTCATGATGAGCTCAGAGAGGAAACGACTCTTCTTCATTTGCCATGTCTGCTGTGGTTTGGTGCCACAGATAAGCTCAGAGAGCAAGCGGAGGAATGGGTATGTGGGAAGACAGCCACCACCACCAGCAATGCGATCCTCCTCACATGTGCAGAAGCTACTGGAGAAGCGGTCCAACAATTTGGTGAATTCCAACATCTCCATTTTGGTAGCTATTTTACCCTTGTGTAACCTCCTTGACTCATTTGAACCAAAGTGTTTTTGTTCATGTGAATTTTTCTTCAAATGTGCAAGCAAGCACTTGTACAAGTTGGTTTCAAATTCCTTCTTGCTGCTCCTTATTCTGGATAATGGGAGAAAACAACAGCTAGCTTTCGTTTCCACATGTAAGGGGAGGTGGGTGGGTTTTTGTGTTTCTGCATGTTCTTTGGAACACAGCTTGATGGACAGAGACAGCATGCAAAGTTGGTTGGTGAAAAGAGAGGGGAGAAAGCTGGAAAGTTCAACAACTCAGCAACAACGTCTAGTGAGCTTCTTAAAGTGCTGAGTCGGATATGCATTCTGGAGGAGCAACACAATTCAACAATATCGATTGCATCGTCATTGCAGGTGCAGTTGGATCAGGCACTTGCTCGTGTGCAAGAGCTTGAGCTTGCGAAGAATGCAGCTCAGAAGGAGATTGAGGGCTTGATGAAGAAGCTGGCCAATGTAAAATCAAGCTGGAAGATTGAGCAGAACAAGTTCAAATCAGTTGTTCAGTCTTTGAAAGATGAACTGGAGCATGAGCAGAAAGCAAGGAGTCGACATGAAGTCACTAACCGAAAGATTACAAAAGAGCTCATGGATGCCAACATGGCTGTGGCAAACATGGTACAGGAGCTTGAGCGGGAACGCAAGGCACGTGAACTCATGGAGGATGTATGTGATGAACTTGCGCGTGAAATTAGTGATGATAAAGCAGAGGTGGAGGATCTGAAACGGGACTCAATGAAAATGCGGGAAGAATTGGAAGAGGAGCGACGAATGCTGCAGCTTGCCGAGGTTTGGCGGGAAGAGCGTGTGCAGATGAAGCTTGGAGAAGCAAAATTGTCACTCGAAGAGAAGGTTGCTGCACTCGATGTTCTTCGATCAGAACTTGAGACATTCCTTCGAGCTGCAAGGTGCAGGAATAGGGGAGAGTTAGTTGAGGAGGCAGAGGTGCTTCACAATGTGATCACTGCTATCCATCCTAGGGGAATCATTGCATCCTATCCTCCTGCGGAGATTAACCAAGCAGGCTTTCCAGAGAATGATCTCTTATACACTTTGGATTTCAGCCAAGAGCAGCAAATGCAGTTTCAGTATGCACAACACCATCAGGAGGATATGTTTGATCCACCAAACTGTGGCAACAGATGGACTGATGACAGTGGGCTCAGGGAAGGGGGGGTCACAGAAGGTCAGCCTTACATGTCGCTGATAATCCCTGCTGCTGATGGAGTACAGAGGAGAAATCTTAGGTGGGTTCAAGCAGAAGAGAGAAAGGATGATGATGATGGCTGTGAATATGAACATGTGAGCAGGTCACAAGCCTCGGAATATGAAGATAATATGGAAGGCGTTGCAGATGAGAAAAGCTACTTGCAAGTCAATGACAATGATCCTGTCCACCAGCAAGATGAAGATTCAGACAGGGTTGTTCATCAAGCTTCAGAGGATGATGATGATGACAATAATCCTTCTCACTTATATGAGGTACCCAATGATGGTTTATTTGAAAAGTGTCAGCAAATTTGTCCCATATGTATCTGATTCAGGAATATTGCATAATCTGTTTGACATGTAAACAAATGGGTTGTGTCCTCTGTGTATGTGAGGTCAACAACTTGATTGTGAACATCCTGTGTGCTCATTGAAATTTCAAGCCTCTTAAGAGCTTGGACTCTTTATGAGAAGATATAAAATATACATGTAGCAAATATCTTAGAATGTGTGAAATGACACTTTGATTCAGGAAGGATGGAGACTGTGTTTTGACAGGAGATTGATGGCTTGTGAGCAGGAAGTAGAGGTGGAAGCTACGAAACAACATCAAGAGTTTGCATGGAGGGTGAATGGCATGCAAGAAGGCATTTGTGCCACTGCCCCTTTGCAAGACAAGGAATCAGCTCAAGAGGAGGAGGGGCATGAGGAAGTCATCTTGCATGGACAGAAACCGCAGGTAGATTGGGAATCCATGCCACAGCAAAGCTCAGGGGGTGGTGGTGGTGTTTCACGGAATAATCCGCACATTGAGAGGGCCATGAAAGGCCACGTTGTGTGGCCTAAAGGTCACACAGAAGCTGCCATGAAGAAAAAGCCATATCAAGGTGAACTTGAGCAATAGTACTGGGCAGATTCTAGATCAAAATTTATCATTTCATTTTGTTTTTTTTGTTGCAAAGAAGCTTGGGTTATTGAAACAATGTACCATTATGGGTGAGAGGCATTATAACATTATTGTATTTGTGGGTAACAGTAGCAGTGAATGCTAGACTTGATGCCCATTCACAAAGTGGAAAATGAACCTTTGTTTTTTTAAGGAGCAAGGGGACAAGGGCAAAGAGCCTCTGTCCTTTTATCTCTTATGAGTTCAAGGAGATGCTGACAACTCTGATCTTCAGATACATGAGAACAAAGCTATTGTTTACAGCAGTGAGTCTGGGGGTTCTTCTGAGTCATCTGTTTATGTGTTCCAAGTATGATGTCATGTGAATGTAGTGTGCAGAGCCACAGCAATTGCACACAGCCTTCTCTGCCTGTTCCTGAAGTGTTCACAAAGATACCTTCAGAGATTGCAAATTGAGCTACAAGAATTGCAATATGTAGCAAAGGCATGTCATCAAAGGATTTGCACCATCAATTATCGGCAGGCGACTGAGCTGGTTGTGTATTTAGTGCATTCATTTTGTGAACATACTGTTGCACAAGAGCTCATGCAGCCTGACTCCATCATCCTTTTCAAAAAAACAACCCATCTCCCAAGATTTGCTCACAAGTTTGTCTCAGTGCCAGGCTTCGTGAATGTTATTTTGCAATCAAAATCAATAAGCCCAACTGTCCAAACTTTTGCAGAACGAAACATTGGATTGATGACACAATGGGTTGCTGAGCTTTTTGCTTAGTGGTGATGATGATGCAGCAAAATTCATGTGTGCAAGAGCCAGACCCACCCCTCCATCTTGATCTTTTTCTTTCCAAGAGCATATCTAGAATTTCTGAGCACAAACAGAAACATCTGAGATTCTACTACCCAAAAAGAATGGGACCCAACCTATCACATTTCTATAAATTTTATGCATGCTGAATCCGACAGCAATCCCAACTTTTCTGACTTAGTCAAGACAGCTTAAGTTGTCGGACACAAAGTTTTTTCAATTCCCAAAAGAATCTAGATCTTCAATCACCTGGTTGTAAAGCTTAAGGTTAGTCCTGAAAGGATCTAGATCTCCAATGACTTGGTTGCAAGCTTAAGGTTAGGGTCCAAGGGTGTGAGGTATTCAGTTTGCAAGGTTAAATTTGAAGGTTTAGGTTCAGATTTTTGAACCCTGGACTTAAGTTGAAACTTTTTTTTTCTGGTTGGAATTATCACAAGAATCAAGCCATGGAACTAGTCTTTTGCTAGATCTGAAACCAAAATCGGGGAATAACATTCTTGTTGAACATAGGGTTAAGATCTTTATGTATAAAATTTATATAAAAAAAAAAGAAGTTGATATGTAGACTGAACTTTATTATTCATTATTAATTTTTATTAGTTATTTAACTTCATACCTATAAGAACTTTGTTCTAATTTGTTGAGAGATTTGATGCCCATACGATCTCTAGAATTAAGGAATGTGTGCAATGTGTGTACATGGAATTGGAACTGGTTTTTGAGCCATGCTAAAACAAGTCTTGAATTTTTTGAAAAACATATGCTAAAACCAAAACCAAAACCAAAAGATTTAGAAATTAAAAGAACCAGGCTTAAACCCTTACGTGAAAAATCTCGAAATAAGTATTACAATGTGAAGATGAATGGAGGTTCTCTTCACCAGGAAGAACTGCACTGGTCTCAACTAATGTGAGGCAATTATTGAAAATAGTTAACAGACCCTGGTCACAACTAATGTTGCGCAATTATCAGAAACAATAATGAACCCACAATGGTTATGAGAGGATTGTTCTTAGGATTCATCATTGCAATTCTCAAAAAAATCAAAGAAGTGGGTTCCAACATATCCTCAATCCTGAAAAAGAATTGACAAAATCAAATGATCACCTTATAAGACCATCAGTTATCTACTTGCTTGTTTTGTCAAGAAAACTGCCAATTCTTTGAGGTTTTCAAAATGGTTCTTTTTGTTTTGATTTTTTTCTCAAAGAACTAAAACTGGCAATTCTCTGGTTTTGAAATATTAAAACAAAACTGGAACCAGTGGTTCTTTATTAATTAAAGTATCTGCTGCACAACACTAGTAGTCACGACAGGTTAGAGAAAGCTTCAATTCCAACTCTTGAAAACCTCTATAAAATAGTGGTAACACAACTCATCGTGAAAAGGAAGGATAAATTGCAACTTTCTGAGAAAACTGAACAATGAATGAACCTCAGATGGAGACTATTTTTGAGCTTGTTCACCGTCCTACCCACTGTTGAACTACTGGGCAGACCGACCATGTTGTAAATCAAGATTTTATTGGGGAGGAGCATGACATTCCAGTTTATAACTAATACCCAAGAATCAAAACATCAAAACCTAAACCCAAAATGATTGGGGTTGAAGACTAACTTAGTTTGCAAGTGATAGTTAGCTCAAATCCTACACCATACAAGGAGCTCATCACATAATGACTCTACCCTTAATGAAAGGTTCAAATTCTTAAACTAAAAACTTCCAATCTAGATGCATGCAAATTTTAAACCAAAATCTACAACTTCCAATCTAGATGCATGCAAATTTGAAACCAAAATCTACAACTTCCAATCTAGATGCATGCAAATTTGAAACTAAAATCTACAACTTCCAATCTAGATGCATGCAAATTTTAAACCAAAATCTACAACTTCTCATCTATAGATGCATGCAACATTTATCGAGCATGCCTATCCATCGTGTATGAATACACAATACTTGAAATGTCACTCACACATTGACTCACAAGTTCAAGTCGAAATTTTATGCCCGAATCTTACACCAATGCTTAGTCTCTTCCCAACAAACTTTAGTGGGAATGGTGGGTTACTGGCAACAGTAAAATGGCCTGTACACTCTTTACTTCGAATGAAGTGTAGCCTTATATAATAGTGTGAAAATTGGTTCGGACTTTGGGCCTGCATGTGGAATTTGTACACCAAGAAGTGGTCTCCAGCTGGTAGCATTCAAATGGTGTCGCACTTTTATGCTTTCAACTTGTTTGCAATGTTTGTGGGTGGGGCCTGGGAAATCACTACTCTATGTTGGATGTGATAAACAATAGTAGAGGCCCAACTAGGGGATCTGGGTGGACCTCCACACACAAACTCATTTGGCCACAAAATCTTTGTCTGTATCTAAAACACACAAGAGCACACCTAGGTTTGCCTCCGTATATAAGTTTTAGTTGTAATTCATATGAAGCATTGTTGTACCTTGGCCACTTCAACACATGTTTGTTGAATAATTAATTAATTAATTTTGAGGATTCCATTTCAACAAATTATATATTCTCAAATATTCCATCAATTTTTTAATTTTCTTTCAGAAAAAAAATCTTTCTCACAAAAAAAAATTTCAAATTTTCAAACTACTATAAGTACCATTGAACGGGCCCAAGTACTATGGTTGTTGTTTTGGGAAAGGGGGGGGGGGGGGGGGGTGTGGCTTCCAAGTTTAGAAGAAAAAGAATCCATTCAATCTTTGTGATTGGCCCATCACAAGAATATTTTGAAACTTTGGAGACTCCCCAATATAGAAATATATTATCTAAACTAATATATATATATAAGTCCAAATATTAGGCCACCTAAATAGATTCCAAGAGGACAACATTGGGCAAGGATTTGGGACAAAGTGGGGTGTTATTGAGAACATGTTGAGAATTCATTGGGAACCCCCCCCACCCAAAAATCTAACATCCTCCACCCTCCCCAAAAGGAAAAATAAACTAAGTCTATGATGGCTCACATCATTGGCTACCAAGAATTCCTATGGCTACCTTCATTCTTTACCATTTTTTGCCTAGGGTAATGGTAGGGGCATGAACTAACTATGGGCTATAGTCATGAGAATGAGTCCCCTTTTAAAGGAGGTTCTATCCCAAGAGTATTCAACATGGAGAAATATTGGCAACAACAACAACACGCACGTTGTGTAAAATATGGTAGGTAGGAAATGAGGAGCTTTGAAAGGAATACTCAATCATGCCATCTTCTTATCAAATCATCCAGCAATGGTAAGCAATAGCATCCCTAGTTCTCTATAGGATCAAAACTCATGCAATCATGTATGATTAACAAAGTAAGCATTT
>Ga0209208_10003106_pt1 | contig 23871 bp, 17 predicted proteins | sample S1TSphfallax_3_FD_187694 | JGI IMG/M metagenome (GOLD analysis project Ga0209208, IMG submission 187694) | Host-associated microbial communities from peat moss isolated from Minnesota, USA - S1T2_Fd - Sphagnum fallax MG (SPAdes) (version 2) | ecosystem: Host-associated > Plants > Peat moss >...
CTGGAACCCAACAGAAAACTGTTTCCTGACCACTTACCATTCATCCTTCATGGTGTAATAGTGGGTGCTGGTTCACTGTGGCCCACTAGGGGGGGAGGCTTCAGGAGGGGCAAGGGGATGGAAGTATAGGGGGGGGAGAATATATTAGGGTTACCAATAATGAAAAATATATTTAAGAATATAAAATGCAAAGTAAACCAAGAAATAAGGAAAAGGGGGAAAGGAAAACACCAAAAAATGATTATAAAAAAAAATTAAGAAAAAAAAAAAAAACCCCCGTCATCATTATCATTATGGTAGTAGTCCTCTTAGCCCCACCAACGCATTTGAAAATTCAACCCTACAATCCACTTGCTCTGCAAGTTGGCCACTTGACAGGCCTTATTGGATGCTGACCAGGAAAGGTGTGCAAGTTGCCTGAAGGAGGAAGTTGTTTAGGCAATAGGAGGGGAGGGGAGGGGAAAGGAGGGGAGGAAAACTTGGGAGGTCAGCGCTGGCTTCTTCACCAAGAGCTTTTGTTTTTTCTTCCCAATTTTTGCACCAAGATGGTGATTTGAGATTTGCATTTGAAAGCAACAAGTGTTTGTGATGGGTGTTTTGACTTTATTGGAAGAGAATTTCTAAACCCCCCATCAGCAGCAAAAAGGAAAGCTAGACTTAATTAGGGGAGAAGAAGAGTCCAGATCTCCTCCTCCTCCTCCTCCTCCTCCTCCTCCTGCTTCATCCTTTGGTTTGTAGAGTTTTTATTCATTGTTGTTTGGAATGGTTTAATTTCTTTGTGCAAGAGATATTATATATCTCTTGTGTGTGTATGTGTATTTGTTTTTCTTAGAGTGTTGTTGTTTTTCTCTCTCTCTGTCTCTTCTTGCTCATCTCTATTAGGCTTGTTTTGTAGCTTCTGTTAGAATGGAATGAGCTGTTGAGAAGTACTTTGATTTGAAGAGAGACTTTTGTCACGAGGAAGATCATGGGGATTTTCTCTGCTTTCGATTTCACTGGAATCATACAGCCGGGGTGGAGTTCCGGGTGTGCGGAGTTTTCTCCCCTACTGCACACGACCAAGGATCCAACAGTGTGTCTGATTTGACTCCAGCTTGTGCACACAACCAAGGATCCAGCAGTGTGTCTGATTTGACTCCGGCTTGTGGTGATGGTGCTGGTGTGGTGGTACCAGTGACCACAGCAAAAGAAGAACAGTCTCGTGAGGTAAGAGAATTTGCCGCTGCCAACAAAAGTTGTGCGTCGTAGTGTACCTAGTAGACGACTGTTTGTGAAATGGGTGCTTCATGATTCAGCATTTTGTTTGTAGTTGGGTGCTGTCCCATTTCAGAGAGTGAGGAGCAATTTTTTTTTGGATGGGTGGGTGCAGCACCAATCTCCTGGAACAACAATCCTGGTGCCTGGAGGATTTGCGGTTTTCTTTTTGTTTTTTTCCTGGGGGGGGGGGGGGTAGTTGAAGAAACCGGCATCTGGGGCAGTGTTGACGGCACATAGAAGGCTGATGGACAGCGTTGTGGGAGAAACAACGTACGTGAAAGCAGCAGAAGACATGGGGGATTCAATCATGCCATCAATGTGGCCAAGGAACATGCAAACTCTGCTAGGAACAGACCGCCGGAAAAAACGTCTGGATCCACAACCAACGGGAATCAATTGGCTGGGAACAACAACAACATCAACAACTGCAGCACCTGGAAGTGTGTTTTTGAAAGAGCACACGTTTGTAGACTTAAACCATCTCCAAGTGCTTCTCAAACCAGCTAGCAGCGAAGAAGAATCCGACCCGATTCTTGCCCCACAACAGCAACACTCCTCAAATCAGCAAGTGGCCCTCAGGGAGCTCTACTCAGACAAGCAAGCCAAATCATTAAGCTTGCTGCAACAAAAACTGCGTGTTCTCAACATACAGAGACAGGAAGCCGAGAGAGAACTTCTTCTTGACGATCAGGCACTAGTGTATGAGCCCACCACCGTCTACAAAACTGATTCCGCTCTCCAAAACCACCAAATCAGCTCCAAAACAGAGCGTAAGCAACAACTGTTCCAGGAATCTCGGCACTCTAACGAAGAAGAAGAAGAAGGTACGCCTGCCGGCTCTAGGAATTCGTCAGAGAGTGGAGCGCAGCAGCAGCTGCAGCCAGTGGAAGAGGACGACCACGACAAGCAGGCAGGACAGCAAGACTGGAGAGAAAGAGCAAGAGCGTTATCAAAGTTACTATCAGAGAGTACAAAAAGAGAGGCAGTGTTGAGTGCAAAACTTGAAGCTTTGAGTACCCTGCAAAAACGAATCACCACCACCGCCACTTCTCCTCCTTCTCCTCCTCCTCCTCCTTCTTCTTGGCTACAACAGCAACCACATTTGGAGCACAAACAACTGCGGCAGCAACAACAACGCGACAATATGCGACGGTGCTGCGACAGTTATCTGCGCTTTGCACTCAGAACTGCACCCATTGTGGTTGGTCATCAGGTGTGTACCAAATTTCCCACTCCGGTTGCTCATCAACTAGGTAGGTACCTACCATACCACCCATTGTATGGTTGGTCCTCCTCAATTAGCTGCCAAATTTTACAATTGTGATTGATCATGAGGTAGGAGGTAGGTACCCAATTTCCTATTGTGCTTGCTCAAGCTACCTATCATGGTCGGTCATCAGGCAGGTAGGTACCGACCATCCCACCAATCATGGTTGGTCATCCGATAGGTACCTACCATCCCACCCATGGTGTGGTTAGTCATCTCGTAGGTACCAAATTTTGCCATTGTGGTTGGTCATGGGGTGCATACCATCCCACCCATTGTTGTGGTTGGTCATCAGGTGCACGGACCATCCCACCCATGGTTGTGGTTGGTCATCAGGTGCACGGACCATCCCATCCCACCCATTGTTGTGGTTGGTCATCGGTACGTACCCTCCCTTATTTGTATAGGGGAGGAGAGACTATGGACCCATTGTGGTTTTCATTTGGTCCCACATTTTGGAGGAAAGTTCACTAGGTGTTTAGTGTTTACCTACTCTAAACTGAACTGTAGGAGTTCATTTTTTTGGGGGAACTTCTTCATGGAACAAATTTCCTATTAAGTATTATCATACAAATAATTCATTTTCCAAACCCATTGTAGCTTGAGCCACTTGGTTGTTTTTCACCTTCGGTTGTGTATCCCTTGTGAGATTTGTCTTACTTGCTTTAGACATTTTGACATGTTTTCCAATTGAGGTCCCAGCATTGATCCTGAATGTGTTGATTGGCATCAATTTTTAAAACCCTAGTTTATTTTATTCTATATAAATTATCTGCAATCCATTTCATCCTTTGTATACAGCTCAAACTTTCAAATGAGTAAGGGAATTTATTTTAAAAGATTTAAAAATCCTAATTTTTCAGATTTTACTTATACAAATGGATGTGGGTTTTGTGTTGTTGCTACAGGACATGGAACTGCGGTATCGTTTCATTTACAATGCATTTCCATCACTGACCGAGGAGGTATGCCACTGGCCCACAAGTCAGTCTACCGCAAAGAATTAGCCTATAACAACGAATTAGGGGATTTTTAAAAAATTTATAAACTTGGATGGTTTGGTCGGGTTGAGATTTTTCATATAAGTTGCGCTGGCTAAATCACCATTACATAAGTTTGTTGGGCTTTGAAAGATTGTCTTGCGATTTTGTGTGGCTAGTTCTTCCCAACTTGTTTTTGGAGGACAGATGAGAAAATTTGTGTGTAAAATTGGGATAGTTGAACGGTTGCAGGAAATTATTGGGAAGACAGATATGGAGATCTACAAAGGGAAAGGAGTTTCTGAGTTAACAGAATTCAAATACGAGGTATTGCGCAAAGGGTGCCCAGAGAAACGTGAAATCGAATTTGATACCGATCTTTTTGGCACCAGGACTTTCTTAATTGCTGTGGAGCCGGTGTGTAACCTGTCGGGAGATGCCATTGGCATCAATTTCTGGGCGATGGATGTTACTGAACAGGTTCTCATTTTGAACTCATGATCATCCAATGCTGAGGCCTAGAGGTTTTCAGTTTTCATTCTCTTGCGGTGAAATTTGAAGTGTAGGGTAACACCCCAGAGTGCGGGTGATGGCATTAGGACTGACTGACTAGGCAGTAGCTGAGTCCAACCCTGAATTCAGTCGCCCACCAATGGGTTTTAGCATTCATAAGAAGCGCATGGGGAGTGTTATCATGGACCTCAACATACATAAATCATAAGGTGTAGGAGGAGAGAGAGAGAGAGAGAGAGAGAGAGAGTCCTTACAGCTACTCTTCAAGAGAGGAAGGGACCTTGTGCCTAGAAGTAGGTGTAAGATCCCTCCTCTTCTCTACCGAGGATATTATATTCACGGATATAAGGTGCTCTTCAAAGATGCTAAGAAATTTTGCCCCAATGCTTTCTTTTACTTGTGTCAGGGAACAGGCCTTGGACTTTGGAAACAATAATAAGAAGAGTTCAAATTTTGTTCTTATTAATAGAGTTATCCATAAAGTCAGGCAATTAGGCAGCGAGAATGGCCAGTTTCAGGGGATAGGGGGTGAAACAGAGGGTGAGTTTCTGAATAACTTTATTGTTTCAACACACTTTGCTTGCAGGCAGAGAAGAGGGACAGGATGGCAAGTTTGAGAGAGCAAGTGGCAGTGCAGAAAGCAATGGAAACCGAACTCAATAAGACCATCCACATTACAGGCACACACAACAAAACCTTATTCTTATTCTTGTTGAGATTATATTCCTCTTATTAAGTCCTAACTTTTAAAAAATCCAAAAGTTCAACTGACACTACAGTTGTTACCTTGAAAGTGTTATAATTGGGATTTTTTTAATTTTTTTTCAAGATTTGTTTTTGGCTGAGAAGATTTTATTTTATTTTTTGTTAATATGAAATTTGCTAGCTTCTAAATTGCAGAGGAGACAATGCAAGCAAAGGAAATGTTGGTGACGATGTCGCATGAGATTCGATCACCTCTCTCAGGGGTAGTCAGCATGGCAGAAGTTCTGGCTACCACGGATCTTGATACCGAGCAAAGGCAGCTAGTGGATGTGATGGTATCATCAGGTGACTTAGTCTTGCAGCTTATCAACAACATTCTTGACCTCTCGAAAGTCCAATCAGGTGAATATTATATATCTCCTTCTTCCTCTTCAACCCTCTATCCAATCTCTGAGAATTTGTGTTGTCTATGGTTTTTGGATATCAATTGATGGGTGTGGTGGTGCTGGTGGTCACTGCCATTACTCGATGAGCTCACTTTGTTCTTGTACTGATGTTAGTTTCAATAGGTCAACAACAATGGGTCTTTCTTTCTTTGATCCTGCTGTGTTTTGAAGACTCAGGGATGATGATGATGATGATGATGATTGATGATCCTGCTGCTGCAGGAGCCATGAAGTTTGAGGCCAAGAAGTTCCAGCTAAGGGAGGTGGTGAAGCATGTGCTTCAAATGGCACATGCATCAATTAAAAACAAAAGCCTTGTGCTTGAAGCTGACATTCATCCCAATGTGCCCCTTGAGGTGTGACTCTCTTCATGTTAGTATACTTGACATGAATCCAGAAGAAAACCCTTGAACTATGTTTGAGTTCGGTATTTGCAATCAGATCTCTAGTACCTTCGATTTTATCTTATTGGTCCTAGTCCACTCTCCTAAAGATTACCATTTGGATGTTTTGGCAGTTGATTGGAGATGTGCTGCGGATCCACCAAGTGTTCATCAATTTAGTCAGGTACACACAAACTTTGTCCTATGTCACTTGATGTGTTTTTTGTTCACAATTGTTTGTTTCTCTTCTTCTTCTTTGCTTTGTGAAACTTGAAGTTCATGCAGCTCTGTGTTATGTTGCCAAGCACAAAGTGAGCTCCTAATGAGTACTCAATAGTGGGCATGTAGGGTTTAGGGTAATAACCCTAAACCCATTATTCCCAAAACCCATGTGTGTTGAGAGAGAAACACACCGGTAGTCAAAAAAAGTTTGTCATTGTAATAGTTGCAAAATTGTAAGTAGAGTGGAAAAAGATAAGTGTATAACTGTCAGGCTCAAGCTTTGAATTTCCTTTGGGGTTTGGATTCAACAGTAATGCCATCAAATTCACTCACAATGGTGGAGTGACAATAGCAATTCAAGTGGTGTCTCCTGATCCTCCTGATTTGGCCATGGAAAAGTCAGAAGAGGAGAAGCTGCCATCCCTTCTTCCTTGGTCAGGAAGCTTAACATTGGATGCCGGTTCACACAAGACACAGATTCCAGTCCAACCAAATCTGCTATCTGGGCAGAAGTCCCCGAATGAGTTATCAAATCCCACTACCACTGCTGAGGAGGTAGAAACCATTTGGCTCCAATGTGATATACATGATACTGGTATTGGTATCCCAGGTGTGTATTCTTGTCTAATGTGTTTCAATTGGGAAGAATGACACCTCTCAGAATGTAACTAGAATCAGGTTTGTGGACTGATTGAATTTGGCTTAATTCTTGCTGAGAGCAAAGAAAGTAATTGGATCATATCTTGTTGAAAATGTGCACACAGATGAGGCACTTCCAACTTTGTTTGACAAATATACACAATTTAATGCACACCAGAATTATGGTGGCACTGGCCTGGGCCTAGCTATTTGCAAAAATCTGGTAAGTTCTACAATATACTCATTCTTCTGTTATTCATGTCTAAAACTGTGGAGAATTCAGTTTTGTGAGCACAGAGATTGTGAACCAATTTCTGACGCCAAGATTTGGATTACCCATTGTAGGTTGAGTTGATGGGTGGAGCTTTGAATGTCACAAGCAAAGAGAATGTGGGCTCAACATTCTCCTTCAAACTACCTCTGCAAGTCACTAAAGAGAAGGTTAGTGACATTAAGAACAGGGCCTATGAACGTCTCATATCTTCAAAGCAAATTGGGTACTTGCAAGTCTTGTCAAAAACAGGTCACAGAGATAATGTGTCTGAAACAAATGCTTTAGCACAAGTTATGGATTTCAGTAGTGCCACCAGTTTACATGAACCCAATTTTTCCATGCCTAGAATTCAGACTCTGAGACCACTTCATCCATTGTATCTGTCAAAGGACTTGGCAAGACAGCAGGCTTCTAAAAATGGAGTCTCAGTGCCAGTGGGAGAGACAAGGGCAAAAATTTCAACAGACAGCAGCAGTGCTGCCCCACAAAGTTCAGGACCCCACAGAGCTTTAAGAGTTTTGCTTGCAGAAGACAATAAGGTGAACATCATGGTGGCACAGTCAATGCTGAAACGGTTAGGCCATACTCTTGAAGCTGTTGGAAATGGGGCAGACGTAATTCAAGCACTTCAACGGAGCTCATATGATCTTATACTCATGGTCAGATTGGTTCATTGGTGCTCTTCTTCTTAATTCTTAGAGGATATGATGTTTAGTGCCAAATGCAATTGGTTGATTATCTTGCATTCATGTTCAGAAATTCCTCAAAACTGATGGTTGTACAATTCTGATGTGCTGTGCAGGATATACATATGCCAATTATGAATGGACTTGAGGCTACCAAAAGGATACGACAATTTGAAAAAACGGGTTCATGGACTTCCCCTGACTCCCTTGAACTTTCGCCAGAGTTCTGTATCTCAGATGCACTGCCAGCTAGAATCCCCATTATTGCAGTAAGTCCTTCCTTCTCCCTGGAAACCCATTTTTAAAACCTGCCTATTTTTAGTAGCAGAATGTCCACAGCATCAGATATCACATTTATGAGCTGAGATGCTGTTGTAGGATTTAGAGCTTAGGGCTTAGGGTTTAGGGTTTCCAATCCAAACAAGCTCTAAATTGGGAAAGGTTTTGACTTTCCCTATACTGTTGATGGAAACAGATGACAGCCAATGCCCTTCACTACAATGTGGAGGAGTGCTTTCGACATGGAATGGACTCTTTCATTGCAAAGCCTGTGACATTTACAAAACTGGAACAAGTGCTGAAGCAGTTGTTTCCATAGTGGAAAATCAGTTCCTTGCAGCCAAGTGTGCAGCCAAGTAAGGACACTCACTCAATGTACCTAATGCCTGGCTGTGGATTTGGAGTATCACCAACATCATGGGAGTACACTGACATATGGAGCAAATGCAGGAAAAGATATAAATTAATCTCTGCTTCCCTTCCTCTTCACAAAACCCAAAACACCTGTTTGCTCACAAATCAGAAGTGAGAAGTGAGCCAGCTTCTTTCTATGGTTTGTCCCCAAGGATTCTCACTATAGATCTGCTGGATGTATTCCAAGTCTATTGAATTGGGCTCATGCAGGAAACAACCCCTTTGTAATTTCGTTCTGAAACTGACCATTTTTCTATCCCTGGTGGAGATGTTGGTGGTGACTAGGCTCTCTCACCTCTTATTCTGAGAGCAAGTCGCAAAGGACTTAGTCTAACAATTATTGGTGCCCATTACTACATCACAAGATTAAATGAGGGAACCGACAACAGTGACCATAATCTGTTGGGTTGCCATTTCAAGTGGTGTTTTTTCCAAGAGAGCGACTTGACCCACCTACCAAGTAAGGGTGGCTGAAGTGTCTCTTCTCTAATAGGACCATACCCTTCCTCTTTCTGAGCTCTACTTTGTCTCTTTTTCAAAGAGAAAGGAGGATGCTATCTGACTGCACCCCTTAGAACCATTTTGCCTAATTTTTGTGGCATACTGTCTCTTTGTTAATCTGAAGGGTCCCACTTGCTAACAGCACTAACAAAGGACCTGCTCTTCTTCTAGGACACTATTGAAGACTGCTAAAACCCTAAACCCAAAAACCCAAAAACCATAGAATTTTAACCCTAAAACCTAAATCATAGGGCTTTAAAAGCCCTTTCAACTCTAGGACTCTTTTAAGTGCTGCTCTCTTTTTTCTGAAGGAGTCTTATTTTTTATATATAGAAAGGAGGACACTTAGTGACAAGGGCATGGTTGCTTGTTGTTTTCCTTGGGACCTGAAACCCCACAGCAGATCCCACAGGTTCTAACAACTCATTTTACCTGCTGGCTGGCCATTGTGTGATCCTTTTACCATTTGTTTGGATTTTGTGAAGCAGCACCGTTTCTGTGAGGAAATCGAATGTGGACATGGATAGGAAATTCCTGCCACTCATGTACACTATGTATTGGATTATATAAAGTGGATTTTGAACATCGATGCCCTTCATGGGACTTTGGTACTACTTGTGCACTGAATCGGCACCAACCTTTTGAATATTGACACCCTTATTATCAGGCAATGCAATTGAATTACTGCACACGATATCAATGTCATTGCTTATCTATTGACATGACTTTTGGTGCCTCAATTCATTGTTCTTATCTCTAAATGTTATTGTTGGCATATTTTGGATATTTTCCATTTTGTAGAAAGCATCCTCTTGTTTAATTTCATGTCTTAATAATATCTTTGCAATTTACAAATTTGACAAACCCACTTGATTTGCCCTCACTTTACTGTTTCATTTGTATACAAATGTTTGATAGTAGGTAGATATTAGTACACACCTAAATGATTATATCTTATATATGAATTCAAATTAAAATTTTCTCTCCAAATTTTTTTCCCTTTCAACTTTGTGCCTCTTTTTTATTACACCTTCATAACTTGGGTTTCAATGTTTCAATTGATTTTATTTTTATTTTTTTCTCATTCTTGTTAGTGTCTTCTTGAAGCTTTTTTATTTGTTTTTCTTTAAGCTTTTGTTATTTCATATTGTACCTTTTCAATGTTGGAGTTTTTCTTGTGTTGTTAAAGTCTGCTCTTTTAAGCTCTTATATAATTTTTTAGCTTTGATTTTTCAACTCATGTTGGAGTTTTTTCTAAGTTCAAATGATAAATAATGTTGTTGCCCCTCATTTTTTGAAGTGACAAATTTTGCTTTTTGAGTTCTGATGTAACTTTTAAAATTTGATTTTTCACCATTTACAATATGAAATCCAACATTATTGTCAAGCCCCACATTTTTTAGGGGAATTTTTTTTCTTTCTTGAGTTCTAATGTAATTTTTAGGTCTGGATTTTCACCACATACAAAAATAGGTAGCTAATTGTTATTTCACATTTTTTGAAATGACAAGTTTTGCTCCTTTGAGTTTTAATGTAACTTTTGAGTCTTATTTTTCATCATGTACAAAGGTATGCAACCCAACATTACTATTGTCCTACATTTTATAAGATGACAAGTTTTGCTCCCTTGAGTTTTGATGTAATTTTTAGGTCTAATTTTTCACCATGCACAAATGTCTATAACCTAACATTGTTGATATTATCAATATGGGTGTTGAATGCATGTGTTGACATTAGGAAATAGTTGAAGCCATGTATGCTTGTGAATAAAACATTGACAATAGATAGGATTCATATGTTTTTATTGGAAATAGTTTGGTTGACATGTATGCAAAATGTGGCAACTAAAAAATGTGATAGAGTGATTACCCATTATTTTTAGTTCAACAAATTCTTACAAAATAAACAAGTATAATGTAATGACCATTGTTGAACATATTCCATTGGTCCCTAGGTGGAGACCATTTTAAACCACACAAAATCCAATAAATTGGCACCTAGAACTCACCCATAACACCACCATCTTGAACAACACAACATGGAAAATTTTCATTTGAAACCCACACAAAGTGAAAAATCATCACAAAAAACCCACTAATAAAACCACTCATGAAATGATCTAAACCCCACTCATAACCCCACCAATAAACCATTGAAACTCATCCATAACACCACTAAAAAAACCACCAAGGAAACCACCTAAACCCCACCCATAACACCACCAATAAATCAACTAACGAAACCCCTAGAACCCACCCATAGCCCACCCACAAAACCACTTGTAACCCCACTCATATTGCACCCATAACATCACCCTTTAAACCACTAAATAAACAACCAAGAACATCACTAGTAACTAATTACAATTTACCCACACATGAATCACTAATAATTGACCCACAAAACACTCTCACCAACTCATTAAAAAACCATTAAGATTTATCTTCCCCACCCCTCGATTGCCCTTTGCAAAAGAAAAAATCAATCCACTTGTTAAACTATTAAGTGACCACCAAAACCATCATGAGTGGAACATGAGTGGTTTCCTTTGCTATGCAAGATCAACCACCAAATGAAACCTCCAAGGAGACCAAAAACACACTATGGTGGTTTTGTTGCACAACATACACACATCACCCGTCACAACATTACATATGAACAATCAAACACAAAAATGCAACCAAAATAATGATAAAAAGTTGAATATTCTTACATTGTATAGGTAATCCATCATGGGTTTTCTTGTTAATGAATACCATGCATCCCTCTTCATTATCAAAGCCTTCTTCTATTAAATATCATGAATGATGTCCTTAAATTGTTCTAAGGGGGTTGTCCAAACAATTTGTATACAATATAACATATGAACATCATTCCCTTTCATATGGTCATATTCATAGACTTGAGACACCAATTGAATGCATCAATCACCCAAATAAAAGCAAACATCTATGATGAAAAATTTACAAACTTGACATATTTTAGTTTGTTGTGGCAATAAGGAGTTGCATAACATTGCAATCTAACATGATGTGCAATTGCATATCCTCACAATGCACTTTCTCAATGAATGGGTACAAGGCTTTGAATTTGTAATTACCACCCCAAACAAAAGATATTTTGTTTGAAAATCTCTTCAAGTTTGGGTTTGCATCCAAGGAGCCCCCAAACTTTTGATTCTTAGCTTTATAATCTTCATCCTAGCCTTGCACAATCTTCAAGGTGACATACATTTCCTCCCTAAAATTGTTTGTTCAGGAAATGTAAAAAATACTTTACCACCCTTCTTATAACCACACTAACAACTTGTTTCCATTTTCCAAATGTCAACTAAATAATGCAAGTCACACAATTGGCAGGAACATCAAATATATCATAGAAAGGAATACAAAACCTAGCCTTGTTTGGAGGTTTGACTTTTAACATCTATATTTATGACATGTTTGTCACTTTGTGCTTAGTTTACAACAACATAATCCTCCTATCAAAAGGCAATTGATCATTAGATCTTCAAATAACATTGTTGAAGTTGCAATATCATGATGTGACGTTTGTACATAATTCAAGACACATAAAGTTGTTATTTGAAACAAGAACAAAATATAGATGAATGCTTCATGCAAAGGAGTGCATGCACAAATAGGTGGACAAACTTGGGTGTCACGGAAGCCAATTTTGCCTTGTGGTTACCATTGCAATGTCCATGTTACTTTATAGATCTTGAAATTTATTAAAATGGATTTGGTTAAAAGATTTTAACTTGAATATCTACATGATGCACAAAATCATTTTACAATTTTTTTTAAATTATAAAAGCCATAGACTTTTGAACTCAAAATTCATGGATTGTACCTTTGACTACCATTTCTTTATGGATTATGGTACAGTCCATTGATTGATGGGATGTGTGTTAGGGACTTTAAATTAATAAGATATCATAATAAGGAAGCTAAGGGTCCAATAAAATAATTAATTGAAATCTAGGATTATACTATGGACTTTTGAATGGGCTAATTAGAAACATTTTTTAATAAATCCATATCATATTGGAGGAAAAGTTCTTTTATGATTTTTGGCCTACATGTTTATAAAAAAAAAACTTTAGATGAAACATTAATGACATGGAAAAAATAAGGAAGAAATCAATGTAAACTAATTATGATTTCCAAATTTTTGAGTAAATAGGGACTTTGGATCTATGCCAAATTGGTCCACCCATTTATGCACCTACCCAAAGATAATCAAACCTTAAACCTAATGGGAGTTTTCAAACCTTTTAAAACCAGCATAATTGGTGGCATTTTGTTTGTACATTGTTCAATTTTTTAATTCATATACCTAGAACCATATCTAGCATTGATGAGTTTGTCTTTAAACATGTAATCATTCTTTTTCCCATGTATTTACAAGAATTATGTGAAAGCAAAACTTATCTTCACAATTAATGAATAGTTGTGATAACATAAGTCTAAAGAGTTTCCTTGCATTATATTTACATTGAAAAAATCTACTTGAATAGTCTTCAATATAAGAGAGATATTTAATCTCATTTACAACAATCTCTATGTCAATATTTATGCATTGTTGAGGGTCTTGTGTTTCAAAATTTATTTGTTATCAATTTGGTCTCACATAACACATGAAAAGACTATCATCAACAACAATATCCTCAAAATATGGCTCATGGGGAGGGGATGGAATATAATATGAAGTAATGTTGTCAATGGTCTTGGAAAGCACATGAAAAGACTATCATTGACAAAAATTTCTTCAAAAAGATTCTATTGGGGTTCAAAAGATGTTTTTTTTAAACTCCATTTTTAGAAAGTACATGAAGATATTCTTGTCAATGATAATTTTTTCAAAAAGGTTCTACTCATGTTCAAAAGGATTTAAAAAAAATTACCATCGTCAATGGCCATGAAAACCATTGTTGAAACAAGAAGAAAGAAAAAATATACATATAATAATGATAATAAAATGTAATCATTAGGCATAGGAAGAAATCTTGTTATTTTCCACCCCCACACATTGTGATTATTGTTCAATTATATAACATTTCAACCACATTTGTCCATTTAAGTTTGCAAGTGGCTTGTTGCATTAGTTGATGGTCAATATTGTTCATAGTTGTAATATTCATTACGTTATTCATTTGTGAATATAATTTGAATTCTGTTTATTTTTTAGTAATTTCAAATGATTAATGTGGAAACTGAGATAAGCTTTAACTTTATTTACATAATGCATTATAATGGGTTAATGATTTTTTTGGCATTTTTTCAATTGTCAATTTGGTACATGAGTTGAATCATTCATTTTTAACATGTTGAACCATTTTTCATGGGTTGCGTTTTTCACTTACCATAATTTATTAAAACACATGCAACAACTTAAAACCTCACATTTATGTTATAATGAATTAATGATTTTTTTCACATCTTTTCAATTTTCAACATATGTATATGAATTGAACCATTAACTTTTAATATTTTAAAATTATTATTCATAGGTTGCATCTTACATTTATTAAAATATATTGAAACACATGCAACATATTGTTTTGTAATTATACTTGAATGATTTAATGAGTTTTTTCATGTCTCTTGAACTATTAACATCTATACATGAGTTGAATCATACACTTTGAACCTATTGAACCTATTATTCAAATGTTGCATATTGCACTTATCAATATATATTGAAACACATACAACAATTTAATGCTTCACATTTATATTTGAATAAGCTAATGAATGTTTTTCACATATTTTGAACTATCAACATTTGCACATGAATTGAATCATTCATTTTGTATGTGTTAAATCTAAAATTCATGAATTGAATTTTGCATTCATCACAATGTTTTTGAAATGAGTGTCTTAAAGCTTGATAAGTTTCACATTTCTATTTGAATAGGTTAGTGATTAGGTCAAAATATTCATGCATGCAAAGTCTAAATTGCATATAGATCTCTAAATTATAATTTTATTATTATTATTATTATATATATATATATATTTTATTATTTTTTTGGTATGTTTTAATTATCAAGATTTTTCTTGTTATTATTATTTTGTTTAGGGTAATTTATTGTTTCAATGCCATGGTAGTTTAGGGAGTTTTTGGCCTAATTCAAGCCTTGGCTTCGGTTTTGAAAACAATTGCAATCATTTTAATGTGTTTCAAGTATGTGAGTCTTATAGTCTGTATGAACTAAACATATGGCTCACATATAGAACTAATTTTTTTAAGGAAGTTGGGGTGCATTTTTTATATTTGTGAAAAGCCCTAAACAAGTGAGATTTTATAAAGGCAAGTTTCTAAAATTTGGACCTAAGGTGCAAGAGATATTGAATTTTGAATCATTTTTGTCATTGGAAATTTAATAAAATTTCAAAAAAAATTAGTTAGCAAGTTCACATTTGGGCCAATGGCACAAGCCACATTGGTGAAAATGAAGGTGAAGATAGTTCTAGTGACAATATTGGAACTAATTTAGATGAAACATGCATAAAGTCCAATAATATGGTCATCAACTTGCCAATTATATGTAGTTGTTAATTTAATAATTATAAAAAAATAAAAATGGAATTCTTGTAAGAATACTTTTTAACTAGCCAGTTCTTGGATCAAGAAACTTGGCATCTCACATGGAATTTTCATAACCCAAGGGGTAAGGTCTTGTTGAGTTTTATCTTGTTTTGCACCACAAAAGGTATCAATATCAAGATGTTCAAAAACATTTAGACCCGCTTGCTATCAATTTCTCTGTCAAAGTGATGCCCACCTTACCAATTTACTTGGTTACTTGTTTTTTTGTAATATCCACTTGTGATGTATAACGGCCAGTTTTCAAAAACTCGCCTTGAGAGCCACCTTGTATATACAACCCATGTAAGTTTTAGGGTTTGGGGTTTTCTTTTTTGGGGTGGCCATCTTTCTTCTTTAGATTCTTCAAGTTTTGATCCTACAACTTTGTTTGAAATAATGTTTAAACAAAGCACATAAAGATTATTTGTTTTTGGGAATTAAAACTCAAACCAGTAAGGAAATTGACAACAAGTGCATTTGAACAGAACGTAATGGACAATCCAACAACAAAAAAATGGCAACATCTCTGACAAAAAGATATATTACCAGAATGTACTCATCTATCTATCTGTAGACGATGTTCAACAATCGGGTGTGAAACAAGATGCAACACACATCCTACAAGAATGTCCTTGTCAATTCAGCAAATCTACACTTCAGTATGTTGTGTGCATTTCAATCCACATGAGCCCTGGCAAAGATTCATGAAGCTCTGGAAAACAACACATGCTTTTGTGTAAGTGGGTATAAAATGCCCCAAAGGGAGGCTAGTAATCCTTTTTTACAAAACTGAAGATTTAACATGTGTACAGATATATGATTTTACTCATGGCAATTGCATGAATGACTTCTGAAGACTGAGTTCTGAATTCATCTGTGGTAGAGAAGTTTTGCAAACTCAAACATGCATGGTTGGTTAACTTACAGGCTAGGGTAAATATATGAATTGTGAGAGAAGATCGTCACTCTCAAACCAATTACTAAAAGAGCTTTGGAACTCAGAAATCAAATCATGGTAATTACATACAGAATTTTCACCCTGAGCAAGAGTATGGTGTGTAACAGTTTTTGAGCTCTTCCAAAATTTCTTGAGAGGTGGTGGTGGCAGCTATGAAGAGTCATTTGCAATGGCCATCTGTTTTTTTCTCGATTGCAATTTAGGACTGATTGTTTGAATTTCATTGCAGCTACCAGCGTACCCCAAGTCTGACAACATCTCCTAAAAGTCCTTCATTTATGGGAGATTGATCTCTGAAACATTCATCATCAGTCCCAGCTAGTACCATCCCTCTTGTTGTTGTTATTGTTGTTGATAAAGGTTCACTGTTGTTAATGGAGGAAGTCTGGGTCCAAAATGGAATTTGCAAAGCTCTGAGAATATTATCATCATCATCTTCACCTTGAATGCAATGAGCTCCAAAATTCTCATCTCTTAAATTCTCCGCTCTAATGAGCGTTTGGCAGTCACTGGATTGAGCTCCCAGTAGTAGTTGCTGGGCTCGAAGAAAGCTGAGATCTTGGATACAAGGAGTAAATAAATCTTGCAAGCTTCCATGGCCTCCTCTTGGCAAACTAGCAGGTTCTTGAAGAACATTGTTTAAGGTTTGAAGAACACCATTGCAACCACTGCCACCACCACCACCACCACCACCATGCATCTGAATATCTTGAGCTAATTGAGAGCCCAAACTTGATGTGGCGTGACCTGCTGATGATGCATGTAACTGATCCCTCTGAGCTCCCAATTGAATTTGCACAGTCAAGTCATAGTTGCTGTGGGATGTAGGAGGAGGAGCAGAGTTTGCAGATGTGAATGGGCCAAAGCTTGAAGTTGGAGGTTGGTAAGCTGCACCACCGGGTCTATGTTCTCCTGAAGCAGGCAGGGAAGGTGCATCAGACGTGGAAGTTCTCGAGTTTGTTGCAGGGCTTACATGAGTATGAGTACCCTCGTATGTTGTAATAACAAGCCCTGTGTCCTCAGCTGACCTCTCCACCCTTTTCCTCACTGGACATTTTGGGATTGTGCATCTGTAGTAGCTCCTGGACCGACAGAAAACCCAACAAAAAAACAGGCAAACCACCAATCTGAACCTCATGAGTTTCCAGAGATGAAGGTTTTGCCTGAAGCTTCAAGAGCTCCAAGCACCTCCTTGAACAGAAGTCAAAAAGGTCACAATTTCCAAAATAAGCTAATATGTGAATGAAGCTCCAGATCATCCTAGGAGCTTGAGTCTCTCATGAGTTCTGCTGCCTAGTTCTCATGAAGATTATCATCTTAAAAGGCTTGAGTCTCATCATGAGCTCTGCTGCTTGTTGCTCTAGTGTACACCAGAGACCCAGGCACCTTAAAACTAAAAAATCTTATTCATTGAATCTGCTTGTTGTGAAAACATGCAGAAATAGTTTTCAAGACTTTTTCCTTGGGCTTGAAAACAGTCTCAATTCTAGGAATTTTAAAAAAAAAACCCCCCGCCCAGATGCAAACAAGATGGAAAAACAGGTGCAAAAAGTTCAGATGATGCTGACCGAGGGTGAGGACTATTCTTCACAGCTTTCTGTCCATATTTTCTCCACTTGTACCCATCTTCCATGATCTCGACATCACTGCGTGTTTGGATTGCATAACGTGGCTCACGAACTCTTTTGGGTCCTTTCTTGCGAGGCTTGTTTGATCTGCAAAAGTGACATCAAAGCAGAGCTCTAAGGGGTATGATTGATTGATATGTATTGTGTAAGAGGATCCATCAAATCAACCCAAAAAACTATCAATCCAGAATTAGGAGGTGCCCAAGCTCCTCAGAATGCAAGACACAAAAGAGTTGAGGAACTTGTCTTGGGCAACCAGTACAGAAAACAAAATTGAACTTTTCTAAGCTGACTGAAAGTCCACAGTGCTGAAGATGGTGAAGAAGGCTAAAAGGATGGATCTCAAGTGCAAGGAGAAAGAATGGGTGCTTATGGTCTTAAAGCTTCTGCTTCTTCTTCTTCAAGATTCTTCTACTGCACCATGTCGGTGTCTTTCAAAACCAGAATGCTACAAGAAAGTCTTAGACTAGTGCGGTGTTTTTTTTCCTTGTGAGCTCGCACACTTACTGTGGTCTTTTGAGCTCAGGCGATTGAATGTCTTCATTCTCATTCATAGCTCGGTCGGGCGTCTTTCTCTTGCTGCTGCTGCTGCTGGCAGCCGGGCCAACAAGAAGGCCAGCTGGAATCTGTTTTGACGCATCGTCCTCAGGTCCATCACTAAAGGAGCCGGAAGAAATGGAAGAATTGGGTGTACTGGGACGGGTGGAAGCTCCTCCTGCTCCTGAGGGAGCTGGAAGAGGAGCTGAAGGAGATGGAGAAGAAGAAGAGGAAGGAAACTGCGAGATCTGCGAGATCAGCTGTGAAAAAGAGCAAGCCCGCCGCTTGCAGAAATCGTGATCGTCAGCGAGCTGCTGCTTATCACCACCTAAAGCTTGATGATGCCCCGGAAGCTGATGATTTCTTCTTGCGCTGCTGGCGACGACGCTGGAGGAGATCATCTTGGGTGTAGTAGTATTGAGAAGCTGCTCGTGGATTGGAGCGGCGGCGTCAAAGTTACCAATTTTGGGTATGCTGTTGTGATTCTCCCCAGCTTGAAATCCTCCCCACACACAGGAGGAGGAGGTTTGGAAGTCGGCAATGGGGTGGTCGGAGTATAACAAGTCTTTTGGCAGCTGCTGCAAGAAGAGACTTCCATTGGAAGAAGTTGCAAAAGGCGCGGATCCAGAGAATGGATCATTGTTCATTGAGATGAGGAGGTTGTGCCATGGAGTCGTGGTGGGAGAACTAGGCACCGCTAGCAGCGGATTAAGAAGAAACTCGTCTGTAAAGCTCGCAAGTCCCTGCTGCTGCTGCTGCTGCTGCTGTAGCATCATGAAGCTGGCGGCGCCAACATCCTCACAGGCCGAGAGTTGAGCTACTTGGTGGTGATGCTGCGAAACTCCTGGCACATGATCCTTCCCACCTGCTGATGATCTTATCAACCTGTCGAGGTCGTTCTCAAGGCCCCCCATCATAACCCCCGTGAGCGGAAGTCCTTCGAGAAGCTCCAGAGTTGCAAATTGCTGAAGTCCTTGAACTTACAGGACCTCCGGAAACACAAAGAAGCCGGCACGTCCACTGATAATATTTGTCGTTCCGCAGGTTACTGCTGCAACAATGCTGGTGCATTTACGAAGTCCCAGTTCACCATCAAGCAGCTCCCAGCCCGAGCTCTCTTTCTCTCTGTCTCGCTCCACCGAAACAAAAACCGCAAAACACGTTTTTCCTTCTTCCCACCTCAACAAAAGTCAGAATCCCTTCGACCTCAACAACACCACAAGCAAGCAGCTTGCGAAAAACTTCCCAATTCTCTATTCCCTCCCAATTACATGAGAATGCAAGACATACCCGGGTAAAAAAGCAGCAGAAAAACAAAGACCCAACAACCCAAAGCGCGCGCGGACGCACACACACACGTACCCCTAAAACAAAACAAAAAATTATTCAACTGAGTGAATATAATCCACAACCTCCACATTCTTTTGTGTAAAGCAAAGCAAAGCAAAGCAAAGCAAAAAAGAAGAAAGAAAAAAGCATGCCCCTAAAACACTAAAGCCACATCAAGTAACAACAGTAAAAAAACACAAGAACAGCACACAAAGTTATGGGAAAGCTCAGCAGAGTCCAAAAAAAAAGGCTAGACTTGAGCTCTCTAAAGAAAGAAAAGCACCTAAATTATTTTCCTTTTAAGAAAAACCAAAAAAATCCACAATACCAATAACAACAAACAAACACAATGGGATGCAGTGTAGCTGCTGCTGCTGCTGCTGCAAGATGATGATGATGATGGTGGTGGAAGAAATCCTGAGCTCCAAAACTGCATTCGGCGGCAGATCCTTTAAGAACCAAACCGCCAGCCAAAAACTCTTTCTCTCTCTCTCTCTCTCTCTCTCTCTCACAGCGTTTTGTTTGTCTCTCTGACTGGGAGCTGACTTTTGGAGATGGCAGCAAAGGCAGGTCTTGAACCACGTCTTGAATCACGTCTTGCTTGAATCAGGTCTTGAATTAGATCTTCTTGATATACGGTACAATTCCACTTGTCAAACTTATAGGTCAGCTATCTACCTACCTTCCTTTATCTGCCCTATAGATAGGTAGGCATGTATGTGCCTACTACCTATCTTGCAAATGAGGTAGGCTTAGGCTGTCTTGGGTCCTAGTAAAGGGCAAAAAGTGTTGGGTCTTTTAAAGTGAAAAAGAAAAGGTGAGAAAAACGATTTTTTTTAAACTTTTTTTTAAATTTTTTTTTCCCTCTGTAAACTTTCCACCTCTTTTCATACTAACTTGTAGTAATTTGTTCTGGTAAATAGACTTTAGGTAGCAGGTTTTTTTATGTTTTTTTTACACCCTAAATATTACATAATGTAAGTTGTAACTTATATGTTTGCAAGAGAATTCCCCCCCCCCCAACTTTTTTGGGGCTGATGTTTCGGGACTTGGAATGAAATTTTCTTCAAAACTTTTTTGTTTGGTCAAGAAAGACAGAAAGAAAAATGAAAGAAAACAAAGGATGAAGTCGTCTGAGCTCCGACCACTTTTGGTCTTGCTACGTTAAAGAAACGGAGTTCTTTTCTAATCTTCTTCACGCGGAGGTGCATTTTATAATTAAATATGCTCGTGCCATCTTGGGCCCTCGTCCAGGTACCAAGTCCGGACTTAACGACTGAGAAACCCTTTTCAGGACGTCGGATAGGAATGTCAAATCCAGGTGACAAGATCCCTGTTTGGTTTCAAATTTGAAGGGTCTGTTCAAATGCCGCGTTTGGGTCGACTTTTCACGTTACTGTTTGGGTCCAAATTGCGTGGCCTCAAATCGAGGTGCCGTGAATCCTGGCCTGTCAAACTTGGCCTAAGAGTTTAACGACCTAGCAAATGAAAAATTCACTTCACTTCCCCCATCCCACCGTCATTATCCACACACAGAAGTGTCCTCATGGATGACTCTCATCCATCAAACCATAGTTAACCAATCACACTCTTGAATCAATTCGCTTATTGGGAAGTTTCCCTTCACAATATACCTCACTCTCTCTTGAGGAAAGGACTCAAAGAATATTATTATTAAAATATGTGTTTTTGAGTCCTTTGGGGACCGCCCAATAGGTGGTATATCTTTATAGCCAGAAAAAGCATGCACACAAACTACCCAAACTTTGGGCTGTTTGAATGAAATATGCGGATTTGCACAATTTAGCTTCGAATTGGACGAGTGTGGGGTTAGGGTTCACGCGGTAAGTATATTTCAGAAGGTTGACAAGGAGGAATCACACATTTTATCCATATTGTTCAGTCTTTTTTTTATTGGCGAATTTTCACACTAAATTTTTTAAATAAATATAGATATATATATATATAATTCCAACATAAAATGAATTTGCTGAAAGTGAGGGGGAAAACAAAAAGTAAAAATTACCTGGTTTCTATAGAAAGTTGATTAAAAGATTTGCACTTCATATCCTAGGCTTAATAGCCAGATTTGGCTCAATCTTCATAGGGATGGTTGCCATTTTTTTCTAAATCTACCAATGTATGATCGCCACTTGGGCTACACTAAAAAAATTCATTAAAAAAAAATACCACTGGGACTCTGGTTTGTAACTTGGGAAGCATATGACATTATTATGCTTGGCATTGACATTGTGCTTTGTATCATTCTTTTGACTCCTTGGTAGTAATGGGTACACCCACCAATTTGGGGGGTACAATTAGGGGTTTCCGAGAAGAGACAATTACTCCTGGGCAGTTGGCAACTTAAATATCTACTCTCTTTTTTAGATTTAATTAGGGTAAACTGGCCCATCATCGAAAACTAGCCTATCACTGAACACTTTGGCAGATCTTTCTCAATTCTTCTCAATTTTGAGTGATTTAAAATGCTATAGAAGCACCTTCTCAAGCTTTACAAATCATCTTTGAAATGCAAAGCCAAGAGGCAGCCCAAAAAGAGCATTAAAAAAACTACGTTCTTTCGAATTGTAAAACGGTGATTTATTTTTTTCTTCATTTTGACCCCTCCTACTTCATCAGTGCATAATTTTCTCATTCTTTTTTGTTCTTATTGATCTATTTAAACTGCTCTGAAATCACCATCTTGAGCTTTAAATCATCTCGTAACTCTAAAGGCCACCAAGTAAGATTTAAGAATGTTTTGAGGAGTTCAGAAATAGACTGTGAGTTATTTGGTTGAGAATTTTATATAAAAATGACCCCCTCTTCTTTGGGGGGCTATAACTTGTTTTTGCCTCTAGTCCATTTTTGCCGATTTTTAGTGCCATAGATGCGCAAAAAGGAGGGCTCCATCTATTCTTTGGACACTATAAACAATGGGCCCTCCTGCCGAAACGGTGAGAAACCCTACCTTAAGTGTACTATGACTGGCCTCACTATGCTAACCCTTATCTGGTTACAGACAAGGGTTATATCCTATGCCTAGTGTATTAATATTAATATACATAGGGTGTTAAATAGGTTTGTGTGTAGGTGTGCAGAAACAGTGTTGTGGCCAATGAAATTGCTGGATTGAATTTTATTTCCTTAGTTATCTTGAATGAACTAATAGTTAAACATGTAGATAATATGTGGTACATGTGTGGCAATTTTAGAGGACCAATGGAAATAATAGAAAGGGATCATTATAATTATGTTTGTTAATTTTGAACTGTAGAAAGAGATCATTACTAAAGTTGTTTTCTAAGTTATCTTGAGAGAACTAGCAGTTCAAAATTGAATTGAACTGTGTAATTTCTCTTCTTCAGGAACAAGACGCATCCAAACAAAGCTCCAACACTCTCCAAAAACAACAATGGAGGGAAACAGAGAGAAAGAGCTTTGATGGGGGGGGGGGTAGAGGGAGTGGAGGGGGATGGGTCTGGTGTGGTGTGGTGTCTAAAACCTAGAATTCTAACTAAACCAAGGTTTAGGTAGTTTGACAGTTATGGAGACATGAGTGGCAGTAATGACCTTGCCTGGAGTGACATTTGTGGCGCTCATTGTTGGAAGAAACAAAATCTACTTTCAAACTTCAAGATCTCCTTAGCATTTAATCATTCATTTGGGGATTGGGGGGGGGAGGGGCCGAAGGGTGTGGAGAGGGGGAAGGTAGCAATATGCCAAGTTGAACCAACTGGTTTTTTTTGGACACAACTTACTTGCATTTAAGTTATTTCCGAGTAGCTTATTGGGTACACAATTGATAGGGAATGGTTCTTCTAGCCTTCCCTCCATTAGCAACCCACTAGGTACATAACACAAGTAGGAATTTGTTTTGGCTACCCAAGGCAAGGGGAAGGAAGGAAAGGTCACTCAAAATTTGTATAAGATGCTCTTTCAACAGGCAAGCCCAAGGGCCCAGCCTTGGAACCAATGTGTTTTATTAATGTTTTAGAATTTTTTTTCTTAAAGCTAGAACCATCATCTGTTTTATATTAAAAAAAAGCTTAGACTCCTCTAAAGATCCTAACCTTGCCAACATTGGTTCTTCAAACCAGCGCGAGGTGGGTATTTGACTTTTTAATAGCCACTGGGTATTTGAATAATTTCAAAATAGAAGAACTTCCGGGTTTCATGAAAGAAGCAGCAAAGACCTAGTAGCAGTTTTCTGGGTGATTATTTGACTTTGTCAAAAAAAAATTTGAGAAGCTTGGTTA
>Ga0209208_10003107_pt1 | contig 23868 bp, 18 predicted proteins | sample S1TSphfallax_3_FD_187694 | JGI IMG/M metagenome (GOLD analysis project Ga0209208, IMG submission 187694) | Host-associated microbial communities from peat moss isolated from Minnesota, USA - S1T2_Fd - Sphagnum fallax MG (SPAdes) (version 2) | ecosystem: Host-associated > Plants > Peat moss >...
TTACTTGAATACACATGGAATATGGTTGTTCATATACATTCAAAATATACATTTATAAATATTAGTACACCCAATTATATTCCTTAGAATTCACAAAATACACCTTTGTATATTCATAGGGTTGCAACTAAATTGGTGACATTTGTAACTAATGGGATATAAATTGTTTTGCTTGGATGAAAACCAAACTAAACGTTGTTCACATGGAAGGATGAACACCAAAATAGTTGCAAACTAATTGCAATGTAGTTGCAAATATGACCAAAACAAAAAATAGTTGCAAAAATGTCCAAATGTAGTTGCAAATAACTAATAGTCGCATGTAGTCGTAAATATAGTGGTTACATTTTGGCCAATTTCTACTAATGAATTAACATCACCACTTCCAAAAGAAAACATGAAACCACTGGATGATCTTTTATCTAAAACATTGCCAACCCAATTAGCATCCATGTATCCATGTACTTGTAACTGGCTTTTGGTTTCATAAAAAATTCCACATTGCAAAGTATGTTTTATGTACCTCAGTATGCGCCTCACTGCATCCAAATGTGGCTTCCGTGGTGTTTGCATGAATTGACTCACCACTCCAACTGCATAATTCAAATCTGGCGTTGTGATGGTCATGTAAATCAAACTCCCCACTATGCATTTGTACATAGTGGTATCCTCCGCAAGGTCTCCTTCATCTACACTTAGTTTCACATTTTGCTCCAATGGAATTGAAATGGGTTTGCAACCCGTCATCCCATATTTGGATAATTTTTTCAAGGCATATTGCCTTTGTAGTAACCATATCCCTTTGGGGGATTGGATTACCTCAATGTTAAGGAAGTAACACAATTCTCCCAAATCTTTCATTTTAAACTTTTGCTTCAAAAGCTTTTTCAAATAAAAAATGTTTACATTGCTATCTCTTGTGATAATCAAGTCATCAACATAGATGACTATGACAATGATCCCATGATCTGTCTTTTACACATATAGTGAAAAATCTGCATTGGATGTTTAAAATCCACTTGTGACAAGATATTGACCTATCTTGTCTGACTAAACTCTAGGTGCTTGCTTCAAGCCATACAAAGCTTTCTTCAACCTACAAACCAAATTAGGACATGTTTGGTCCACATAACCTGGTGGTTGTTCCATGTACACTTCTTCCCGTAAATCTCCATGAAGAAAAACATTCTTTACATCCATTTGATGTAAAGATCATCCTTTTGTTGTTGCCATAGCAATGATTGATCTTACAGTTGTCATTTTGGCAACTAGATTATATGTCTCTTCATAGTTTATGCCATAAGTTTGGGCATAACCTTTGGCAACCAATCTTACTTTGTATCTGTTCACAAATCCATCTACATTGTGCTTGACTTTGTACACCCATTTGCACCCAATTGCTTTCTTGTCCTTTGGTAAAGCTACCAACTCCCAAGTAGCATTAACATCCAATGCCGCCATCTCTTCATTCATGGCATTATCCCATTTAGGATTTCCAATCGCCTGTTCAAAACAAGTGGGTTCAACCTCTTGTATGACTCTCATGATGTATGCGTAATGATGAGCTACAAAGCCATCATATGTAAGTCTTTGTACAAGGTATTTGACTCGTGTGGATCTTCGTACTCCATTGTTGTTGTCGGGAGTTTTCAAAGCTTTCTTGGCCATCCGAGCTTCGGAAGTAGTAACTGAAGGGATTCTTGATTCTTCACCCACACTCTTCTTTGAATCATTTGACTCATCATCTACATGAGGATTTCTAAATGATGTTTGAGAACTACCATCTACAATGTTTGAAGATATTAATTTTCCTTTCCATGGAATGCTACTGGACCCACTAATTGAGGACTCTTGTGGTCCATTAATTAATTGTGATTTTTGTTCCACATTTGATGGAACATCACCATTTCTAGCCTTTCCATCTTCTACTATTTTCAATGGTGGGTACCAACTAACCATTTCATCAAACACAACATCTCTACTAACTTGCAACTTTCAAGTGGAAGGGTTGAAGCATCTATATCCTTTTTATTCTAAGGAATATCCAATGAAGATGCACTTTTCAGCTTTTGGATCTAGTTTTGATATCGTCTCATCAGGAACATGCACATATGCAATGCAACCAAACACTCTGAGGTGTGAGACATCTAGTTTCTTGCCTGTGAATTTTTCTTCAAGTGTCATGCCATGAACTGCTGCTATGGGTGTTTGATTCATGATATACACTACAATTGCTACTACTTCAGCCTAAAAGTAATTTGGCAAATTCTTCTCATTTAACATGGCACGTGCTATTTTTGCAATGTGCCTGTTTTTCCTTTCAGTAACTCCATTCTGCTATGGGAAATAATTACATGAGTACTTCCTTTGAATTCCATACTCCTTCAAGTACTCACTGAATTCATTTGAGAAATACTTTCCCCCTCCATTGGACTTTAGCCACTTAATGCTCACACCCTTCTCCTTCTCCACCATTGCTTTGAAATTCAAAAATGTTGAAACATTTCACCTTTGTGTTTCATGAAGTAGACCCACACCTTCTTTGTGTGGTCATCAATGAAACTCATGTAGTACTTGCATCCTCCAATGGATTCTGTCTTCGTGGTCCACACATCTGAGTGGATCATTTCCAAAGGTTTAAAATTTACATGAGTTGTTTGAATTGGGAATGGATGCCTAGCTTGCTTCCCCAATTGACATGCTTCACAAACTTTTGACATCATCTCTTCTGTTCCAAATTTGGGAAGACCTCCAACAAGATTTTGTTTCTCCATCAGCTTAAGACATTGGAGATTAACATGGCCAACTCGCTTGTGCCAAATTCCAATGTCTCCAGCTCCTTTTCCATGTGTGAATAACATGGAATTCACTTGAGGCATGTTCACATCCAAGGTGAACATTCGTCCATTCCTTTCTCCTTTAGCAATCAATTTGCCTTGGTTCTTCATGTCTTTCACAAAACATCCATTTGGGTTGAATGTCACCTGTAAACCTTGTTCCACCATTTGGCCTATAGAGACCAAATTTTTTGTTATGGTTGGAACATGAAGTACATCTTTCAAATACTTCGTTTGCCCATCTTGCATGGACAATGGCACCTTGCTAATTTGTGTGATGGGTTGTGTAGTGTCATCACCATTTTCCACAAAACCTGGTGTCTTCAAATCCTTTGTGTTTCTAAACCATTCTCCATGACTAGTCATGTGATTTGAAGCTCCAGAATCCACATACCAGACATTGTTATTTAATACTCCTCCTATCATTGAATTTGCCATGTGCTGCATCACAAACAGTTGTTCATCACCTTGATTGCTAGTTGATGCATAATTCCTTTGTTGCAATTTTCCATTTCGTGCATCATGCTCCTTTTGATAACAGTTCTTTGCCATGTGCCCAGGTTTCCTGTAATAATAGCAATTTGAGTCGCTATTTGGTTATTGATTTCGATGACTTCCACCACGACCTCCACGACTTCCTCTTCCTCTAAAATTTCCTTGTCCACCTCCATGAAACTGAACTTCATGTTGATGATTTCCACCATGCGAGCTTTCGTGTCGGCCTTGAAATGAAGTTTTAACACCTCTATCTCTACCTTTATTAAAATTTGAATAGAAAGCACTTTCTTGTGATCCTCCATTGGATGAGGTACCAACAATTCTCATCTCTTCACTTATAAGCAAGGTTATTAAATCTTGGAATTGGGAAATGTTTCTCGAACTGCAATTGAAGTACGAAACTGGCTATAGTATTTTCCAAGACCATTCAAGGTCACGACCACTAGATCTTCATCATCTACAAGGGCTCCTATACATTCAAAAACATCTGCAAGGTTTTTCACCTTTGTAGAATAGTCACTGATGTTCAAATTATTTTTCTGTAGATTATGTAACTCTTGTTTGAGTTGCATTTTGCGGGCTTGTGTATTGGTGCTATACATCTTCACCAATGTATCCTAAGCTTGCTTGGGTGATTTTGCATCTTGAATATACACAATCATGGAATCGAACACACTCAAAGAAAGCGAATACAAAACTTTCCTTGCTTTTTCATGCCAAGTTTTATTAGCTTGAATTTGTTGTTGTGTGGGGTTTTCTAGGAGAGGAGGTTCTGTCTCATCACTAGTTATGAACTCCCAATAACCTTTCCCCATCAAGAAATTCATAATCTTAAATTTCCACACTTGGAAATTGTTCTTGTCTAATTTCTCAATTGCAATTTGAGAAAGATTGTCTTCCATTTTCAAAGCAACACTCAATGTCTTCTTAAGGTTTCTAGGATTGAGATTAGGGTTTTCCTTCCTTAGGTTAGGGTTGAACAAGATGGACCTTGTATATGTATGTATGTCTCGAATATTATACAAAATTTTATACTCTACATAGGTTTTACGTATATGTATGTATATCGTATATTATCTTATATGGTATTAAGTACATGATTACATACCAAACTTTCGTATGAAGGTCTTGATAATGTATTTGCGTTTCTTAATTTTCAAATTCCTTTCAAGTTCTCCCAAGTTGTATTTGTTCCACTTCAAAAATTTGTTTTGATGTCTTCTCAATGTAAACTTTTGTCATAACAACTTTGCGAAGCTACACTGCTCACATATGACCTTGAATCCTTTTGAAATTTTGCTGAAACATGTAAAGCTACGTCTACTATTGTCTCTCAAAATTTCAGCTCATCAACTTCATAAAATGAGAGATCTTGCTGCTTTCCTTGAAGTCACCTCAAACTGGGACTTGAACACAAAATGACTTACAACTCGCTTTCAGCAACTCCAAACTCCTTGAGATTTTAAGAGACACATAAGATATATGTCTTTTATTTCTGTTCAAAATTTCAGCTTTATTAGTGACGACCACAAAGAGTTATCACTCTCAAAAGAAATTGACTTCAAAACTTAGGCTAAAACTTTAGATGCTTGAATCTCTCACAATACAGAGCCAATTGACTTGAAATTTCTCTCACGTATTAAGTCCTCTATGATCTATAGGATCCAAAAGCTGCAGATCCAGAAAAGCTCAAACAAAGGAGATATGACCAAAAACTAGATCTGACACAAAATCTTTAGAAATTCATAACTCTCACAAAACACATCTTTTTCTTCTAAAAATTTGAGAATAGAAGTGTCTTATAGTTTTCTACAGTTTCTCCAAGTTTCACTCCAAGATTTTTTCATAGTAAATCTAGATCTAGATTTAAAGATCCGACTTCCACAACTTTTGATATGTGGATCTCCTCTCACCTTTTTTTGTTTTTTCTTTCTTTTCACTTCTTTCCTTTCCCCGTTTCTCTTTTGCACTTGACAAACTCCTATGATATTACTAGAGACTTTTAAGCTCTAGTTCTAGATCCTTTCTAGCTCTAGATCTCTTTCAACCTTCTCATCAAACAACCTAAGCTCTGATACCATGTTAACAAATAGGAGATCTACTAAAATGCAAACATAGAACTTTATTGAAAGGAAATTATAACATGATGCTCACAACACAAAACATAACATCAAGAACTCCTCAAGGTTTTTATCACATGAAATACACAAACTTGTGCAATGAAGAAAAGAGAAACAAACCATTAACACCAAGGTATTTAACTACAAGACCAAACCACAAATAACCAAACTAAAATAAGTAAAGAAAGTAATTCAACCTTGTGAAAGTAACCTAATTATTTTCCTACTCTAGTAACTAATGAAACCTAACTGGTTGAGCTTGAATTTTCAACAATCAACATGGTATAAATTGAAATTAACAAAATGACCAATAATATAAAAATATAGAATAATAATATATAAATAATAATTTCACAAATAAATATAAATAATGTGATTACATTATTTAATCATAAAATCGATTACAAAATGACAATGCCATGTAAGTTGGTTTGGATGGATGAAAAGTTTGTGTAAATCACATCTTCATGTGATTACCACTATGACTTGGTGCCACATATTGTCTTTCATGATTAAAATTTTATTTGACTTGTCCAAGGTCACTAGGCTCTATATTAGTCACATGTGGTAATTACGACTAAAAATTAATCATTAATATAATCATTGATTTGTAAATTCATTGTAGGCAAATGGATGCAATGATTGGGGCGATAAAGCCCCAACTCCCTAAACACATTAATGAGGTGATAACTTTTGCAAAGACAAGACCTATCCCACCTTTGGAAATGGGAAAAAAGGCTTGCCAATAAACTAAAAGAACCTCCAGACATTCAAAACAACCTAACCTTAAGAGTCTCCCAAATATGTGAATGAAGGTCGAATCAAAGGATGTTAGTTGGTGTTGAAATTTGGAAATGGGGGAAAAAATGAAAAAGGTAATTAAACCTTTAGGTGAAACAACGAATGAAAAATCCTAAATGCCACGTACACATCCCCCAACCTAAGAAAGGCATCCATGTGTTGAACATCATCGTCTAAAGCTTCCTAAAGAAAAGAAGATGCGAAAAAAAGGACACCAAAAGAACACTCAAAACCCTAATGCCCCTAACAAAGGTATAGAAACTTAATGGTGGCAAAAACTTTAAAGGCAACCCCAAAGGAGTCCAAGCACCACACTTGTGAGGCTTAACTACAATGCCTACCAAATCTAATTAAGAAGAAAAATGATGAAAAACCTAAAAGACAACTAAGGCAAACCAAATGATGTGGGTGTCATCTGCAACAAAAGGAAACAAACAAATAAGAAAAGGCCAACCAAGTTACGAAGTGTGCAGAAATGAGCTAAGGCAAAAAGAGGACCACCCAAAAGATCCCCTTAATTAGTGCCAATGGAAGATTGAATAATAAACAAATCATTTTGAAGGGAGTGGTAATTAAAGAAAAGAAGGAACTATGAAACATAAAAGGAACAAATGAAAGGTATGAGTTAAAACAATTACTCATATGTAGCACACAACTCCTAGAATATAACCTTACATGAAACAATGTTGAAGGCAATCTCTACTTACAACACCACTTAATTAGGGTGAACATCTAAAGTTGTTTGAATATTATGCACCATCGCTTCACAACCTCCCCTAATTGCGACCCAAACTAGTGGGAGGATAAGTGAACGACAAATGCATTATAAAACTGAAAGCAAAGGGTCTTGTTCACCAATCAATAAAAAACTTTGCCTACTGTTATTGGTCGAATGCTACTAGAAAACTTGGCCAAAGCTAATGGTTTGACAACACCAAGGGCCTTAGCTTATACTCTTTGCAATACATCTTGCAACAACATAAAAGCATGCCAAGAATAACTTGGAAACATCACTAATTGAATCCTTTGGATCAAATAAATCTCGAAGGATTTAAATAACATAAATAGTTCTAAAGTTGAATAATGCAATAGCAACAAGTAACAAATGAAATGTAAAGATGGGAGTGACATACCCATTTAGGTGAGACTAAAAGTGGGCTCGCCTAGTCAGGTCCCATGCCGGGATCACCATGGGGTGGCCCCATGTTGACATGGGTGTTGCAACTTATTCTCAATTTGAGTTTGACTCCCAATGCCAAAAATCATCATGTACCACAAATGTGTGCAAAAATAGTTCAATGGTTGAGGAGGGGCCTAGGGTCTCTCTGTAATGAGTCTAACTGTTAGACTTGCAGTTGGGCTGCAAGAGGCAGTGAAGCCTTGAACCATTTGAGAAATTCACATCTGGGCTGAGTCCCTCCTGCCTGAGACGAAAAGGAAAAGCTTGTGTTAAAAAGTTAATCTGCGATTAGGGTCTTGGATGCTGACTTACAAGCATGTGGTTTGGCCAGTGTCAGATGAATTAGAATCATTTGAGGAGGCCGAAAAATGCAAAAACCCACCTAAGGGCATCTAAGGGCGAAAGGGAGGAGGTGGTGCAGGACCTGTGACACGAAACCCACCCGGTGGGGCTCAAGTATAATTCCTTTGCCATCCCTGAAATACTGAAGCACCCAAACTGGGTGTAGATACCTAGTTGCAGGCAGAGTTTTTTTCAATCTTTTGATGTCGTCACACTGGCGATCATCCGCAAGAGGAATTAGCCAAACTTGATTACAGGTGAGATGAAATTAGAAATTTTTAAGAATCCTGCTAAATTTTTGCGACCTGCTGGAACCTATTGTTTAAAATATGGCGATTTCCCCAAAAAAATTCATTGGAACTCTCACAGTTTTAGTGGATTTTTTTCACAAAAATCCTTTGTATGAGTCACATTGGTTTTTTTCTTGTGTGGTGAAAATTTGCCAAAACAAAACGCTGGGATCCCTCGCAGAAATGTCTCACCTGCACAGGTAAAGTATGTGAACAAGAATACGAAGGATGGCATCTTTCAGCATGTTGAGAAAACTTTCCTTAATATGCACTGTTGGTTTTAAGGAAGTTTGTTTAATTTCCCTCCAGAAGTTTTGGTTTTTGGGTTCGTTGGGAACCGAGTAGCTACTGAGTTTGCAATGCGATTTGTCTGGTATGGAGGATCTCTTTCTCTTTTCAATGCGTTTTTCCCATCAGCGCTTTACAGTAGTCCTTGTTGTATTCTTGCTTTCCGGAGTTGCATTGCAGTGGCAAGACTTTGTGCTGCATTGTGAAGGAAGTCGCGCCCATCGCCCCCGTCGCCCCGCACGCTGCACGTTGAGCGTGCAGCTGAAAATGTTGTTACTCCTGCTGCCGCTGATGATGATGATGATGAACACAGCAAGCGCTCCTCGCGGAATCTTGTCGATGAAAGGTACATATAAATGGCTGGAATTACATTGAGAAAATTTTATTTCTTGCTCTTGATTCTACAGTTCTCGATTTCCAAGCTTGTACAGAGAAAAAGGTAAGGTGTGTAGTAGTTTCTTAGGGGACTCTTTGTATGTTCTTCATGAAGACTGGTCGAATGCTTGCGTGGCTCTGCCCTTCATGGTATACATTGTGACGCACCCTGTGTGGGCCAAAGTTGCGGGACGTCAATTTTCAGCAGTGTTTTGCAGAGGAGCAGTAATATTATACGCGAAGAGTGCTTGGGATGTGTGGCTCGGGAAATCCCATCGATGATTGCTGGCGGTGTGATTTCAACAGGGAGAGCCCTAGGCAGTCGCTGGCGGACTATGCGACCGGATTTGGGAAGATTTCTATCGGTGGTAAGAACGGGCAAATCTATGTTGTCACTGATGACACTGACTACGATGTCATCAATCCTGCTCCAGGCACGTTGCGCTACGGTGTTGTGAAAATTGAGCCTCTTTGGATCGTCTTCGCACGCAACATGATGATCACTCTTCAGGAGGAGCTTGTCGTGAACAGCGTCAAGACAATTGATGGTCGCGATCACAATGTCCACATCGCTGGTGGCGCTTGCCTCACATTCCAGTATGTGAGCAACATCATTATCCATGGCGTCCACATTCATGACTGCAAGTCTACGGGACGAGCGGGCGTCAGAGGCTCGCCCACGCATTTCGGACGTAGAGGGGGAAGCGATGGAGACGGCATCAATGTGTTTGCAGCCCATGAATCTGGGTGGACCATTGCTACTTCTCCAACTGCAACGACAGCCTCATTGACGCCATTCATGGCTCCACGGCCATCACCATTTCCAACAACTATTTTACCAATCACCATAAGGTGAACTTCGCTCCAAAGTCTGCCTGAATGCCGGATTGGCAATTGAATGTCTTGGAACTGCTAATGGTTTCTCGACTCCTCAGGAGTCTCTAATTTATGAATGTCTCATTCCCTTGCCAAACATTTCCTTGTCCACTGTGCAAACCCTTCCTTGACTTGACGGGTGATGCTGCTCGGTGCTCACCAAACCCTTTCTTGACTTGATAGGTGATGTTGCTTGGTGCTCACCAAGGAGACACCATTGACAAAAATATGCAGGTCACCATTAGCTTCAATCAGTTTGGAGAAGGTCTTGTACAACACATGCCAAGGTGCATAATTTAAACTCTTGGTTGAACCCTTCTTGTTCTAAGTACTTCCAACATTGTACTCAGGTCCTTTCTGGGATTGTAAACTGTAACTCCTATTTTATGTGATATCAGAATGCCTCCGGTTGTTGTGTGAACTTGCTTGAATGCTCACAACTAGAAGAAAAAAATCTTTTGTGGTCCTTCTGGCCTTCTACAGCATGAAGAAGTCACAAATCCTGAGGAGGTGCCTTTGTTGTTGTGTGCAGATGCTGATATGGTTATTTCCATGTGGTGAAAAATAACTGCACACAGTGGGGAATGTATGCAGTTGGTGGCAGTGAAGCTCCTACCATCAACAGTGAAGGCAATCGTTAGCTTGCTCCAGGAAACTGCTATTCAAAGGAGGTAAGAAACAAAGAGTTGTCAAAATCATATAGTTTTATATGCAGAACAGCAATGTTTCTGAAAAGTCCCTCATTCTTGATTCATCTATCTTGATCACTGGAAGAGATCAGATATTCTTTGTGCAATAATCTCCAATTGGATGACAGTCTTGGCTTTTATATCTGCTGAAGGAATTTGTGAGTTCTTTAAAGGTTACCAAGCACATTGATGATGATGGTGGCAAATCTGCAACCACTGAGAGCTGGAACTGGCGAACTTCTGGTGATTTCTTCATGAATGGTGCTTACTTCATCTCTTCAGGAGCAACTTCTGTCAATGCTCAATACTTTGCCAAAGCAACCAGCTTCAATGCCCATTAACATGGTGGAATCTATGACTGCAGAGTCTAGTCCCATCTGGTGTGTTCCTGCGGTGGCATGCTGATGATCTAGGCAGACATTCTTCTGTGTCTTTTCAGATAGTAGAGCTTCTCTTGTTCATGTAGGCATTCAATTTATCAGAGCATGCATCCATTACAGCCTTGTCCACATACAGTACACAAAGGAGAGGTCATTTGTTGGGCTCTGCATCTAATGCTCCTCCTGTGCATAAAGCCACTCCAGAAAATGTGGGAGAACATCCTGTAGAAGAGCTCTTATGGAAGCTGGTTTAATGAACCATGCCTCTTCTCTTCTTTTCTACCTTTGTTCAACCCACATAGGTTCTGAAAAAATCAGGAAATCAACCAAACCTCCTCTGAAGCTGAGATTGTTTAGGAGAAATGAATCAAAGACTTGACATAGCCTCAGAAACTGGAACAATATTCCACTTTCATCACTGAGGCAAGAGAAATGAATGTAGGATGGTGTTGAGATTCCAGATCTCAAGAGCTGACTGATTGCCAATTTTGTCCGTTAGTACAGGACTACAAAATTGTCACACATCTGAACATACCAATTGGCAAGCATGAAAAAGAGGAAACCCAACCCTAATGAGGTAAAACTAATAAAAACCCTAAAACTGGGGCAGTTTGAACCACAGCAATGGTGATATGTGTGTTCAGGGACCCTTCAAGAGCAACAGGTATGGTACATTGACCATCTGACATGATTCACACCAACTTCGTCAGCTCCCAGCAGTAAGTGGAGGTCAATGTCAAACATTGTACAACACATTGAATTTCTGTCACAAGACAGGCAGTAACATGAAGCTCAGCCTTCATTCTGCCTAGCTCAACAAAGCCTAAAAGAGAACAACAAAATCAGTAAAAACCAAGAAGAAAGAGGAATGCGAAAAAGAAAGAAAGTAACTGAACTGAAGAAGAACAACCAGGTCACTGAGCCAACACTGATAAGAACCTGTTGTGTGAATTTGATGGTTTATGTCACATTCTGAAGCCTATGATTGTGAAGCAATGAGAATGGAACTTTTTCCAGCAGTTTTAAAACCACAAGCAGTTTGAAGATGCAAATTTTTGAGCTAGGACACAAGTCATGGACTTAATACAAGCTGCAATGATTGAACACCTACGGCAGTCAAGCTTGCATTTGCAACCAATTTGCAGTCAAGAGCAATAATTGTGTAGAGAAATGAAGAGGTCATTTGCAATGTGACACTATTTTCTCGGGTAAAATCAATGGCAACGAACGTGCGTTCTTCAATTCCACCTCTGGATGGCGACGGTAATGCAGGTTTTGAGAGAGAGAGAGAAAGGAAGAGAAGCGCAGGCATATGCTTACGATGATGGAAAAGAGATGCTACTCTGCAAATTATACATTCAAGTCCTTCATCCTACTCCGATTCTTCGATCGCCGCTTCCACGCGCAGCAGTACAAAGCCTAGAGCAACGCCCACAAGAACCAACCCACTCATGATGGGCACGACAGTGAAAATCTCAGATGCAACATCGCATTTTGTGGCTATGGCGCCGCCTTTAGCTCTAGCTCCACCAACTCGACCAGCAAAGCACTGCGCCCGCATTATGGCTACAAACGCCTGCTCCGTGCACTGCGACATACCAAAACCCATCACATTAAGCTTGCCCTCTGGTTTCAATCCTCCGAACGTCTTGAGTCCCCTCACGCTCATCTTAGTCCCAGCTGCCTCAGCTCGTGAGGCCCCGCAGCAGCTACTATTCCTCCTCCGGTCTGCTGCCATGGCAGTTGACAATATCATTTGAGACAAGGATGCACAAGTCACGGCCATACTTGCCATTTCCACGTCGGAGCCGCCCGTTGCTGTGATGCAAAACACAAAACAATCCGACCGAAAAACAAAGCACGCGCGCGAAGAAACACAACAGAAGTGCGCGTGTGTGAGGCAGAGGAATAAAGGAGAGAATAATGCTGCTACACAAGGGACTTGGAAAACACTCCAAAAATGCCTTGGCAGCAGATTATTTCTTGTAATCAGCTCATTGGGAACATTAACACTGTCATGCGCCTCTTCCAAGGTTTGTAAAGACTTGGTTGTAGAAGATGGCATTTCACACAACAGGTTAAATTTTATATAAATTCTTTGTTTGTCAAGAAAAGGTTTATTTTTAAGCATCCATTTTTCACAAACATGGATGACATTCATCTATTATCATTCATTAATGTAGTTGGGAAGGTGTTAAAAACTTTCCTTGGATAATGACCCATATGCAAACCTGAGTTGAATCATATACCCAAAAGATATAAGGACAACCACATTGCCATTAATATGTTCAACATCAATTTGAAATATATATTTTTTGCTTTAACTATGGTTTGAATGTTTTTCTTACATACTTTGAATCACCTTGTTTTAGATTATTGTATTTTTGGTTGGAGTTAAGTGTAGGCATGCTATGTTGTAGTTTGTCATCATTTTATGCACTCTGGACCAATTCTTTGATCTCGTAGTTTTTGTGCTCTGAAAAGACCTTCATACATATATTTAAGTGAATTTTTTTAATATAGGGTTATTGAGCTCATGTTTCAAAATATTGTAGCCTATGGTCAACTTCCACATTGACAAGATGAATAATTAATGTTTCTACAAAATTAATTCGTTTTTAATAATTTGATCTTTTTGCATGATCTACGATGGCATTGTTATATGAGTGAAAATATGAAGCTGAGGTGTGAAACACCATCATAATTATCACAAGTTATAGTGTTTCACACCTCAGCTTCCAAATTAAATAAAACAAATGTTTCACTATTTTAGGGATTATTTAATGATGAAACTGACCCTAGAATAAAGTATTTAATTACTATGATAGAAGTTGATTATTGGTGGCACATATGATAATGTCGCTGCAATGCCTACCTTTACCACAACACAACAACAATTACATAGCCTTAAACCTTTCATTTCTAGATAGAATTGGCAAAAAACTTGATGACATTTCATTTACCAAACTAGAATTCATGTGCAATGATAAAGTGAAGTGAACTCACTTGCCACCTTGTTCATTGCCTACTGTTGCAGCAGACACGATGACAAACATACCTTTTTATTCTTGCTCATCTTTGCTGAGTATTGTGGCGAACCCACCTATTCTTTTCTAGTGCAAAAGCATATCCAAATCATGACAAAATAGTGATTCAATTTACCTTGATTATACTATCAAAAGTAGAAACAAATTGCACAAAAAATGATTTTAGAGATTCCAAGTTCCCTTCAGTAAATATACTGACTTTTAAAAAAAATTGATAACTTGTGTGTTATGGTCTTCTTGTAAGACTCTGGAATGATTTTCCTCACTGAATGTGTACTTGTGAACTTAATTCAAAAATAGAATAGAATTATTGGTGTCACATTTCAAGGGTTCGAATCTATGTTTAATGATGCAAACTTAACTAATGAACATCACAAGTTCTTCTAAAACATTCAATACATCAATATTGAATGTACCAAACTAGTTCCTTTTCACTTCCTACACAATTTCAAATACTTCATATGTATTTTTGACAAATCCATAACAACTAAGGTCAAATTTCTCAACTTACAAATACTCCATCAAATCATTATTATGTACATTCAAATTTGAAACCAACAATTGATTATAACCAATGTATCAAAATTTATATTATATTATTTGTTTCAATCTTGGCATATGTTGTCTACGATATGAACTTTAGTCTATTCTATCATGCTTTCCCCCAAACATGTATTCCAAAAGCGGGGTACTGGTGGGTGGTATTGTTGTATGAAACTTTGAAAGTCAGGTGGTGAATAAAGTTTACAGCTGAAATAAACTAAAGAGATTCATATTGAGACATTCACCAAATTTGGCTAAAACATTGAATATTCAATGTCTCTCTCACAAGCCATAAAGGAATTATTAATTCCCGCTTTTATGAAAGAATTGATTTCAAATGAAATAAGAGGAAATGGGCTTTTGTGTTTTGTCTTTTCATTTTCCTTTTCTTTGATGATGTCTGATGAGACTAGAGAAATGGGTGCCTTGGCTATCGTTATGTATGTTGTGTTTTACATATGTTCATTGTATGTATTCACACCTTTTCTACATGTAACCATTAAATCAAAATATTTGCAAACCTTGCCCAAACCATATGATCTTTGGCTCATTGGAAAGATCTTTAAATTGAATGTAATAAATTGGACTCACATTGAGTTGTTCCCCAAAGTTGTATTCATTTAAAGAGTTGAGATAGAAATTGTCAAAAAGACTAACCAACTTTTCATATGTCAATTTTTTAAATGATGTCTAATTCAGAAGTTTGATATGATGTTGAAAAGCTCTTCATGAGATCTACAATATGACGTACTTTCATGTTCAATTTGGTCAACTTTTTAGGAGTCATGAGCCTCCAAAAACATGACACAATGTCCTGATTTTGAGAGAATTTTAGATTTAAAAAAAAAAGAAGCCATTAGGTTGTAGTCCCATTGAGACATGCAAAATATACGAAATGAATAATATGGTGAAGTTTGTGCAAGTCCATGATCAAATTTGGTTTCAATTGCACTTAATGCCTTTATAATCCATTTTGAGCAATTGAGGTGAGTGAAATCTGTTCATGAAGAATGTTCACTTGTCCTAATTGTTGAAAGTTCTCCTCCTTCTCCCAATGCACAAATAGTTAGAAGTGTGTGCCAAGTTTTGATTTCCATTCACACAGAATTGAAAATTAGACCACATCCACGACTTATTGAACATGGGTGCATCATGTAGTAGCATTAGCAACCTTTCCATTTTCAACCGAAACTTTGTCACATACTCACACTATTCACCCTGTCTTCTCTCCTTTAACATGCAAGCCTAAGTCATCTGTGGGGTACCAAAAATTGATGTCTCAAGTCTCAATCTGGATAATTTTTTACACTTTCAACTAGTATGTTGGATTTTTTGAATGCAATCTTCTTCTCATAAATAGTAGTTTTTATACATACATATTTAATAAAATATATTAAATACATCTTGTTTTAATTATTACGACTTTCATAACTGCACATAATTCCTTGAAAGTCTTTCAGAATAGTTGTGTAACTGGACATAGATTTGTTAAATGAATAACAAGGATCTTTAGATGTCATTACGTTAGCTTGAAATTTGTTATTTGTACATATAAAGATCTGTGACTTATGATTCAATGCATTCAAATTACTAGGGAGCTTTCACTTGGACTCTATCATGTTTTCCAAAAAGTTTGATTAATTGGGACTTGCAGGGGTTTCAACTTTAAGGGGGGTCAAAACACATTCGAAGGACATCTTTAGGCTGATGTGATTTTATGATCACAGCAGTTTTTCCTTTATGGTTTTTCAACTAGTTGTGGTCAGTCATCTCACAGCATTGACCAATTGTAGTACGTTCATCTCATCGCTCTATTCGTCAAACATTAAGCATTCAACAATAGATTTGTGAAGAAAATTGTGACCCACAATAATTTGACATCCATCCCTTCTTAATGAGAACATGTGTTCTCACAGTTAGTAACATAATTAATTACATATTTTCACCACACTTTGGCTCTCCATCAGAACAGTCACAGCAGCAGGAAACAAGGCCCAATGTGAATAGCTTTTCGTGAAGCTGATGTGATCACAACATACTGTGTGTAATGCTGTGATCACAATCGCCTTATGGTAAGAGACCTTAAGGCAGCACATGGGTGGATTGATTGGAGATGTATAAGAATAGAAAACAAGGGACTAAAGGACACATACTTGTTGAACCAGTGATTTTCCCTAAAAGCAATTCGTTGCACATGTTCAAAGTTTGATATTATCAGTCAATGTTGTCTTGGAAATCAACTGGGACTGAAATAAAGGGCAAGGGCATAAATTATGCAACGCATGGGCATGAAATTTGAAATGTCATATATGACAAACCCCAACTATGAGTGTGCCCACTTTGCACAGTCCCCTAATTTTGCTAACCATTATAAATATGAGTGGAATGATTGGAGATATATAAGGGTTCTCATCATACAAAGTAAATACACAATCAGTGCATTCTCACATCCCATTTTCATCTTAAGTGCATAAATATCATATGTGTGTGTATGTGCATATTAAGCAGTGCACCACCCATGTATATGACTGAAAGGACCATCCTAAAGTGCATGACCCACATTGTGCAACTAAAAGGTCCATCCTTATAAACATGACCCATGCATGTAATTGAAAAGCTCTTCTTTAAGCGCATGATCCATGTATGAACCTAAAAGTCCCATGCCTTAAAGCATGCTTCATGTATGTGCTTGACGGGTCTATCTTTAAAAAGATGACCATGATATGCATTTTAAAGGCCCACCATTTAAAGCATGACCCATGCATGTACACAAAAAGTCCATTCTTTTATGCATGAAGGATGAATGTATATGAAATACTCATCTCTAAAAGCACATGAAATCACATGTTACCTGAGTAGTTCTAGTTCCCCTAACGTTAGTTAGTTGTTCTCAACACATATGCAAACCAACTGAGGTGACAACTATCCAATACCCTAAGCCACTTCCAAGGGTTGCCACAAATGCACCTATGTGCCCTCAGTTTTCCCATCCGGATTTACTAGGCTTCACTGATGTGTGTTATAACGATGTCAGTTTGCAAGCTACCCATAAGTCTTTAAAGGGGAGTTTCTTGTGGCATGCCGGTTTGAAAGGGAGGTCAGTAAACTCTTGCTTCCAAAGCCATTATACTTCATTTTTGCAAAATATTTTATCTTTGAATATCTAATTCCATAGGAGAAAGGCCATGCTTGTTCTGATCCTTGACTCATTCATGTTCATCCAATAAGAATTGTCAGGTATTTATTGCAGGACATTAGTTTTCTATATTTTGTGGTTGGAATTAATTCAATGTAATTGGAGTTTTAACTTTTTTTGGTTTGGGGTTTATACCATGGTGTGGCTCTAAAGTTTTATTTTTCATGTTTTGAGATTTCAAAACACACACACACACACATATATATATAGGAAAATTTTAAATTCACACCTTTTCTTTGCGCGTCCGATTATACACAGATTAAATTTGAGTGTGTCTGCCCCCCCCCCAATGTTCATTTGACTTAGGAATTTATATTATACAATTTTTTCCAAATATATCATAATTTTATTAATAACTTTTCATCTAGACATAGGGGGGTGGGGCAGACACACTCAAATTTAATCGGCATATAATCGAAAGCACGAAGAAATGCGTGAAGAAAGGGTGTGAATTTAACCAAAAAAGATGTGAATTTAAAATTCTCCTATATATATATATATTTATATATTTATATTTATTTACTTATTTTATTTTATTTTTTTCGTGTTTTGAGATTTGAAAACACATAGGAGAAATGAATAAGTATTTTGTGTGTTCCAAACTTGGATTCTTGTAGTCTACAAATGAGTTTTTTTCAAACACAAAAGATGCAATCTAATTGATGGTGTTATATTAAACTTGTTTTATTTTGCACTAAAAAAGTTGTTGTAAGAAAAAATGTTGTAGTTCAGGGTAGGAATTGCAACTAAATGCCAATCTTGATCTACTTCAAAAGATGCTTCAAAAGAAAAATTAGTGTTTTTGACAAGATTTTTCATTGAGCAACACTTTGCAAATTAAATCCAAGTTGGGCTTGACCTAGGGTGTTTGAGGTTATTGGGAACAATGGGGACAAAGGTGTTGTTTAAGTATTATTTCAAGGTCATTGTGTTGCATGAACTATGAACAAATCCAAGGTTTTAGCTTGCTATCATTCTAGCAATGCATTTCCAAATGAGTGATTGTGCAACCATGAATGCAAGAAAATATTGGTAACTAATGGCTTCTTGATCTTTCTTTTTGGAAAATTTCATTTGTTGTAGAACATGCCAAGAGGAAATTGCAACAAGATTGACAAAATTTGAGGAAGCTCAAGCTTGAAGGAGCTTTAAAAAATAAAAGGCAAGGAAAATTTCCATTCCTAGGAGTTTGTGTTGCTTGGCAATGCATAACAACAACAACAAAAATGGTTGCAAGAGCTACATCAAGCTTACCACCACCCAACATTGCCATTGAACTTTGAACTCTAATGGACCTCCTTCCAACTAATGGTGGTCATCATCCAAATGTTCATATGAACCATCAACAATAAGAACAACACCAATGAAAGGTGCTTCAATGAGTTTAAGCACCATCACCACCACAAAAATCTTCTATGGAGTTTGTAGTGATGGTGGACATAATGATGCCCTACCATCACCACCAAATTTCACAAGAATTCTTTTGGACCTTGAAGTTTTAGAGGCTCACAAGGTTCAAGATCCAAGATTGGATCCAAAGCACAATCTTGGGTTTTACAATTTAAAAAAAAAACAAATTTCATCGATGTTGATTAATTTTGGAATCTCCTTTGGAAATTTGTTGTGGCTTCATACAAGGTTGGATTGGTGAGATGTTTATGGCATTGGAGTTTTGGACAAGAGGACAATGCATGTGGGAAGTTTCAGCTCATTTTGAAAGAAAAGTTTTTAAAAACAAATTTTAATGTGGCTCATGAAGTGGGTGTGGGAGCTAGTTGGTGCATGACAAATTTGTGACCATCAAATTTCTATGTGCATAAGCATTACTTACTAGAACCACAATTGGTGGAGTGTTGTAACAAACAAGAAATGTTATGCGATTAACTTTTCTTGTAATAATTTGTTGTAATATGTCAAAGATTGTTAACTTATGAAGTGGCATGAAATAATGCATGTACTTTGATTATTTGTTGTGTAAAATCCCCCCTTTGGTATTGTTGTGTTATGCACATATTTCCTATCATTATGTTAATTGAATTGTCAATTATTTTCAAGAGGTAAAAAGGTTTGCCGAATTGTGTGCCATTAGCTAACACCTTAAAACAAACACACATTTATGGGTTGATTTCTTGGAAACATGTGCATACTATTTGATGGGAAACCCAAGGTGAAAGGTTATGAGCCTTCACATGTGTGCTAACTACCACAATGAACCTTGGGGTTGTAATTGGTGTGGTTAATGGCTAAGCATAGGACCAGGTTACACTACAAGAAAACGTGAATTTTCAAAAGGTTGAACTTGATTAAAATGTTCACATTGAGCAAGGGGGATGGTCATTTTGATTAAAGGCTTGGGGCATGAAAGACACGAATTACTTTTGATTGAAACATTTAACTAAAGTGACATTTTTTACCATGCAACAAACCAAACATTTGGTCAAAAAGGCCAGAGGTCCATCAAGATGACCAAGGTTTAGTCAAATTGACCATACTCAATTGCCATTGTGATTTACAATTGGTAAAATTGGCCATTTTAATTTGATACATAGTCAAATCAACCAAACTAATTTGGCTACTTAACCTACAAGTTTATTTTGCTTAGAATACATACCAAATCTAAATTCATAGCTAATAGGCTTTAGGTTAAACATATTACACTTAGTTTGTATTTATAAAATTTAATAGGCTACCTACATGCCACCTTTCAGCACATGTAAATATTTAAACTTAATACATTAATTAGTTGATATTTAATAATTGATAGTCAATAATTTATGATTAATATTTTATATAATTAGTTCATCACAAAATAAATATTAATTAATAATCGATAACTAATTTATCCATCAAGTTGTTAATTGATTAATTATCATGATCAAATTATCAAATTTATCAAAAAAATTGGCTAATACTTGATGATAATTTATAATATTTAATAGTAGTCAAATATAATTATTGAAATTATTTTAAACTATTTTTTAGTTAATAGTAATTTATTATAGATTAAATCATAATAAATAACCAATAACCGATAACCAATAACCAATAACTTTTAATCAGTAATTATTAATACTTCATAGAAAACATTCAACAATCAACCATTTATATTGAATAACTATTAATTAACAATAAATAGTTATCATTTAACATTTAGTAGTGAATAAGAAATAAGAAATTATTAATCATTTATATTATTTATTTAGAATTGATAGTAATTAATCAATCATTGTTATTATTATTATTATTATTATTTGTTATTTGAGTTAATAGCATGTAATAGCTTACTAGGTGTATGTACCTACATTTTATCTAGGTAGATACTTGGTATATGGTATAACCTCCTACTTAGATAAGTAATACAAAAATATTGAAGTTCATTAATGAATGTTATAATATGTACATCAAAACAAAAAATTCAATCAAGTTTATTACAATATGATGACAAAAGTTTTCAACTTTTGAAATGGTAGTCCAATGGTAAGGACTTAACTCCCCAAATTGAAGGTGAGGAGTTGAAGTCCTCACACATACAACATTGGTTATTGAAATTACCTTGGTTTTACGTGGCTTAGATAGCTAACTTAAGCCACTTAGGCAAGTAGGTCTAAAGTTGGTCACCTAGCCTAGGCTCCCTAGTTTAGAGGGCCTAGGGGTAAATGCATACTATGTTGTCCCTTTTGTTTTGTCACAATGTAAAAATTCCTAACCCTCTAATTACATGATGTTTTTTAAGTTAGAATTTTTTAATTTTGAAAAAAGGGACTCACATATATGATTTATATTATCGTAGAAATAACATATTAAAAAAGAAAAGCCATATGTTCATTTTTTGGTTTAGGGAAGACTTTAAAACTTGGGTTTTAAATTTAGTCATAATCTTTATCTAGTCCCTAAATAATTGTAAATGGATTCATAGATCTTGGGTTATTAAATTATTTGTTTGATAGTACTTTGCCACAAGTTGTATGATCAAAATGGAGATTAAAATTCTTATTAAGGATGTCATTATTAATGAAGGTGGGCATATGAATACTTATTTGGAAGGTCAAAGTTCACAAGTACTTTTCAATATGTATTTTTTGAATTTGATTCAAGTGTTTTCATTGAATGTGTTTTATAATGTATTAGAAAAAATGTACAACACATAGTTATTGTAAAAACTTAATTTGTAAATAGAAAATTCATTTTAAAGGTGATGACAACACCAAAAACAATGTAGAAATGGACTTTTTGGTGCATTTTTTTGTCCACCGTAGTATGCATTTATCCCTAGGCTAAATAATGTAGGTAGGTAGGTAAATTATTTTATTAATTAATAGATAAATCAATATGATTATAATTAATATAGGATATAATATAATATAATAAATATAATAAATAATTATTATTTTAAAATTAAATCATATACAGTTGTTGTCAAAATATTGTTGATTAGTAAAAAAGATAGTAAAAAATCCATTTAAAATGGCCAAGTCCAAAACCACTTGTCCAAGATGGCACCTTGGTCAAGTCAAACAAGGGCCATTTGGAGTACCTTTTGACCAATTTTGTAGTAAAACAAAAACCTTGTTTTCTTAATGGGTAACTACCCACCAATTCTATCCCTTGAATTGGTTATCTTGGATTCCTAAGTTGCCCAAACATATTGATTAGGTTGTAAACTTGGGTTTGTGTTATTATAAGCATTTCTTGGATTTGATCATTAATATTGTTCCATTGGTTATGGTATGGCAATGAGATTGAGGTGATGACTACTATATATCATTTTTGTTGTGTTCATAATGAGCTATCATGTATGTTTAGCCTTATGGAGCTTGATAGTTATCCATGCATGTGCCTTTTAATTTAATTTAGGGTTATAGCCGCAATAGGTTCAACAAGAGTAGTTACCCATAATTGGGATAAGGCTACAGCTTAGGGGCACATTACATGTGGACTCAAAGACAATATTACATTTAATCATCCCCAAAGGCTTCATGTTGAAAATTTTGATAAAGCAACATGGACCAAAAAGGCAAAAAATAAATTCTTACATGTTTCACATTTGTTATGAATTCATTTAAAGATATGGAAGATGATATGGGGGCCCTAGGTTTATTAAATATTGCTTCCTTGGACAAGTGGGCACCATTTCACTTAATGAAACCTACACTTCAAAACCTAGATGTGGCCAATAGGCAACTTGTCTTTTAATCCTTGGTGGGGATTTAAACTCCTACCTCAAGATTTGGAGCATGAGGCAATGGAGACTTACATGAATTGGTTAGAATGTGCTATGGATCAATGAAATTATAGGTAGTGGAACAATATTAGAAATTATGCATGGAATTCATGATAATTCTCACTTGGAGGGGATGAAAATGATGGGGGCAACTTGTGAGTCAACCCAACATTAATCCCCAAGATGATTCATCATATTCCTCCACCAAAAGTTTGTGATTTGTGTGAACCCATTAAATCCTAGACATATTTTATGTCAAAAGTTTCTCAAACAAGATTGGAAGTCATTAGAGCCATTGGTAATCCACCACCATTTAACCCATTGAATCAAATCCAACTTTTTGAACTTGAGTATGGGGGCATTTGCAAAGATCAGATGTAAAAGATCTAGGATTTTCAAAAGGAAAATGATGATATTCCATGCACCATGTACATGAGGATGGCATGATTTGCCAAGGAAAGCAATGATGTTTTCATGGAATGGCAATTGGTGCAATTGTACATCCAAAAGAGGACAAGAAGGTGCAAAGGATGCCAAAACCTTGACTCATCATTAATTAATTTAAGTCACATTGGAAAAAACATTCCACATTATGAAAAAGACTTATTGGGGACTTTTTGTGGTGGGAGAGCTTGACGACCACCCAAAAGGATTGAAAGGACAAATCAATGGCCACCTAGAATGAGAAGACCAAAAAGGGTTATGTGTTTAGCCTATGTACGTCCTCACACATGAAAAATGAATGCCCAAATAAGGGTAAAACATCTACATACATTCAAATCCCCAACTTCAAGTACCAAAAAATGTCATTAGTAGAAAACACAAGTTTTTTTATTAGAAATTTTAGTTAAAAAAACCCATTAAAATAATCATAAAAAAACCCTTGTCATTTTGGACAAGTTGATTTTAATATGTCAATTGTGACTAGGTGGTCAAATTTTATTTGTCATTTTGACTAGTCACTTTCATCAATCATTTTTTAATAGTTATTTTGACTAGTGAGGCAATGGATCATTTGATTGGTCATTTTGACTATTCAAATTAAAATTATATATCACACTAGTGGGTACCCGTGACCTTCGGACACTGTGACATATGACATCACTTTCTCTTCTATTAACAATATTATGAACTCTATACATAACAAAACAACATAATTCAAAATGTTTATTTTTGAAAAAAGGT
>Ga0209208_10003109_pt1 | contig 23864 bp, 22 predicted proteins | sample S1TSphfallax_3_FD_187694 | JGI IMG/M metagenome (GOLD analysis project Ga0209208, IMG submission 187694) | Host-associated microbial communities from peat moss isolated from Minnesota, USA - S1T2_Fd - Sphagnum fallax MG (SPAdes) (version 2) | ecosystem: Host-associated > Plants > Peat moss >...
GGGATAAAGTAACTCCCCATCTCTCGCATTCACACAAGAGGATTAGAATCACTCCAAGAATGAGTTGGTCATTTAGGTGTCATTGAAGCATCCTTTTGGGGGTGCCGGGGTTTTGGAGAGTATGACCAATGCCAGCAGTAAAATGCCCCCGTGTAGTGTACTTTTTGGAAGAATATTTGCACAAAAACACAATGAAACTGCTTGTGAAATGCCATTGTCCGGTACTTTTTAGATGAAGATGTGCAGAAAAACAACTATGAAACTGCTTGTGGCCGAGAAAGGAGCACAAGTTACCAGGACCCTCCTCTGGCGCCAGTAGCAGGAAATGATTCTTTCTCATCGGCGAACTACAATGATTTGGCCCAGGTGATGAGGGTTAAATATTCTCTCATTTTCATCTTTTCAGGTTCGTGGGTGGGGGATGGGGGAGAAACTAAACAGTGCACACTAAGACGTGCTAAATAATGATAGAGAGCTGAACAGTTGGGCAAGCGGGACTGATGACAAGTCAATCTAGACTTGTCCCACCAAGAAATGTGCAGCGGGAGAGAGATTGAATTTGGGTCTTGACTCTTGAGAGACAATTGCATTTGGGTCAGATGCTCGAGAGGGAACTGGATTTGGGTCTACTTGGGATCCTCTTGGATTGTGAGGAGCGAGGTCAATTGCCAACAAGGGTTTTTTGCAAAGCAACAATTTCTTCTTCATCATTAGTGCAACAAGTGCAAGATCTAAGTCTTTTTTCTAAACCACAAAAAGCAGCAACAACTCCACCACCATATGGAGAGGTGGACGAGGAGGTGCTTGCTAGTACGTATCCTTGTGCACCCACTATTCCACTTTACCCATCCACAACTTTTACAATACACCGCACCTCTCTCAGAGGTCATGGCCATTGTAAGTGTTGTTCCTCTCTGTGTACTATCTTCTTCTCATAATACGTGTGTTTTGTTTCTTGAATTTTTTCAGGCTTCATCTAATCATAGTGATATCTTCCTAGTCAAATCAAGAGGTTGGACACAATCTATGTAAGATGCAATACCTCATCATGGCTTCTATCTGATCAAATTACATGATCAGAAAGGAAGTTCTTCTGCAATCCCTAGAGGTTAGCGAGAGAAACTGTGGCGAGACTTCTGAATGTATTCTTCGCAATGGTGGGATCATAGATCAGAGAAAGTAAGTGCACATCAAACCTATCCAAGTTGACATGTCAATAGATCCATAGGTGGGGAGTACCTTAGTGGAGATGTATGCAAAATTAGGGAGGATTGAGGATGCTTGGAGAGTCTTCAACAAGATGCCATCTTGAAATGTGGTCACATGGATCGCCATGATATTGGGACATGTGCAATGCGAGCAAGGGCAGAAGGCATTGCAACTATTTAGACAAATGCAACAAGAGGGTGTGCAACCAAACTTTATTACTTTTTTGGGTGTGCTGAAAGCATGTGCCAGCATAGTTGCCCTTGAAGAGGGCAGGTGTGTTCATCAGCAAATCATTCAAAGTGGTTTGGAATCTAATGTCTTTGTGAGGAGTACCTTGGTTGACATGTATGCAAAGTGTGGGAGGATTGAGGATGCTTGCAGAGTCTTCAACAAGATGCCATTTCAAAATGTGGTCACTTGGACTGCCATGGTATTGGGACGTGCAATGCAGGCAAGGGCAAAAATCAATGGAATTATTTGAACAAATGCAACAGGAGGGTGTGCAACCAAACTCTGTTATTTTTGTGGGGCTGCTGAATGCATGTGCCAGCATGGCAGCCATTGAAGAGGGCAGGTGTGTTCATCAGCAGATAATTCAAACTGGTTTGAAGTCTAATGTCTTTGTGGGGATTACCTTGGTGGACATGTATGCAAAATGTGGGAGTATTGAGGATGCTTGGAGGCTGTTCAACAATATGCCATATTGAGATGTGGTCACTAGGACCACCATGATATTGCGACATGTGCAATGCAAGCAAGGGCAAAAGGCATTGGAACTATTTCAACAAATGCAACAGGAAGGTGCGTGACCAAACTCTGTTACTTTTGTAGGGGTGTTGAATGCACATGCCAATGTAGTGCCCTCAGGTGAAGAGGGCAGGTGTGTTCATCAGCAGATCATTGAATGTGCATGGGATTCATATATCTTTGTGGTGAACAGCTTGGTTGACTTGTATGCAAAATGTGGGATTATCAAGGATGCTTGGAGAGTGTTCAACAAGATGCCATCTCAAGATGTAGTCATTTGGAATGCCATGCTTGGAGGATGTGCCATGCATGGGCATGGTAAGGAAGCACTTAAACATTTTGAACAGATGTGTGAAGGTGTACAGCCAGATGATATTATTTTTATTTGTCCTCTATCAGTATGTAGCCATGCAGGTCTGGTGGATGAAGGCATGTGCTGTTATGCTTCAATGGTTACAGACTATATGATTTCTGTAAAATTGGAACATTACACCTGCATGGTCAACCTTCTTAGCTATGCTGGCCATCTACAGGAGGCAGAGAATATGGTCATGGCAATGCCCTGCAAACAACATGTGGCTCATGGATGGTTTTGCTTGGCACTTACAGAATTCATGGTAATGTGGAGATGGCAGAACACATTGCAAAATGAATTCTTGAAATGGAGCCTGATAATGCTACTGGTTATGTGTTGTTGTCAAACACCTATGCTGGTGGTGGCAACAGGCATCTCCATGAAAATGTTGAGTGGCAGAGAATAGAAAAAAGGTGTGAAGAAACAGCCAGGTTGCACCTGGATTGAAGTGAATAATGAGCCTTACTCCATTAAGTTTGCTGATTGATCCTTTTGTTTCCAGGTTCAATCCATGTGAAGAGTGGGTAAATATGAAATAGGGGTATTGGGTTATCAAATTATTGATTTCAGGAATTGTGCACCAACCTAAGCTCGATCATCTACCTTATCATTGCCAAAAACTGTACTGTGAGATTGAACTCTTTAGATTTGAGTGTTTGCTTTCAAGGTAGTGTTTTTTTGGAGGGCCCATCAGGGTGAGCAGGTTTCCTGTCTTAACAGGTGGCCAGACACCCAAAACTTGAGGGCTCAAACCAAAAATTGAGGGCTTAAATAAGATGTTGAGAATGTTTCCTGTCTTCAAAACAGTTGCACAGAACTTCAAAGCTTATACAAGAGTCATGCATAGAGCATAATTTTTCCCAAGTCTTCTTTTTGTCCCTACTGCCTTCTCTTTGTTAGTATCAGAAAAAGAAGCTTCTTTGAGTTTTTAGGAAAGTCTTAGTGCTTGTGAAAATTTGGAGGAATTATTACTGTTTTCACAAAAGATAGTCTTTGTCTGGGATTTTCACCCTAGGTTGCTGTGATATGTTGTCGCCAAGTTTTAATCTAAGCTTTGTCTTGTGAATTCCTGCATCTTTCAACAAGGCTTTGTCATGAGCACTTGGTTACAAAGGAAAAAATGTGTGTATAGTTTGCATAGAAAGAGTATGTTGGATTTTTGTTGTTAAAATGTTTGCAGTGTTTTCAAGTTTGACAATTCATAAGTGGGTTTTGAAGCAGAGGTTTGGAAGCTTTGTTGTTGGCCACAGCTGTGGAAGGCAAGTGTCGCAAAGCTGATGAACATGTGTTTCATATATGCACATTTTCTTCTAAATCAAAGGATGGAGATGGCTACAGGTGAGAAGGTGGTTTCATTTTTGTGCTTGCTTGTTGTTTGGAATTTTTTATTAGTTTAAAAGATTTTTGGGGTTTTCAAAACCTGCATGTTCCTTAGTTTTAAAGAAGTCAAAAGATGAAGAAAATTTCAGAGTACAGAGGCTGTGAGAATGTGTACAATCCAAATTGAACAGAAGCAGTTGTCTTCTGTAGAAGATTTGAACATTCTTGTTGGAAGCTCAAACCATCAAAGCATTGCAATATACTTAATACAGCTACAGATATTAGGATGCAATTTCAGACCCAGTGAATGGATTTTAAGGTTCTGGAAGATTTGCTTAATGATCAAATAGTAAAGCTGTTGCTGTCCCATTGTGTGCAATGCTTGTATGTAATTGTTGTAAATTGCAGCAAGGTGATGCTTATTTGACATGGCCATGAGGTGGGTGTGAGAATAAATTATGTATGTTGGATTTAATAAAGGACCAAGATCTTAATATAAGGTGTGGGTGGACTAGCTAAGAGCATCTCCACCCCAAAATTGTAAACAACTCCTGTATGTTAAAATAGAGTGGTCTTCAATGATCACTTTCCCCACCCACAAACGTCATAAAAGTCCGTTTAAACTGTCAAAGACCATTTATATCTTTACATCTGGATGAGTAATAGTCACTGTGTGACCAAAGAAAATTATGTACTTTTTAAATAGACTATACATCAAGGTGTAGGGTTTTGGCATAAATGTTTTGCTCAAACTTCACCCAATGTGTGATCAAGATATCGGTTTCAAATCAAGTAAGGGAATTTTTTAGTTTGAAATTCTTGCATGCTGTTGAAAATAGAAGCATTACATGATCGAAATCTTGTTTGTTCACTATGAATGTAAAGGCCATAGAGACTACATAAATATGAAGTTTTTTCATTTGCTTGCACATTTTATGAGTTCATTTTTGGGGAACTTGCTAGAAATTATTTTGGGCATTTCCTGATATATGTTGCATGGGCATGTTCCATGGAAATATATGCATCTAGATGAGAAGTTTTGGATCTAGCATGACAATTTGTTGATTTGAAGTTTAAATTCATGTTGTGTAATTCTTTGGTTTTGTTAATAACTTCTAGTTTTAGTTTGTATCTAAATTTCAAAAAGTAAGAAACTCTTGAGGCAAAGACTATTAACTTTGTTTGCAAAGCGCAAAGACTACAAACCTATGTAATTTTACAATTGGTTGTTCATTTTGAAGAATGTTATGTGTGAATTTTGTTTTTTGGAACTTCATGGACATTCTTGTTAATTCAAACTTGATGGTTGAATGATGTTGTTGAGTTCATTGGTTGGCTTTGCTCATAGGGAAGAAAGTACGCATTGGGTAGAGATTTGGGCATACAATATTGGCTTTGGTTTGATCCAATGTGTGAGTCACATGTAAAGTACTAGGTGTACATGGTTGGTAGGTGTAGGTTCACTCTAGCCCCAACTTTGTAGTTCCATGTTGGATGCTATAAGAATCATGATTTGATTTGTGGCATTGCAGGGCTCTTTGTGCAAAACATAAAGCTTTCACATGTTCTTTTGTTTTTGTTTGTTTTTTGGAGGACAATTATCATAGCTTCTAAGAAGAAGAAGCAAGTACTCTTGAAGGGTAACCAAGAAGGTACAATGCCCATATAACTAACAACTCAAAACTGCATGTTAATATGTTGAAGGCAAAGATAATCATGGCCTAAATTGCTTAAAAGACATGAGTAACCCATCATTGCAGACATTGGGGTTTTAGTTATCATGGATTTCCCTAGAAGGCCATGACAATATAAAGGCAATTTCAGAGGATGCTAAAGTTCCTTTTGGAAGTTTATCAAACAAAGTGTTGAAGAGACCTTGCCTAAAATGGATTGCAAGCCTTAGTGCAAATGTATTCCTCCTCGAAAATTCTTTTTTTTCCATCCATGCAATCACATTATTCATTCTTTTGCATTATCATGCACTACTAAATTCAACTTGCCATGATTGCTGTGATGATTGAATGTTGGCCTAACCTTCATCCTTGTGGTTGTACTTGCTATGTTTGGTTTAACTTTTCAAAGAAATATATAGCAACTTCACATAGAGAACCTGCCCAAATGTTGCCCAAAAGTTAGGAGTTGATTATCAGTATCAACACCCCGGATCAACTCCCCTAGCATTGAAAGTTTTGATTACTTTTACAACTAAACATACCATTTTTAACATGTTTGTGTGAACAATGCATGTAGAGTTATGAAAGACCCAAAAGGCCCTCACTTTTAGTCCTAATAATGTTCCCTATACAACAAGGTTCGATTACAATTTGAAAGATGCAATCTTCTATTCTACATCAAACATTAGCAATGAAATTGGTTCCCTTTCAAATTCAGACCGCTTACTCATCCCCACTTCTAATCTCTTACATGATGTTGATAATTGAATGATTTCTAGTTTGGTTTTCGGTTATGAAGATGTGGAACTTAGCTCTTAATCACAAATTGTTCAGAGACACTAAACACTCCTCTGTCTGGTTCTCATCTCAAGGTGTCTTTTCTGTGCTTTGCATAAAATTGCATGGTTTTACATGTTCTGACAGCATGTTTCCCCATGTTCTGAAATGAAAGAAAGAAAACATAGAGCAATTTCAAACCCACAATCTCTCAATAGAAAGATAGGGTTCGCACCTATAGCCTACTTTTGGGCATAGAAAAAGAGCCCTAATGTTTTTAATTTATTCTATAATTAACCCTGTGATAGTCAAATTCTGCAGCAGAACTAGACAGACTCCCCACTATTTCTCTCAAAATAAAATTATGTGAAGGATTAGGCATATGTAAGCATTATACCTCTCCATCACAAGCCCAATCTGGTAATGAGCTTCAATGAAGAATTGTATACATCATGGCATTGATCTCTTGTTCCTCAATTGGAGCGAACTAAAACTGCAAGACAAAAACCAGGCTTCACAGATAAATTAGAAAATTGAAGCAGCTGTGGTTTGTCTGCCAAGCCACCAAACAAACTCCCAAAATAAAACCTCAGCAAGTATAAACTGTCAGTACCAAGTCAGAACAATCAAGTCTCTCACCTTTTAAAGCCTTTTAAGTTATATTCCTCAATATCCTAAAAGATCAAACTCTATGCCACCTGGTTTGTTTGTTTGGTTCACTCATGATTCACCAGATATTCCTGTATAATGAGCAGCTGCATGCCACATGTTCAGAACTATCACTTCACCAAAAAATAGAAGAGTTCTGAAGTGGTAATGACATCCCTTTGGTGTGCACAACACAGTACCCATGGTGCATGATAGAAATGCACTACCCCTGCATTAGTCCAGACCCTCACTAATTGTGATCAAGTTGGGCTGACAAAAAGACACAATAATTTGGTCACACAGTCTCTCCACACTGATACTGCAAAAAGATGTGCAATATGAGCATTGTGCAATTCTAGGAACTTAGGTTACAATAAGCAACTTGCACTCTGAGAAATTAACCTCTATAAATTTTGAAAGCCAAAATTTCTGCATTGCAGATTGAAATTCAACAGCATAAATTAGACAGATAACCTATTGGGAGCAAGTATCTGCCAATCTTTCTAACATCCTGCTGTCCTTTAGCCCTTTGGCCACCATTGTTTTCTCTTACTAGCTGGCCTACAATACAAACCTTCAACCTTGCTCCCCCATGAAGGCACCACCTCTTACCTATATCAGTGATAAGGACCCTGCAGCAGCTGCTTTTCCGTTTCAGAACAACCACTAAAAATCCACACCATGCATTGAGAATGCCAAAAGAATCAAATCTGTTCTACCATAGTCTGTGTCTAGTAAGATGCTGCCCACATAGTTCAGGGCAGCAAAGGATGAGGCAACATCATACATAGTCCTAAAGGACAGTAGCTACAGGAGGAAACCAAATACTGAACCACTGCAAGGAATAGACAGGCGGCCTGAAATTGGACATCCCACGTTGCCTGCATGGTAATGGACAGAAAGATAGTACTCTCTAGACATGAGCTCAACTGGCTGACCTCTGCAGGTCTGATGACCAAAAGGCAAAATCATAAGCCCAACTAATTTGGCAAACAAACTCAACTACTCATTTGACGTGCTGGCCTTGTCAGTCTGTGCTGGTCTCTTTCCTGTGTACCGCTGCATATTCATACAAAAGACCATTCCATCAAACACTTTCAATCAACATTGTAAGCAAGGATTGAACTGAAAAATGTAATGTTCCAGCAACCTTTCTATTCCCTTTTGCAGTTCTTTCTCTCAACCTCTTCACACAACTTGTATCCATTTGATCCACTAAGGGCTAAGTTGCATTGGTCAAAAATAAGAATCCTGAAACCAATGAGACAGACTTAGAAATAGTTTTGCACAGAAGCTTTGCATTCCTCACAATCTTGTATCCTTGCAAAAGCAATTTGTAGTCAGAATTCATATACTTTGTACGAATAGGAGCTGAAACCCAGAGGTCACACAGGTAGTCAAAACTAGCAGGAGTGTGATGAAAAAGGCATACCTGCTTGCCCAAGGAGAAAGGAACATAGTGATATTTAATCATGTGTCTAATTTGGCGTTTCATTGTCAGCACAAACAGCACAACCCAATAAAGTAAAAGAATGGGCCAAAACACTGGCACATCGAATATGCTGAAGAATGTCAGCACAAAAGCCACACAGAACGCCTTTGTTAGAGCATACCTGCAACATGAATACAGTGCAGGTCTTGTCAAAATAACAAGACCACAAACTACAATATACATGTCGAAAGATTGATTGAGATGGAGTGAATATTGATGAGACCACAGATAAAAATTCCACAAAAAAGCACATCCATTAAAAATTGTGTCAGTTCCAGCCAAACCAAAAGAAACACAACAGGAAAGAGTGACATCATAACCTTGCAAGGGTCAGTCACAAAAGTACCAAACCATCACATCCACCTTGAATGGCAGTGACTAGCTGCCATTACACCAAGCTGATGTGTACATCAGTAATTAATAATCTGCTCAAAACTCATGGAAAATAACTATACAGAAACCTGTGTTCTGAGTTCCTGCCACATTACTGGAAGCAACAGATTACTTAGAGGCATGATGTCCACTGGCACTCAGGAGGCACAGCTAAGAATAAAAGTTGACAGTATCCATAGTCAAGGTGCAACAAGCTGATGAGGGTAAGCTCCATTTCTATTTCACTTGCCCATGTACAAGCAAGCATCTAAGCCTAAGGCATAGAGAGCATGAGTAGACTGCTTGCAGGGAACCTTTTGCAATTCTTGCAACAAAAGTACACACCCTGAGAGGTTTCTCCTTAGCAAAAGCATGATCCTGCTTTGTGCCTCCTATATTTCCATAAGGACAGAAGAAACTGTGAAGAAGAGATCCCTTCTGCCATTCTTTGGCCTTCACAAACTCATGTATGCAGCAATCACATCCCATGAACATTTATCAAAGTGCTAGACAACATAGACAGGACTTCAGAGGCTACTAGCTTTGGAGTCATCCCCATGATGCTAGAGGGTCAGAGAAATAAATTCAGCACATCACTCTAGACAAAACAAATCAAACAACATTCTCCAATTACCCCCAATGGCTCTAACTATTGCAAAACCTCTTTCTCCCAAAAAGAAGGACCTTACCTCAAGAGCAAGGAAATAAGAGTGGGAGACAAACTCCTAAACGCAAAAGGAAGAAGGACTCTTGCATTGGACACGAAAGGAAAATTGGCAAAACACATTACCAAAACTTGAACTCTGGAAGACGGCGAATGAAAGGCTTGAATTCATCGCTGCCTTTGGTGGGCAGAGCAGGACCTTCGCTCTCAGGGTCGACCTGTGGCGATAAAAACCCTATGAGAAGGTTCAAAAGGTAGATCCCAAGACCGTATGTGACAATGTAGAAGCCCTGGATGTAGTAGGCTCGCAAGCAATAAACCGCTGCCACAAACAACGAGCCAAGCCAGCGCGCAACAGGATGCGGTGTGGATTTATCCAAGTAGTACTGGAACTTACGAGCCATGTTGTCTCTCCATTTCATTACTGGGTTAGCGGCAGCTCCCATGCTTGTAGCATTCTCACCATAGAGACCATCCATGGTTCTCTCTTCTGTCCCCTAGGGTTTCCAACACAGACTAGAAGAGAAGAAACAAAAAACTACCCCCCAGCCTGCCTCCTAAGATCTACAAGTCCACGATTTGATTTTTATCCTTTTTCTCCCTCGAGACCGTTCCCTAGAACTCCTCAATTGCTCCCTTCTTGTCTCGGCTCCTCCACCCCGCCGAGAACTCCAAACCCTAATGCATGAGAACTACAAACCCTAATGCAACATCATCAACATCATCATCATCAGGATCCTCTTGCGTGGTGCAAACAGTCTATAAACAAGTCTCCTCTCCCAACCACCCTTCCCTTCCTTTGTCTCTACAAATTGAGGAGAAGCGAAAGTGGCAACAACTTAAAAGGGTGGTGTTTCTAGCTCCCGGCTAAACTGCAGCTTCTCTTAAGGAGCTTGAGCGGTCTCGCATGGATCTCCACTGCAACTCCGATAACCATCGCTTTGTTTCCCCCGTACCTCACGCACGCAAGGAAAATGAGAACACCAGCAACACCACAATGGGCCCCCACCACATCTGCATCAAACATGGTGCGTTTTACCCTAATTGATTAATACTCTGGATTAGTCTAAGGGAAGGGATTAGTACGTTCTCCTTATTAACTGAATATCACTAATTAAGTCTGGGGTTAAGGCCTGGCCCTTTTGATTTACCCGAATTTTCAAATTTCAATTCTTTATTCTTTTTTTTTAATTGTGAAAGAGAAAATCGAATCTTTAGGAATATTTTTTATTTGTTCAAAATGAAAATTGTTGAATCATCGTCACAGGAATTATTTTCAAAAATGTTCAAAATGTTCCCCCAAAAAATCAAAAAAATCAACAAAAAAAAAATTAGCAAAGGAAAAATTTGAATCTTCAAGAATATTTTACGTGTTGAAAATGAAAAAATTGATGAATTATCATCATCACAACAGAAATTACTTTCAAAAATGTTCAAAAGGTTCAAAAAAGAAATTGAAAAAATGATTACTGAAAGGAAAAAAAAAAAAATTGAATCTTTACGAATAATCTATTTGTCGAAATGAAAAATTTCTAAGTTAAATTAATTATCTAACAAACATGTGTGAAAGTTGCCAAAGTAATATTATTACTAAGAAGCCGAAGCCAAGCCTTAAGTTTCTCTTATTAATAAACAAGGGGTGTGTGCCTTGCTATTTTACGTTAAAAAAAAACGTATCTTAAGGCAAAAGAAGAGTTATGGAAACTCGAATATTTCACCATGCAAAAAATATAATGTTCAAAAAAATCCTCTAAAAAAAACCAAAATCCTTCAAGAGATATTATATAACTCTATAACTAAATCTCAAGTTTGGACACAAGCCAAAATATCATCTTTCAAAAATCCTCATATAAAAATAGACCTATTATTATTACCTAAGGGCCAAAATCCCTTAAGCTACTATACTCTAGAATAAAACTAAACACAATTCCCTTGCCTGCCAGTAAACTTAATAATTACCCAAAAAAAACCCCACCTAGTAGTAATTTTCACCTGTCGGTCACGGCAGTTAGGTCATCGGCACCCTTCGGTAGCGGAGCAACACCATCTTCGTCTTCGTTCCTCCTCGCTTTGCATTGCAACCTGACGTGAGCTCAATTCTCTTGTCTGTCTGTCTGTCTGTCTGCTGCCTCTGTTGCCGCCGCCGCCGCCGTTGCTGCTGGTGGTAGTGGAATAGACAAGAGATTTGTACAACAAGAGTTGTCTTTGTTGGAATCGGATTTACGTGCTTAATCGACTGCTATTTTGGGGTTTGGAGTTGCTGGTGGATAGCGACGAGGACAGGGTGGTGGTGCAGTTTTACAGGGCGGTTCTTAAAAACGAGAAGTAAGTGAGCGGGTGGGGAGGAGGGGGGGGGCGGGGGGGAAATGGTGGAGGCACAGCGAGCGTTGCTGGATGAACTCATGGGAACTGGTGCTTGCCCGTTTTTCCCATCTGGTTTCTTTGATCCTCTTCTTTGAGCTCTTTTTTTTTTTAGTTTTCTGTGGCATGTGTCTCATGGAACCCTAAAGATTTTGAATGCAATAATGTGTATGATGATGATGAGTATGTATCAAGAGTTTGGATGCAATAATGTGTATCATAATCATATATCATAATGTGTATCATGGAGTCCTGGATGTTGAAGTGCCGCTTGGATTTTTTTTCTGCATTTTAGGGTTGGTGATTTTGCGGTTTCTTTTGTAAGAAATATGGATTGTTGAATAAAATCAAGGGAGGCTTTGAATGCTGTTGTTGGACTACATTCTGAAGACTTTATTTGTTTTATGGAGCAGTTGTTGAGTCCGAATTTGCCATACAGTTGTCCTTTGTGATCTTTATATTCGAGCAAAATTTGCCTTGAGAGTCTGAGAATCACTGGCTACCTCCTAAATCTTCTTGTGATGTCAATAGTTGACAAGAAAACTTTGTCCTAATCCTCTGTGTGCAATTTTTTTACAATTAAGGAATGCAACCATGTGAAGAATCCCTGAAGCTTTACAGAAAACTGTGATAGTCCTCCTACCCTTCTGATCCAGTATGCAGAGGTCTTTGAATTGCTTAAGAAGATCGCCACCTTCTCTAGAGTATATAGCAGCTTTTATGCTGCAGGTTGCCATGCACTTTGAAGATAGTTTTACTGATTGGGTGGAATGCCAGCTCAGAAACTAACTGCACAGGTCACCAAGACGATCTTCACTTTCTCTAAAGTTTAGCAGTTTTTATGCTGCAGATTAGCATGTGCCTTAAAGATGGTTTTATTGAATTGTGGAATGTCAGCTCGGAACCTGACTGCGGAGGAAAAGAAAGGTCACCGAGAGTTACGCTGGGATGACAAGGAGGTCTGTGGCTGTTATCTAGTCCGATTCTGCCCCCATGAACTATTTATCAACACCAAGAGTGACCTTGGTATTCCTCCTCTGTCTGTGAACTTCTCTCCTTTGGAAGTTTTGAATAGTTGGTAAATTTGTATCTCCTGCCTTGAATAGTGGAGTCTGTTGAAGGGAGCCTTTTTGTTTGATTGAGCTTCAATAGACTGTTCTCTTTTTCAAACAGTGTTGTCCTTCTTGACAATGCAAATTGTTGTAATTTCAGGGCCATGTTCCAGAATTCACGATCCAAAGCTCAAGGAAAGGTGACTACCCTGCGATAGTGAAGGCCACATTTCTTCCTCCTGATGTTCAACCTGGCAAGGGTGATTTATCTACCAGTGAAGTGTTTATGGTTTGGGAAGATACTGAATGAATAAGAATTTTCAACCCTCTTGTTGAACCTATGAAAGACCATTGTGACATAGTGGTGATAAACTAACACAAACCACAGGAGTGCAACATGACAGGTGTTTCCTTGTTTTGCAAGAAAGGTAGAGAAACCTAAATCTTTTAATGAAGTAAGGTGGTTTTTAGCAGCCAATTGTGCTCAACTTCTTTCCCTAACCAGCAGGCATTTCATGAGATAGAACCTGGTTTAGTACACTTGGCAATGACTGAGCTCTTGAGACTCAGGGATCCTTGCTGGCTGATCGCAGGGTCCACTTGACTATCTGATTTTTTCTTAATGTCATTTGCCTTCTGGATTACAGGCCAGCAAATGTTTCTGTTAGGTCACAAGAGTTGTTTGTACAAGTCCATTAGAGCATATTGTCTATTGTGTGGACAGAGGACCTTTTGTTCTTTCATCATTCATGTACTTCTGTATGAATATGAAGCTGCAGGGTTGGCTTTTTTGTTGAGCAACTGACTCAGATGGATTCTGTACTCAGTAACTCTCTATCTTGTACACAGGATACTCCTTTTTCAACCCTACATTTCCCAGATAGGTTGGATGATGGTTGGAGCCATAAACTTTTCTAATTGCACTCAAACTTGTCTTCCCATCTTGGTTGTTGTTCAGCTATGAGCAGTCAACACGACATGATTTGTATGTGCCACGCTTTGAAGCCGAGCTAGCCCAATTCTGTGAGAAGTTGGTGAGTTTGCATAGCAGTGTTGATTGATGATTACAAAACATTGTTCTTATTCAACCAAGAGATATTCAACACACAGGTTTATCAGTCTCATCCAGCACTGCTGGGTGTACTGATGCACAAACCTTGGGTGGCAGGTGCAAGACCTAGATCGCAAGGTAAGACGGGGACGTGAACGCCTGGCACAGGATGTTGACCTGGCAAACGTAGTTCCAATATCTACAGAGAAGTCTGACCAGTTGGCAGCAATTGAGGAGAAAATTAAAAGGCTTCTGGAGCAGAGTGAAAACCTGGGGGAGGAGGGCAAGGTTGATGAAGCTCAAGCCCTGATGAAGAAGGTAATCAATTGCTGAATGTATCTGTCTTGCAGTTTTCTGGTTTGAGATCCCACAGTGCCTTTGCATGTTCTTCAATTTTAGCTCACCTGCAGCTGTTTTACAAATATGGTAGTCGCTGTAGCAGTGTTGCCTTTTTGTTATCAATTTCTTTCTAAGATCTGAGTTCCCCTAAATCTGTGGTTTTTAAACTCCAGGTAGATGCATTGAATGTCGAGAAGTCATTGGTGATGCAACAAGCCTCCACTGAGCGTGGGTTGATTTTGTCACAAGAAAAGAAGATGGCTCTATGTGAAATATGTGGATCTTTTCTTGTGGCCAATGATGCAACAGAACGCACCCAGTCACATATGACTGGCAAGCAGCATGTTGGTTTTGGCTTGGTCCGTGATTATGTGATTGAATACAAGGTGATAGCTATCTTCTGAAGACTTGAATTCTGCCCCATTTTCCTCCATTTGGGGTCTGCCAATCCTTGGTTCTTCTGTGTGTTATTGTGTCTTGGTGGTGTCTTCTTGGTTCTATCTGCAGTAAAGTGCTCTGCTGCCACAGTTATTTTTCTTTTATCTGTGCCTTCCAATTGAATGCTGAGTATTTTCATTGCAATTGCTCTTTTCTATGTCTCATGGGAGCATGTTGTCATGCCCATTTTTTCGACCTGTGGTCTGTCTGATCCACATTTGAGTGTCTTGGACCTTCATTAAGTGCAGCAACATGGGACACGCATCAATTGAGACTTGGGAACTCATGGTGTACAAATGGATGCTGTGATTTTTTTGTCTAAGGGTTCCGAGAAAATTCCTGGGCATGCTGCACTAGATAACCCCTGGAATTGCAATTTGCTGATAGCATGTGCTATGTGTGGTCAGGCACGAAAGGACAAAGCAAGGGAGGAGGAAAGAGTAGCAAGAGAGAAGGATCAGGAAGAGAAAAGGAAGCATTGGGAGAATGAGCTAGAACTGGACAAAACTGCAAAAGAGAATGGACGTGTAAAGGAGAAAGAGAAAGATGACCACGAGAAGGAGAAGGAGAAGAAGGAGAAAGAGAGAGATGCACCACGAGAGAGACACCGGGAGAAAGAGAAGGCTGATAGGTACCGTGATCGTGGACGTGGGAGGGACAGAGAAAGGGATAGAGAGTGGGACAGAGATCTAGAGCGTGAGAAAGACTGGGAAAAAGGGAGAGGAAGAGAACGTGACCACCGAAGGACCCGCTCACGGTCACCGCCACTTCCAATTGAATCTCGGTCACCCATTCGGCACCACAGTCGACGGTGGTCTCGATCTCCAGATCACAGAGTGTAGGCAAGAAGTTTTCATCATTCAAATTTCAGACTTTGAATGGAGTGGCCTGTTTGATATTACCCTCTGGTATTGAATGTAAAATTTGCCCATAGATAAACTCTTGCCCAATGGTACGATCACCTTATCACTTGAGATCAGGACTTTCACTTTAAATTTTGTATTCTTTACTGTGAAGTCCACCTGATTGGAGACCTATGCAGGGCTTTGAAAGACAAGGAAAGACAAAGCCTGTTTTAAGAATTGGCGGGTTTGGTAGCAAAAAATACTGTCATTTTAAAGCCCCTTGATCTTTACAGTTTTACCTGTCATTCTAGCATTTTCACTGCATGTGGTGTGCACTTCATCTCACTTATGCATGTTCTTGCAAGTTCACACAAACACCTTGTATATTGTGAATTCAGTATTCTGTCAAATCGCTTTTTGCACCCACAGAGTCATACAAAAGTACCATGTATTCTTATGGATTATGCAGGACAAATGGAAGTCACAATTTCTTTGTATTGAGCAGGAAATGAGCATGGCAAAGTGGTGCAAGTGAGGAATGTGCCTCAGCATCAGTGAGATTATTTGAGAATTTTTATTTCCTGCTGGGCTAGTTATCTCCTAGAATTCCAAATTGAACATTTCAATTCATAAGTGCATCATCCTAGTGTGCCAGGCATTTGCAGTCAATGTGGCGAAGCTTATTTTGCATGAGTTCTGTTTGTGTAGTGTGATAACAAGATTGCCTAAAGTATTGCTTATTGCATGTACACAATACCTTGGAATGAAATACAGCCTTCAAATAGTGTGAACCTCAGTTTTGGACTTGGAAACAAGCACATACTTCAAAGTACTTTATCGATACTCTAGTGTCTTCATTGAAGTTATGCTGGAAACATGTGAAAACACATGTCATGAACTTAAATCTCAACTAATTGATTATAAAGTTAAGCCTTGTTTTTACCTTCTTGTTCAATTTCATGCCTCCATTTCAATCCTAAATTGCAAGCTCAAAGCAATGATGCTGACATAAGAAAAGATGCCAAGATCTGCCATGTTGGTAGAACACTTTTCGTTTGATAAGCCTTCCCCTCACAAGGGAAGGGACTATTGCATGAGACTGAATTTGACTCTAAATTGGCTTTTTTACATAGGGTTTAGTCACATTAGATTTTGATCGTGTTCAACTAGGCTCAGGCAAAGGTGGTTTTAGGGTTAAGGCATTATTTTTAAAGTTATAAGAGGTAGTGGGTGATATTGTTTGCTAATGGTTGTTGTGTCTATTCTTGGTTTTGGTCTGTTTGTGTTTGTGTTTTTGAGTATTGGATTTTTTTTGGTGTGAACATTTTTCTTTGGAGCTTTTGTGTTAAGTTGAGGACTTTGTTGTGATCAATGTTGTAAGTGATGTAATTGTTGAAATAGTTGTTGGAAAAGTAATAAAATTTTGTTATTTGCTAGTTATTGTTGTTAAAGGTGTTACTAGTAAAGTCAAAGCATTAACTATTCCAAATTTCTACCATTACAATTCAAATTGTTGTTTGCTAAAATAAGTGAGTTGTGGTGAAGATGATTGGTGAGGTGTGGTGATCAATGAACTGAACAATGGGTGGTTCAAACAAGCAACATGACGTTTTTGTAAGTTTGAAAATCATGTTGTTTTTTTGTCTTCTTTTTTTCAAATTTGTGATGTTTTTCTATTTTTTTCCATGTAAATTTATTAAGTCCTTAAAAGAACATGAGTTCTTCAAAGCACATGGCTAGTCACATTAAATTTTTGATAGTTTATAATTTAAGCTTTAGAATAACATGATATGTCCACATGGTATTGATTGTCCTTTTCTACTATGTTCCAAGGTGGGGACTAATGTCTATATTACTTGAGGGAAAGTAATGGCTACATATGTCTCCAATTTAAAAAGATAAAAAATATGTTGTCAATAATGTTCAATCAATTTTTGTTGTCCCTCACTTTTTTTTTCTTGTGTTTTTTACCTCATTGTTTAGGGTTAACCAAAACAATGTTCTAGCCCATCAAAAAAGATAGCACATCATGTAACATGTTATAAAATCATACATTTTACAACCCAAAAAATTCAAATACGAAAGCGGTTATTGTGCAATTGAAGTATGAATGTACATTCACAAATGAAGGAATCAAGGGCACACTTTGAAAGTTTTAACAAAGAATACTTCATAACAAGTTGTTGTGACAATTCAAAATTGGTCAAAAAATGTTTAAATAGTGTGGAAATAGTAAATAATAAATTGGTTATGATGCTTAAAAAGTGTTTTTAGGATTTTTTTTTTAACTCATTGGATTATTTTCAAATTTATCCACATGTTACAATCATACATTAAAAACATTGTGGTACTAAACATTGCATTGATGGGACTTTTCAATTAAACATAATTTTAATCATGTAAACCTAAGCTTTTTCATTTGTGAATGTAAACATAGCACTTAATTAATATGCCCAGTGTGAATAGATCTTGTAGTTTTGATGGATGATGGATGATTTGTTTTTCAATTTAACCAATATGATAATTTCAAAGGAAACACAAAATTGTTTTAGCCTTTGCAGAGTTCCCACTCATTCAAACCCCATCATTAATGGGTGAAAGCACACTATGTTGACCCCTTTGCGATGTCACATTTACTATTTTTCAAGGGTGTGCATGTTTGAGTATATCCCCCTTCAAACTTTTGAAAGAATTTCACAATATTTTTGCATGTTATATTAAAATATAACCTAAGCAAAAAAAATAAAAAAATTAAATCATTTCATTTTATAAAGTGGGAGATTGGAGTATATTTGTGGAAACAAATGTAATGCATTTGTTTATTAAAAAACATGAATTTATTCCAAAAATAATTTAAGTGATTTTTAATATTTATGAAAGTTGAAGGTATATTAAATCATGTCATTTCACATATTTTGAACCATATTTGGATACCATGTGATTAATTTGAAAATTTTCATCTCAAAAAATGAGTTTTTTTTAACACAAATGTGATAAATGTGTGGTAAATTGAAATTTTGACAAGTTATCACATTCACATGGAAGATAATAAGTATAGCTACATGGGCCATTTTTAAAATTTTATTAAAATTGATTATTTTAATAAATAATGAAACCTTAAAATTAGTGTGGTCAAAATGGGACTATGGCTTTATTATACCAATGTATAATATAAATATACGCATGGATCCTTCAATATAGATAATGAAAAAAATAATATTCTTAAAATAATATTCACAATATTAATTTGATAAAAAAATAAAAATTTTAAGGCTTGAAAACCAAAATTGATATCCAAAATTAAATGTACCATATTTTTGGAACAATTATATTATATGTATTATAATACTCAACTTTAGAATGTCCCAAAAGGGGTCATCATAATGTGTTTTCACCCTAATGTGCATGGTGCACATTTTATGAAACACCTTTGTGACATTGTCAAAACTTTAGGTAAATTTGAAAGCCAAAACTTTTTTATTTTGTAAAACATTTGTCATGTGCAATATAAAATTATTGAATTTTTGGATCTCAAGCATGGGAATAAAAAATCTAGTGTTGTAATTGCATCTAACCACATGCATCAATTTGAATATTATAATTTAAAAGATTTTAAGCTTTTGCATAATGAGGTTTAAAAATAATAACAATGGAAACAGAAGTGTGAGAAATGCATGGCAACTTAAATTCAATGTCCTAATTGGTCAAAGACCTATCAAATTTATGAATAAAAACCTACCATTGTCATAAAATGCAATCAATATTAATTCTATGTGTTTATTTTCAATTTGTCATATTCAATTTTTGCCTATAAAAAAACCCATTGAATGTGAAACAACCTATCAAAATAATTAGCATCCAATGTTTAACCCATCACATCACTAATCATACCCTTTCTCAAAAATTGATATTAATATTATTGTTGTTGGGTTTTCAATCCTTTCATTTTGTTTATGTTGTATTTTATTTATTTTTTGTTTTGATTTTTTTGTTGGCTTATTGATGTTGTTTGGGTCATGGTTCCACTTTTTTTTTTGGGTGTTTTTTGTCCTATTATTTTTTTAAAAGTTTATTATGGTTGTTTGGGTTGGTTCAAAATTAATTTAGCCAAATGATGCTAACACCTTAGTTTTCATACCAATGGATCTAAATTGGTATTGGATTTGGAAAAGCAGCAACAATAGTAGGGTGACTAATGAATCCTCTAAAACGTATAATAGTAACTTCCATCATCGTTGAGGAAAAGTCAAACATCAACAACAACATTGTGCTAAAAACAAATGTGGCTTGTGAAAGCAATAGGAGAGATGGCATACATTCAATTAACTATTGTAGAAATTAGTGTTGGAACAAAAAGTGGAAATGGTGCCAAGTTGTGCCGAGACTAATGTTATTGTTGTTGTTTCACTAACAAGCTACAACAACATCATGGGGTACACAACAACTAGGCCCACCATCACTGATGAGTTCCTATAATGGCAGGAAAGTTTTTTTTAATTTGTTTTATTTTTTTAATATTTATTTATTATTAGGTTTTTTATTTTTTTCTTTTCAAAAATTTAGGGGGTTTTTAGGCTTTTGCATCCTTGGGTTTTTGGGTGTAGGCCTTTTTTAGATGGCTCATTTTTTGTGTCCCCTGTTGGTTTGAAATACCCTTTGTCCTCATTGTTCGGGCCTTTACACTTTCAGCAACCTCTCAAGGCATGTCAAAAGTGTTCACCCTCTTGTTAACCACATTTCCCAACCTAGCTATGCTATTTTTTTGGTGCAAATTTCCTTGCCTCCTATGTTTATCCCGGGTTCTATTCCTCTTGTTTCTTGGGGTTAGTTTCGAATTCAATCTAGTTTCATGTTGGGGTTGTTTGAAATTCATTTCGCATGCCTTTGTTTGTTTCATAAGATCCTTCAAACCATCAAAGATGGGGTCAAGGAGGCTTTTCATTTACCCCTTGACTGAATTGTTCGAGATTCAACAAATGAGTTAATGTGGTTCCTTTTCCTCCTATTACCACGTTGGTGTCGTAACCCTAGCCTTAGGCTTGCGACCAAGGCAAAGGGGTTACAAGGTTGCGGGCTAAGAGGAAGCCTGGGGATCACATCACATACTCCCAAGAGTGTAAGAAAGTGTGAGGGAGTGAACCCTCACACTCCCAAAGCAACTCCCACTTTGGGAGATGGAGTCCCGATGGACTTCCAAAACTTCAGAGAGAAATTTTAGGGGTCAAAACTCAATGTCTTGTAACGTTCTTTATATCATTGGAAAGCTCTTAGAACTTAGATGTCTAAAATGGGCTCGCATTACTCATTTGAACATCTGAAACACAAGTTATGGCCAAAAGAAGGGCCGGGAGTCAAATTGCCAATTTGACTCCTGACTAGAAAATGTCATGAATCGACCCGATTTACTTAGGTGCAGACAATGTGCGACATATCGTTGGAAAGCTCTCGACGAGAGATACAACTTTGCTTCAAACCGCACCTTGATCCGAGGTCTATTCGCAAAGTTATGGGGCTCCAAAGTTGGGAGAGTCCTCATTGGCGCGATTTCGGGAGTCCCGGGAGAAAAAAGCCATTTGGATGTAGGCCCCGTGGAGAGGTCCAGAGTATACTATAAGGGGGAAGGTGGTGGCTTCCCCCAAGTCTGAGCTGTGGTGAGTCTTATGTGTCTGTGTTGCTCATGGCTCGTCTTAGCACCAAAGGTGCTCTAATTATGCATTAACCACTTCGTGTGGGTTGTGTGCAGGCCTGTGTGAGTGAATGAAGCTTGTCAACTTTTTCTAGTCCCATCCCGGAGCTCCAACATGCCCCTCTACCCCTCAAAGTGTTATGAGCTAGAGAGCGTGCCCCGACTCCCCCTTTTTGTTGTCTTGTACTTGGACTCACTTTTGAGTCCTTTAAGGAGTTGGGAGTGTGTCAGTTGGTGTTTGCACTATACTTGGGGAGGTCATTCAAGTTAACAAAAGGTCTTTGCTTGGCTTAAGAAGTTTACGATGAACAATTAGTTTTTTTTTTTCAAGAAATTTTTTTTCGTGTTTCCTATGCTCCCCATTTTCACCACTCCTTGGATGATTATTCAACCGCTCATTTTCGTTGATGTTTGACTTTGGAAAGAGTCGATGAATATAGCCGAGCTAGAGTTCTCCAACCCATGATGCCAACTATTCCCTCAAAGGACATTGTTGTGACACCGTTTTATGGTGCTCATTCTTCTTTTTACTACTAGCATGGGTAATAGGCGGAGGGGGTCACCATTATTGAATCATTTTTAAGCATGAGGTAGGGGGACCACTTAAGAGGTCCTTTGTTTGTTTTGGCCCATTATTGAGATTTCCAAAAGACCATTGTGCAAGTCCCTAGTTGCATATTTCCATTCCTAATGGATGATACCCACATCTTGGGCCCTATGAATGAGATTATTCGTGCCTTTGACCACCTTTTGACCTAATCAGCCCTAGTTGGGCTTAAGGTTAAAATGTCAAAGTGCAAGCTTTGGAGTCCATCATGGATATCTTGAGACATAAAAATTTTTTAGGGTTGCACTTTGGTCATAGATGGTTTACGCATTTTGTGTCGCAACCCCACTTTGGGCTAAATGTGAAGATGAAACTCACACTCCCAAAAGTGGGGACTTGGAGTCCTCCGGGACTCCCAAAAAACTCAGAGCTTGATTGCAAGGGTCAAAACACCTCGCATTGGGGTGTTTTTTATATCAATGGAAAGGTCTTGAAGTTTAGATGTCCAAAATGGCCTTGCATAAGCCATTTGGACATCTGCAGCCCAAGTTATGGGCAAAAGAAGGGCCGGGAGTCAAATTGTCAGTTTGACTCCCGACCACTAAAAGTCGGGAATCGACCTCTTCCCGACGTCTGCAGAAGGAGTGTGATAGGGAATTGGAAAGCTCTCTAAGAGAGCTACAACTTTGGTTCAGATCTCACTCCAATCAGAGGTCGGAGCTAGGAGATATGAGTTCCCAAAGTCCTAGGAGTCCAACCCGGGATAGTTTTGGGACTCCTCCTTGGGAGTCCCGGGAAAAAGTGCCATTTGGATGTGGCTCCCGCGGAGTAACGCAGAGGATACTATATGGGGGAAGGTGATGGCTTCCCCCGAGTTCGGGCCGTGGTGAGTCAAGTGAGTCCAAGGTCGCTCGTGGCTTGTCCCAACACCCAAAAGGTGCAGAATGAGTTCGAACCAATTTGGTTTTGGATGCAGGACCGTGTAACAACATAATTGTCCCTCTTCCTAGTCTAATCCCGGGACTTCTAGCATGCCCCTCTTACCCCCTTTAGTGCTGAAAGTTAGGAGCAACCCTCAAGTTCCAACTTTCCGCAACTCAACATACTTAGACCCTCAAGTGGGTCTAATAAGGAACTTGGGAGCGCATCATTTTGGGTGTGCCAATGGATTCTCAAAACTTTGCCACACATTTTTTGGATGAAATTTTATCTCAGAATGTGTGATCTTCCTCTTTTGGTAAATGTTTAGGTTGCTTTGGGCATTTTGTCTTCATGTATAATTTTTTTACTTTATTATTTCACACTGATAATACCTCCTACTTCTTCCTTCCTATTTGTTTTGGTGGCTTTTGTCAAGAAAGTTATGTAGGTATGTGGGGACGTTATGGGTCCAAGATTGTGGGAGTCTCTTCAAGATCCCTTAGTGAGGCATTAAGCTTGACTATTGATCTCTTTTGGTGGTATAAACCTTTTATCTATGGAAGATTGTGTCTCATCTATTGTTTTTAGAAGTTGGGTTTTGGTGGCTTTGTATTTATGCTCGAGGTTTTATATATTTGATAAACCCATTTTGAAGGAATATGTCTCTTAGGTTGAAGGGGAACCTCCTTCAGTCATGTTTTCATGTAGTGTGAGATAACGTTCCACCTACAGCTAGAGAAATGCACCCTTCTTTTGAGGGTTTGGCAATTACCAACGCCCCAAGGTTATAGGCATCTTTGATGGACATCCACCAAGACACATCCTTTAGGGCTATCTTGGAGGATCACTCCATTTTCTCAACATCTAGATTTCACATTTGTTCTTGTTCGAGCAAGGGGGTGGGCCTATGGTTGGTTGTTAGGCCATAGATTTGTTTATTCTGTTTTGCACATTTTAATTTCACTTTAGTAATGTGTTTTTGTTTCAGTTTGATTCAGCTTTCGACATTTAGTCTTTTCATGTGTGAGTGTGGACACGGGTTAGATGCATATGGCATGCATTTAGCACATTGCCCATTTGGAAGTTGGCAAATAACTAGACGTGATGCCATTAAAAAGTCACCTATGCCTTCATTCAAGGGAGTGGGCATGTTGTATGGAGAGAGCAAGTATGCCCTTACATTAGGAGCTTCATTATGAGTCGATCTTTACATGACTTGAGAAGATTACATCTTTGTTGCTGATGTGGTGGTTATTGACCCAATGTGAAAGATAGTGGCTTTGAATGTCATTAATTGACTAACAGGTGCAACTATGGAACTTAATGCCATTGTTAAAATTTGCAAGTATAGAGGGTTTCATGAGGGG
>Ga0209208_10003110_pt1 | contig 23863 bp, 14 predicted proteins | sample S1TSphfallax_3_FD_187694 | JGI IMG/M metagenome (GOLD analysis project Ga0209208, IMG submission 187694) | Host-associated microbial communities from peat moss isolated from Minnesota, USA - S1T2_Fd - Sphagnum fallax MG (SPAdes) (version 2) | ecosystem: Host-associated > Plants > Peat moss >...
TCCCGACTTTTAGTGGTCGGGAGTCAAACTGCCAGTTTGACTCCCGGCCCTTCTTTTGCCCATAACTTGGGCGACAGATGTCCAAATGCCCAATGCGAGGGCATTTTCGATATCTACGCTTCAAGAACTTTCCAATGACACCAAGAACACCCCAATGCGAAGTGTTTCGGGCCCTGCTGTCGAGCTCTAAACATTCGGGAGTCCCGAAGGACTCGGGATCCCCAACTTTTCCAAGTGTTGGGCTTCACCCCACACTTGGCCAAGTTAGGGTTGTGACAATATGCACTTAAAGTATGTCTATTATAACCTATAATGAAGTTAGGTATATCATAATTTATACATATAAGGTAAGTATATTATAGCCTATGTACCTACCTAGGTATATGATGATCTATATTTACATTAAGGTAGGTTATGCATACTTAATTACACATAGCTAGCCTAAATATAGCCTAACTTATACACACTTGGTCTATACATACTTAAGTTATATGTATTTAATTTATATGTACATAACATCTACATACCTACTTTATACATACCTAACTTTACATATAATCTACATTACCTAAATACCTTACCCTACCCTACCTATACCTTACATATACCACTATGCAAAAACTTAACATTTATACTAAGACAAATATGGCTACTAACCATTTTCTAGTTATACAATCATATATGCCATGTTTTTGTGCCTAGTTATATTCTTGTAACCCTGGATATGACTAAATGGATAGAACTATGTGATTAAAAACCTTTTTCATGAACATCACATAATTATTAATAAAATAAAATTTGAAACATTAAAAACTTGTGAATTAAAAGGGAAAACAACTAGAAGGTAGACATATGTATATACTTAATAAACATCTTATAAGTTTGTAGACGATTAAACACATAATTAATGCACAAATAAATGACTAATATTTTATAATTTAAAGAAAATTTGCCGTAAAGTCACTAATTATTTAATGTGAATATATGGATTGTGGCTAAAAACAAATTTGGGGATCTTTTTTTTTTTTAAAAATTCCCAAAAAAATGGAAAAAAATGCCAAAGTTTGAAACCCATAAAATTAAATAAAAATTGATGCCTAGAATACAATTAAAACATTCAAGTTGGGATTCTTGCACAAAGGTTTATTTAAATGAATATCTTTTTTGAATGTTTTGACATTAAATAATGAATCATATTCTTATTGATGATATCCAAAACTTTTTTTAAGGAATCCACATGCCCCAAAATGGCATTGTTTTTCATGTTTCCATGTGATTGATAGCAAATAATATAAAATTTGGTCTTTATTTGTTTACCAAAGTATTTGGTCATACAACTTGGAATTTTTTAATAATTTATATTAAATCAAATCTAGTGGACTGAAAATAAAATAAAAAGTAAGATTAAAACTTACTACTCAAAATGACATTTGATAAAAATTATGAAACTAAAAAGTATGTTTGTAAAATAATAACTATGAAATTTAAATATTCTAAATATTTTTATAAAATTAATTTTTTGTAAATAATATTATATGTTTCATAGATAACATATTTTATTTTAAAATGTTTTTTATAACAACAAATATATATAACGTAACATTTATATAATTTTTATTGATTCATTAGATTTTGAAAGGTGGGGAAATACACACACACACACACACACACATATATATCCAAAAAACCATGTTGATTTTAAATTTTTTTATTTACAATTTTTTTATGCAAATAATTTATTTTAAAAAATCAAGATATCATTGTTGTTCAAATGTATGAAATAGTGATGATCCAAATGCATTTTTAGTCAAATTAATTGATATTTTGGTTTTAAATTCTCATAGATGTGTAGATCTTGGAAAAATCTTTAAGAATGAAAATTATTTATTTTCATTTGGACAAAGTATGAAAAATATAATAATGGTCAAAGTTGGGTAGTTTTGTAGGGGACAAAGGTTGATGTGAGATCATGTTGTAAATTTATCACATATCCTTTGTCAACAAGTTGAATTTTGTAAACTATATAACTAGATGAAAAAGTAATAGTCTACACACAAAATATGCACTAAATATATTTAAAATGCAAATGTTATTTGTGATGAGCCAATAAAAAAGGTTTGTGACCAAAAACTAAATAGGATGTTACTCACCTACCTACTTAGGCCTACCTACCAACCTACCTATTCCTACCTATTTAGGTGGCCTATATATAGGCCTAGTTTAGTAACTTAGCTTTAGGTTTTGACCTAATTGCTTAGGTTTAAGGTTTTAGGTTCCTAAACCTAGTTAGGTACCTAACTTTAAGCCTACCTTAGGTTTAACATATATCATTTAGGTTCTAGCCACATGGCATAACTTAAGTGGCTAATGTTTAATTGCCACATGGCCTAACTTGGGTGGCCAATGTCTAAATGCCACATGGTAGAACTTGGATGGTTGATGTTTAATTGCCATGTGGCAAAATTTGGATGGTCGATGTTTAAATGCCATGTGGTAGAACTTAAATGGCCAATGTCTAAATGCCACAAAATATAAATGGGTGGCTAATGTCTAAATGCGACATGGCATTAGACCAATTATAATTATGTTTGATCAATCAATCAGGGTTTGACCCTAATGACCACCACACAAAACCACCCATAAAACCACTAATTATACACTTGTTTCCTAGGCACCTTAAAAAGAAACCATTAAAAAAAAATTGAACCAAACCACCCAATTGCTAATTTAGTGGTTTCCTTATCCCACTAGGGACCAACCATTACCTTAAACCACTAAGCCTACTGGAAAACCACTATAGTACCACTACAAAATGAGTGGTTTACACAGTGGTCTAACCACATGTTTTCTAGTAATGAATCTTAGGCTTTCAAGGAAATGTATCTATCAAAATCTACAACGACATCTTCAAATTAAGGATGGTGCATTGGACTTTTGGACTAATATAAATAAACAACAAAGGTCAATTGCACTTTCAGCAAAGACAAGAACTCTTATTATAAAGTGGTGGACTATGGAAACAACTATGTTTCCTAAGCGAAAGAAAGTATGTAGAAAAAGACTTGGCATGAAGCAAGTTATAGAGCATCCCAACCATTTTTTTGTAGGTGTCCCAAGTAAGAAAACTTTTAGAGCTTTAATATGCTCTGGTAGCATTTTGCAAATGTTGCCAAGACTTTAAGACTGTACATAGTAAAAACAAATTTGTTCAATTTGTTTTGTTTCATGACTTTTATTTTGCTTTGTTTTATTTTTTATGGATTTTCTTTAGTTTTATTTTTATGTGTTTCATTGTATTCTCAAGCTTGTTAAGTGATTGTTCATATTCACATATGACTTTGATCAAGTAGAATATGTGTAATGTAGTTAGACTTTTTCACCACCTTCAAGGAGAAACACCCTAATGTTTCCATTGAACTCACAAGTTTCACCCGCTTGAAACCATGGCTTATGCAACGCATGAAAGAGTGGCACATGTGTTGTTGCTACTACCACACTGAATTAATGGAACTAAAAATTGGCCTAAACAACATGCACTCCAAGACTGGTGGTATTTGTCGCAACCCCACTTTGAGGCAAATGTGAGGATGAGACTCACACTCTCAAAAGTGGGAACTTAGAGTCCTCCGGGACTCTTGCAACTTTAAAGCTCGATTGCAGAGGTCAAAACACCTCTCCTTGAGGTGTTATTTATTCCGTTGGAAAGGCCTTGAAGTGTAGATGTCGAAAATGGCCTCGCATGAGCCATTCAGACATCTGTTGCACAAGTTATGGTCGAAAGAAAGGCCAGGAGTCAAACTGGCAATTTGACTCCCAACCACAAAAAGTCGGGAATCGACCCGATCCCGGTGTGTGAAGATGGAATGCGACACATAGTTGGAAAGCTCTTGAGGAGAACTATAAGTTTTCTTCAAACCTCATCCCAATCCGAGGTCTGAACCGGGAGCTATGAGCTCCCAAAGTTCCAAGAGTCCAAACTAGGACAATTTCGGGACTCCTCCTTGGGAGTCCCGGGAATAAAAGACATTTGGATGTGAGTGCGGCGGAGCAACGCAAAGAATACTATATGAGGGAAGGTGGTGGCTTCCCTCGAGTCCGGGCTGTGGTGAGTCAAGTGAGTCCGTGTCGCCCGTGGGTGGTCCCAACACCAAGGATGTTTCCAAAGGTGAATTAACCCTCTTGTGGTTGGTTTTGATGCAGGACCGAGTAACTAAATAGTTGTCCCTCTTCCTAGTATAATCCCGGAGCTTTCAACACGCCCCCTTTCACCCCCTTTAGTGCTGGAAGCTAGGAGCGGCACCAAGTTCCAACTACTTCCGCTCTTTAACATAGTTGGACCCTTTTTGGGTCTAATAAGGAACTTGGGGGCGTGTTAGTATTCATGCCAATTATGCATGCAAATGTGTGTGTAAGCTTCCCTATAGATGTTTAAGAAGTGGGTGATTATTGTGCCAATCAAATTACATTTGCAAGGCTGGCTAACTTGTCTGGTTCTATTATTTGTCCCAAACCAATTGGTGATGAATGGCATAAGCAAGATTGCTTAATGGGTGACTGTTCATCATGTGTATTTAACACATTAAAGGTTTGCCCCACTAAAGAACTTTTTTTCGTTTTAAGAATGGTGCAATGGCAACGATATGCAAAGGTAGTTATTGGCCATAAAAACAATGGTGATTATCAAAAGGTGACGTAACTACAATACATGGATACTCCAACCTTCGAGCTTTTGGACTATATTTGTCCAAGATTGAAAGAATTTTTCACCCATAACTTTGTGGCAAAGTGGCAGGATAAGGTGCAACTCCTTACCCATACAAACATTTTATCCTTGCTTATACTTCAAGTGGATTCTATGTGCCTCTAGTTAGGGCAACAATTCAATTTCTGCATTCATACTCATTATTGGCAATAATATGATTTTTCAATATTGAACAATCATTTTGTAATCCTTGACTAGCATGGTCCTTAAGTTCAATCCTTGAATAGGGTGGATAGTCTTTATAGAGTCCTTGAATAGGATAATGCAAGGAGGTAGATAGTTTTAGAATGGTGCAACTTGAATTTAAAAGTGGATAGTCTTTAAATAGTTCCTAAATATGACAATCCTTAAAATAGGCCAATCCTTAAAAATGGACAGTCATTGAACAAGGTAGTCTTTAGAAGTGGACACGCCTTTGATGATCCTTTAATTATGTTTTCACACTGAGAAGTTGTTGGACATTTTTTAATAGGAATTCAAATAGTTTTTTAATGATCTTCTTGATGACACCATTCTCTCATGCATAGACTTTTTAGAGAATTATGCATTCAAAACTCAAAACAAGGTCCAAGACATGCACTAGTACAATTCCATATTAAGATTTTGGCGCATTTCACTTGTAGAGTTAACCCCAAGTTCAACCCAACCATTCCTCAAAAATTTTGAATTATAAAGGAAGTTCATTACTACATTAGTGATGACAACATTCATGATAGCCTTTTTGTGTAGCATGCTTTGACCTTGCATTGGGGCTACTTGCAAACTAAAGGATGTTGGCTAAAACATCATGTGGTTTGGAATGATGGGTGCGCTGTTCAATTTAAGTTTGCTCAAACATGGTATTTTGTTGTGCGGTTTCCATGACTAACTATTTGTTAAGAGAGGCCAGAAGGGATAGACATGTGATGGAATTACTTTGCAAGTGGTCATGGCAAAGGTAAAGTTGATGGTGTTGGTGCCCTTTTGAAGCATGAAATTCGTAAGGAGCAAATTAAACCACATGTATGCAAGCTACAAAATGCAAAAGATGTTGTCACCTTTTGTTAAGAAATAATAGGTATATGTCCAAAACCCATTGTTAATTCTTTGTTCCATTCTTGATTAATATTTTTGTCAAATTCAAAACTACCATTGTTATCACTTTAGTGGGTGAAATCAAGGGCCTTTGATCTTCCATTGCTATAAGCAATAATTGGTCCTTTTAAAAAAATAATAATAATATTTCTTCATTCATCCAAGTTGTTCATACAATCCTTGGGGTCCAATCCTTGGTACAATCCTTGTATATGTAGTCATTTTACAAGTGGGAAATTTTTTGTACGGTCTTTAGATAGTCCTTTGCATCAAGAAAAAAATGGTCCCTTTTTTTTATAGTGAAAACCACATAGACATGTGTTTCCTAGTCCTTTTTCAAGTGGTCTTTGTACCTACACTACTACCAAAGTGGGGTGCAATTTACTAGCTTAAATCACTATGCGACCTTAAAAATGAAATAACTTCATTGCATTTTACTGATTTCACATTGGTGAAAGTTATTTCATTATAATATCACTATGTAAACATCATGTTTCATTACTTGTTAACATAATTCACTATTACAATTTACTATAGTAAGTAGGTTTATTTCTATGTTTTTTGAAATATTTTATCTATGTTACTTTATGATATACCCTATATTATTTTAAGTTACTTTAGTTATTCTAACTTATACTTTATGTTATTATAGGCTATTATAAATTATTGTACTTTAAATTATTATATGTTATTATACCTTAAGGTATCTTAACTAGTTTATTATAAGCTTTTAAGTTATTTTAAATTAAACTATTTAACTAACTTTAGACTATACCTTAGGTTATTTTATTTTAAATCAATATATGTTATTTCAAGTCACACTTTAAGTTATTCAAGGTCATTCTACATTATGTTATTATAAATTATTTTATCCTAAGTATAATAACTTCAAATAGTCTAAAACAAAATATAATGACCTAAGGTAAAAAATAATTTAGAATAGAAAATAATAACCTATGAAAAAAAATTTAAATACCTTATAATATAATAACCTACAATAGCCTGTGATATTATAACATAGAATATCAAACAAAAATTTATAATACAATAATCACCAATAGTTGTAATATAACATATAACAACCAACAACAACTTATAATACAATAACCATTAATAACCATTAATAAAATGGCCATCAATAACCACTAATAAAATAACCACCAATGACTTATAACTGAATAATAACCAATAGCCCTTAATATAATAATCACCAATAGCTACTAATATAATACCAATTAATAATCACCAATATCCACCAATAAAATAGCCACAATAGCCATTAATATAATAACCATTAATAAACACCAATATCCACCAATAAAATATCCATCAATAACCATTAATAGAATAACCACTAATAATCATTAATAAAATAACCACCAATAATCATTCATAGAATAACAACCAATAACCATTAATAGAATAGCCACAAATAACCATTAATAGAATAGCCACAAATAACCATGAATAGAATAACCACCGATAACCATGAATAGAATAACCACCAATAACCATGAATAGAATTACCACCAATAGCCATTAATAGAATAACCACCAATAGCCATTAATAAAATAACCACCAATAACCATTAATAGATAAAACCACCAATAGCCATTAATAAAATAGCCACCAATAGCCATTAATAAAATAACCACCAATAACCATTAATAGATAAAAACCACCAATAGCCATTAATAAAATAGCCACCAATAGCCATTAATAAAATAGCCACCAATAGCCACCAATAGAATAACCACCAATAGCACTAGTAAAAGAACAACCAATAGCAATATATTATAATTGCTTAAGAACATTAAAAATAATCTATGGTGAAATAATTTATAATAACCAAAAATAGTTTAAGGTGGAATAGCCTATAATAACTATAAGTAGTCTAAATTGAAATAATTTACAATAACCAAAAATAACCAAAAGTAATTGAGAATAACCGTAAATAGCCATAAATAATGTAGGGTGAAATAATTTAAATTAATAAAAAATAGTCATATAATAATTGAAAGTAGCTTAACATAGGTAGTATTATTATATTAACAAAACAATAATCCATTTATTAAACTTTTTTTTTTCAAAAGAATGGTCATTGAAATGTTATTGAATAATGATATTCAACTTTTTTTTTGTTCAAATGATTTTAAACTTTCAAAAGGAAATAAATGTAATTATGTACATTATTGAATTAAAAAAAAAAGTAAACTCGAATCATTTCATTTGAACAAAATTTCAATAAGATATGAATTTTCAAAGTTTATGTTTTTATAATCTTTAAAATGAAGTATTTGATAAATAGAATGAAATGTAATTAATTGCCACAACAAATGGGGTGGCTTGATGGTAAGGGTGTTTGCTTCCATTCCAAAGGTCAAGGGATCAAATCTCATGGGTGGTGTTGTGTGTGGTCAACAATGATATGTTGATTGAATATTCTCCTATTGAATTCCTAAAATAGGTGCCTAGGTTGATTATGTGGCCTAGCTACCTACCTATGCTAGGTTTTTAACCTAGTGTGGGTAATGACACATGTCAATAAATAATAGGCTTTAAAAATCATGAAATTATCAATAATATAATATAATAAATAATTAAAATTTAATTGATTTCCATACTAGTTAGTTAATTAACTAACAAGTGAATGGTTTGGTAAATTTGTATTTCATTTGAAAGTAACCTTGTTTCATTAGGTATTAGTGAAACAAGTCATTGTCCGTAGCAATTGGTACCCGTTCACTAAGGGGTTAAACAATTTCATTAGGTAAAAATGTCCAAATTCACTCAAAATGTAGTGAAACCTAGAGTGAATTAGGATGCATTTCCTAATAGTGCTATCCTTAGATAGTCCTTTGCACCAAACAACAATTGATCCTTTTTTTATAGCAAAAACCACATGGAAATGTGCTTGCTAGTCCTTTTTCAAGTGGAAAATTTTATGTATAGTTCTTAGATAATCCTTTGCATCAAGCAAGAATTGGTCCTTTTAAAAAAATAATGAAAACCACATGGAAATGTGCTTGTTAGTCCTTTTTCAAATGGGCAATTCTTTGTACAATCCTTAGATAGTCCTTTGCATCAAGTAAGAATTGGTCTTTTTTTTAAATAATGAAAACCACATGGAAATGTGTTTGTTAATCCTTTTTCAATCATTCAAGTTCTTCATACAATCCTTGGGTCCAATCATTGGTAGTCCTTGTATAATCTTTAGATATTTATTTGATATTCCTTGGATAGTCCTTATATAGTCCTTTTTAAAGTCATTGGCTACAAACTAAATGTCATGTTAGTTTAATGCATGTCAAGTTCACCTTTACATTTTCCCCTTCTTTTGTGCATAGGTTTGTCACATGTGGCTCACTCCAATTGTGAAAAGGACAGTCAACAAACATTTTTGGGAAATTCATCCAAATGATGTGGATAGGACCCATGGTTATGGTTGCTCCATTGTGCTTGGTAGTAGAAGGATGCATCATGTGCTAATTTGATTTGTTTACAAGACCTTAATGCATATCCTACTTGTACTTATTGATCATTGATTTGAAACATCATGGACAACATTAATATGTATATCTAATTTCTTTTCAATTAATACACCTAGGTGAAGAATGTATATAGCCAAGATTCCACACTCCAATTTTGTTAATTGTCATGTTTTTGTGACATATGCATAGGCACATATAGCATTGTGGAGTGCCATCAAAAGTTTCATGCACCATCATGGGAGTTTATTAAATTGGATGTGCTTGATAGACCTACAGCATGTCAAGCCATGTTAAAATTTGATGAAGAAAAATAATACATAGTTAGGGGTGAGGTCATTATAGATGGGGTTGTTATTGGTCACAACATTGTTGTGCCATGTGAAGGTGAAAATGAAAAACAATTATGGCTGATGCTTTGTGATAAACCAAACATGTTGTGATAGAAACATTCATTGATGCCTAAAAACTACCTATTATGAAGGAGATAAATTGATTCAAGGGCATTATTATGACTTACTACAACTGTGGAGTAAGACCTACTACTTCAATGATGATGCGCCTCTTGCTGACATCTATTCACACCTAATATGTGCATCAAAGTTTGCAATGCCACCTACCTCACATAGTGTCAAAAGAAGCTATCCAATATTTGAATAGCCAAATGAAACTTTTCATTTGATTGAAGAAGCATTGGAAGACTTGAGGCATTTGGATGCTGAATTTTAGTATGTGTGGGCGTCTTTATAGTATCCCACATCAATTAGGGAAAAAAAATGATGTATGAAGGTGTTTTTTTGTAGCATTAATATTATGATTATCTATAGGTCACCTATTTTCCTTTTCTAACAAGGATGTCAAATTTCCGGCATTGATGTCCTTTTGCGAAGACTTTCTCTATGTAGTGGTCCTTTTGAATGTGTGATTTGTGGTCAGTGAGGTTGTGTAATTTTTTTGGCTATTCCATCAATAAGAAAAATGTGATCCATTTAGGTTTTCTTCATATTAAGAAGATCTCATTTTTACAACACTGATGTCCTTGGTCTAGCACATTCTATACACATAGTGGTTTTTATGTCATACAATGTCATTGGTCTTGCAAGGGTATTCCTTTAAAATTGAAATGATATCATTGGTGCAACATTATTGATATTTTTCTAGCCAACATTTTTGTTGCGGTGGTCCTTGGGTAGTAGCACTCATGAAATTGGATTAGCAAGTGTTGTCAGAAAACAAGCTCTAGATTTGGATTTATACATAAATAATGTTTTAATCTTTCATTACATTCTAGTGAACTTGTGTACTTGCCTAGCTATGCCATTAGGAAAAAAGGTTGAGTTGTTAACCTTCCTTCTAGTATTTGGCTCTTATGAAGATGCAATGCTTAGTCTTGGCCATATCTTGAAGTGTTTTCAAGCACCTACAATTAGGAGTTATAGGTGCTACCATAAATATCTTAAGTCTTTATTCAATATTTGTTGGTACTTCTCAACCATTCTTCTTCCTTACTTTAGGCTAAGGATTAGTCTCCAAGCAACCTTAGTGGTAAGAAAGGATTAGTTTCAAGTAACCTTAGAGGCCAAAAATGACTAGTTTCCAAGCAACTAGTTTAGTGGTCAAAAATGACTAATTCCCAAGAAACCTTAATGGTTAGAAAGGATTGATTCTCAAGCAACCTCAATGGTTAGAAAGGGTTCATTCCCAAGCAACCTTAATGGTCAGAAATGTCATTTGTAAAACAATCATCCTAAACCCAAAAAATAATCACAATTCTTGACAAAAATTTAAGTCACCTAATATTTGCACAAGTAATAAATTCCTCAAAATTTATTTTGATGTTCTTGTTCAAAACATTATGGGAAGAAACTTTCATTCAACCTATGCTTGCCTACTTGCTTACCCTCTCATAACAATGTTCATTGTTAGAATTTGTACCAAATAATCTACCTATGGACATGTGTATTCAATCGTACATCTTAATTATGCAAAAATTATGTTCTATTTGAACATAGGAGTTGGTTTCACATAACGCGTACAAAAAATGTGCCTAGGTTAAGAGTTGGCTAAGTGTTTAGTTATACCTCCTCCTAAACTCACCAAAAATATGGTTCAGAATAATTGCTCAAATCACCTATGCATCATGTGCCCACCTTTGTAAACATGTTCCATGATGTATAAGTTATAAGCACCTACTCTAATCAGCCCATTAGTGATGAACTTGAAACTGTTTATGAAGGTTGTTACGAAATTGAAGACGCCTTTATTTTCGCATGGTTTTCAATTCCCAGCATTGGACACTATCGTTGGTTGTGGAGTTCAATTCGTTGACTACTTCCTAGTAGTGAAGTGCACTATTTAATCCGCACCATCCAACGCATCCTAGATTTCCTACAATTATGAACTATTAATGCGACATAGCCCAAGATTCAATATGTAATTGCAGCTCCTCGTTGAACTTATCCATAATTTGAATAAATGTTTTATTCATTATGAAATTCATGTTGCCATTGCCACCCTATCACATTATTTATTTAATCGTTAAGTTGTCTCAAATTAATCTTACGCTCATAATGTTTGAAGATTATTCTATCTCCATTAGACCTTTCATTAACACGAATCTCAAGCATCCTCGCTACCCACCAAATACTATAACAAGACCAATTTTGCTGAAAATTACGAATTTTGGAGTCTACTTTTAACCTCAACCCTTTAGAAATTTCTCACCCCTAATTATGCAACTAAGGTTTTAAAACTATGAATACCAACTTTTTATCGAAGAAATAATTAACCCAACACCTTATTCATCCAATAACAAATTTCAAAAAAAAAGAAAACAACCCCCAATGCAACCATGTGCACTCATCATTCCTTATTCTAACATGAAGTTGCTGAAAACCCCTAATAGCTTTACCACATTCGAATATCTCTAATGTAGTTTTTAAAAATTGAAACTACTGCACATGGCTATGTCAATATGGTTCACATGTAAGCAAAAATTACATTATTAAAATAGTGGTAAAGGTTAATTTTAATACACCAACATTTAATTACACCTCTTATTCATGCATTAATAATTTGCTTTAGAACCACAAGGAATGTCAACTCATAAACAACCATCCAAGGGAAAAAAAAAACTCAACAAAAAAATAAAAAATGATATGCAAATAGAACACGATGTAATTTTAACATTACACCTTGGATATTCATTGGGGCTTTGGATGGGCAATTGGGTTCTTTTCCAATAATGGAATCTAAAAGTGTTAAACAAATGTTCTTTTGTTCTGCAACCTTATTTTCTACACCATCATGTTCACAACACACATGTTAATTGTTCAAATCAAAGTTAAATGACACAATTGATTACATTACCTGATATACATGTAACAAGTTGCTTCAAAAAACATTAAATGAATAGTTAAAAGGTAGAGTTTATAAGTATCATGATTCAAGCATACCTTGATTTTGTTTTTTTGGGGGGCTTGGGCAATTGGCATACTCTTCATCAGTAGAGTTCTCAATTGTTGTTTTGGTTGGGCTCTTAAGGTTCTTTTGGGATTGACCAAAAGAACCTCATATTCATCTTCATCCATCTTTGTTGGTTCAATAGGAGAGGTGACCATGTTAACAATAGTAGCACGTGTAGTTGTTGATGTTGGAAAACTAGGTCCTTCATGGGGTAACCTTGGGCATGTGACTCCTATGCTACTATGTTTATGTGATCCAAGGAGGTTACTACCATTTGGTGTATCATTGATGCCCCCTACTATAATAAACCTCCTTTCTTTAGTTGGACCTAATCCACCACTTGAACTAAGCCTAATTTGCCTCAATTTTGTTTCCAACTTTTCTTCTGTAATTTAGACCCATAACTTAAATTAGGGGAGGAAAAAATTGCAAAACATAGACCACATATAAGCCAACAACAATGGTTATCCCAAGATGAAAATTTTGATGCAAGTAGGAAATCAAAAACTCACCTAGGACACCATGAATACTTTGCCTTGTAGTTTGTTTCATTTTGTTCAATAGGTGGACCCGTTCTTTTTCAACACCCATATCTTGTGCTATAAAAGTTAGATCTTCATCTAGCTCCCTAAACCCCCGACTACACCACCAATCAATGTGCAATTTCTGATTGCAAATTTAACATTTGTTGTGGCTTTTCAAATGGTGGCTAAGATAGAGAAATGATATGTATATAGGCAAGATGTCACAACAATGTTAAAACAATGATATGATTGCCCACATACACCACATGGTTTCATGATAATCATGTTTAGTGCGTCACTTAAAAGTCTGTTAGGGTTATTAGCGTAGGCTATAATGACATCCCTCTCCCCTTTTGCATTTCATGCAATTTCTTAGAAATTGCATTTTATTCATTTGCTAGCTATGTTAATTCCAGTTTTGCCATTACAATTGAGCTCTCCAAAGTCTCAACCTCCACCCGAGCTTCATTGTATGTTGCTTCCCCTAATTGGGTTCGTTCAACCTTGTTTTCAAATACAATCTGCCTAAGTTTTAGTCTTCACTCGTGGCACATAGAAATCCAACCATGCCACCAAGTTTTAACCCCTAATTCCTTATGCAGAAGCTTTGTAGATTTATTTCAATTTATAAATAGAAATCCTAAGAAGCAAGTTTCCAAATAACTTGCACATTGTAATTGAAAAGTGTAAAGTGGGACAAATAGTGTAAGATAAAGATTAGATCACATACCGCATCTACTGCAAGGAGCCCTTGCTCGAGTATTTTTGCTAAATCCTTTTCCACCTTTACTACTTTAGCCTCCTCTGCTTCCACTAATTTCTTCCTATCATCCATGTTAAACTTCATGCCCAACAACTTGTTGGATGCAACTTTATGATCAACATTTAAGGACTTGATCTTTGATTTGCATATAGAATGAAGCTTCTTTTTTAATTCTAGGAGCTCCCTAACCTTCATGATGTCCTCATTTGACACACCATAGGGACACCTCCTAGGAATGGGAGACAATTATTCAATGTTGTCCTCAAAAACATTAACATTATCGCCATATTCTACTCATGTTTTCATTGATTGCAGTTGGGACCACAACTATCCAACAATGACATCCATGTTGTTGCCACTATTAATAGGATGAGATGCACGTTCTTTCTTCATTGTGGTTAAATGCCCACCACCCTTTGCATCATCTATGTGTGCCTTCTCTTTTGTTGTGGATTCAACTACCTTTGCCCAATTAATGTCAATGCCTTTACCTTGGGCAATGAAACCACACACAATGGATGTGGGTATTTCATTATTTGTGACACTGCTTGTCCCAAACACCCTCCAATAGATCTCCTCTATGGCTGCCCTATCTTCAAATTTCAATTTTAAACATTTCAACTCGAATTTCCTTCAACCCCCAAAGAAGGCAATGCATTCCTCCATGGTGACATGTTCATTATTCAAGTATTTGGGATCCTCACCAGTATTATTCAACTCTTGGATAGCAGGAAAGAAAATAGCATCTTGTTTTCTAATGTCCACCAATAGCCAATTTCCTAACGGGATATCCCTAATCTAACCCTTTTTCTTGTTTAATTTCCTTACACATGATTGCCCTACAAAGACACAAGAACCAATTGCAATATTTATTAGCTTGTAAACCACATTTCTACCTTTGAAGTGTTCAAGATTTTTCAAAGATCTTGAGTGTTGACAACCATGACTTATATGTGTTTCTTTAGCACCTTGCCTACTTATAAATGAAGTTATATTCCTACAATCAATTCAAATTATCAAGGCTTAAAACTTAGACTAGCAAATATTTTTTCACCATTGCCTTTACTTATCATTCATGTGTAACCAACAAGTTTCCAAGTAGGTCAATAGTGTTTGGGTGCTTGGGAAGGACGTACACAACATCTATTGAGGACTTTTTTGTTAAAAACACCATGAAAGACAGACATGATGTTAAGTTCTTAATGCTTTAACAAAATGGAAGGCAAACCCGGAATGTAACAACAAAAGATCATATAACCAATTTTAAAATAACATATGATTATTTAGTTAAAAGTAGTAAAAACTTAACAATGTTTTAACTTGTTTAGTGTATATTAACACTCAAATCACATAATAATGCTAGTTACATAACAATAAGAAAGGACCTTACTTGAGTAGGAAATTCCTTGTCTTCTTGTTAAACCTACAACCCAGGGGCCTTATTTACTTCTGAGGAATGTCCAAATTAGCTCCACCAAAGCACTATTATTAGTCAATATTACTATGTTGAAAGCCCATTGAAACACATACATACGCACATAATAGCTTAAAGTTAAAAGGAACTTAACTTGAGCTAACCTACAATGCTAGATTGGCATGTGAGTTGGTCTTAAACTTGGACTTGCTAGGTTACATTTTGTAGATTGAAGTGTTAATTACTCAATGCTGGTTATGTTACTACTGACCAGCCAACCTCATTACTTGGTTGAACCTGAAAGTGTTTTCCAAGCCCCCTCACTACTTTAAAAAGGAAATCATAGTACTTTTAATATACCTTAACTATATAACCACCACCATAGGTTTGAGTACGAAAATCAATGATTACCCAAAAAATTTGAGTGGTTGACAAGGACTTCAAGTGTATATCTAGAATTACATATGATTCTTAAGTGGTTTGACAAGGACTCTACCTATTGACAAATGACTCCTATGTTGTTTGATATGGACTCAACCTACTTACAGATGATTCAAAGGTGGTTTAACAATGATTCAAAAGCGTTCATCCAATTCTCCCATGTAGTTGACAAGGACTAGGCTTGTTGATTAATGATTGCTAGTGATTTTATCAAAGAATATTGTTGACAATGACTCCTAAATGGTTATCACTACACCTATGCAAGGACATATCCTACTCACCAATGATTCCTATGTGCTTTCACAAGGACCCTTCATGAAACGTGTTTGCTAATTGAGATGTAACACAAAGAACTCATGTGGACTAAACTTATACATCAAAGAAACTTGTTGAAACAATTCAATCTTGCATAAAATCCTAGCATTGTCTATTGCCAAGTTGGAAACAAATTTTAATCATTACATGTATTTAGAAGATGGTTTCTAGTGGCTTGCAATTCCAAACATCGTAATATTCCCATGAAGTTTGCATAAAATTCCATCACCAATTTTTTAATAAGTATGTTAATCAAGTTGCCAATGGTTCTTTTCAATTACTTTCATTTAGAGAAGCAAGTTGACAACAAGTAATAAAATTTGTGACGCATCAATCCAATTGTGCCACAACTTTGACCAACCTTAAAAGGAACACATTTCCTAAAAGCTTTCCACAAACATGATTCATTGAACAAAACTAGAATTAAACTATATTTACACCATTGAAAAATCAAATCAACCCAAACAATAATTTGGCAAGTTTCCAAGTAGAAGGACTTGAAAATAATTGAAACTGAACTATACATGGACCACTGAAAATTCAAATCAACCTAAACAATAGTTTGGCAAGTTTCTAGGTAGAAGGATTTGAAAAGAATTGAAATTGAACTATACATGCACCATGAAAAATCAAATCAACCCAAACAATAGTTTGGTGAATTTCTAGGTAGAAGGATTTGAAGATAATTGAAATTGAACTATACATGCACCATGAAAAATCAAATCAACCCAAACAATAGTTTGGTGAATTTCTAGGTAGAAGGATTTGAAGATAATTGAAATTGAACTATACTTGCACCATTAAAAAATCAAATCAACCCAAACATTAGTTTGGAGGATTTATAAGCAAAATGAAGTATCACATTTGAAGCAATTTTGATACAAATCTCGTGTCTATTGTGATAGTTTTTGCAACTTTAATTATCCACTAGAAGAAGTGGAAATGTGCACCATAATGAAAAGAAAAAAAATGTAAAGACTAGATATTGATGTAACCACCCCTAGGTAATTAACTAACATGGTTGTGTTTAGACTTTACACCATAAAGAGAAATGTAACCAAGGTTTATATTCATGTACCATCTTTGATTTCTACCACCATTGTTGCCAAGAATATGAAATAAGCTCATGCCAAAGCTTCCTTATCCAACCCACAAGAACACATACAAAAATGTGAAGCATGAACAAAGAACAAACCACATGGAGCAAATATTAATTATGAACAAATGTCAAATTGAATCGGCTATGATTTCAGAAACCCATAAGCAAGAACATCATGCTCAATTCTAGTCCATAATCAAGAGCTTGTAATCCTCAATATCAGGTGCACATCATGGGGTCCTATGTTCACATCAAATCAATAAATTGTTGTAGATTCTCAACAAGGTAATACATATGGACTCGAGGACATGGAAGTGGGAGTTGTTGGCATGGGCTATATAAAAAAGGTAGAATTATGCAAACAAACACTCATAAATAAAAAATGTACATTAGGGAATACTTCAAAAAGAACATGAAAACTATTCCACATGCCCAACTACAACCACCTTCAATGACCATAAAGAACTACCAGCTAAGTTATCACCCTCCCACCCAATCCCCTTAACAACCATGATTACATCAACAAGAGACTTGTGTTTACAGTTTCATATTCATTTTGTTCTCTTCAATTTCTCCTCCCACCATTTTTAGAACCTAAAACAAGTTTTTCATAAAGTAGTATACTATAACAAACAATTGGAGCCACAATGAGGCTTTGTACATCTTTCAACATGGAATGGTATCAGAACTATGGGATTATGCCTTAACAAAGGTTCATTCAAAATGTGTGATGCTCAAGAATTATGAAGATGCAATTGTATCAAAGACATGGGATTGCGCCAACAAAAGTTCCTTCTATATGTGTGATGTTCAAGAATTGTGAAGATGCAACCCATGGCCACATATTATGGGATTTATAGGTTCTATTACAAGACAATCTAGACCTATGGCTAGGATAGAAATTTGTTTTACCTTCTTAGATTTCTCTTCCAATCATTGTAAAAAATCAGATCCTTATAAGTTTAACCATTAAAGTTCTTTTATCCAACCTCCAAAATGCAAAAAAAATTACTAAAACATAAACAAACCACATAAAACACAAATTATAAATCTACCAACAATATAAAATGGTTATACAACATTACCTACAACCTTTATAGTCTTTTATAGTTATATAACAAACCTACAACCTATTACAAGCAAATAGATATATCTTCATTTGCCTTTTATAGTCTTCCAGATTTCAATTCCAAGCAACTTGCTTCTTGAAGACCTATGGACCTCCACTAGGCCAAACTCTTGAATTGATACATATAATCCTAACCCTTTTAAAATGCAAGGTGCCTCCACCTACATTTAATAGCCATTGCTTGAAACAAACTTCCACCCAAATACAAATCAAAATACCAAGAAAATAAGTTCATTATGATGAACTTTTTATATTCTTTAGGTCGATTAAAACATGATGACTTACAAATAATATTTTCCAAAACAAATGAGGAAAAGGAATAGAATATAAAATTCACCACTATCATAACCTTTAAGTTCACCTTTCTAGAACCTTTAACCCTTTTGGTACAACAAGCTCCAAGAAACTATGACCTAAAAAATGTTCATTTGGTCATCAAATCTTGCTACAACAATGTGCATCATACATTTGAGCTTCATCTATGCATTTACATTCTCATAATTCTTAAAGTGTTGAGAAACCTTGGACATAGAACACTAGTGGTATGCTGACTTAGAAGCTTGGTGCTTTAGTCTACAATAGCACAATCCTTGCAACAATTACATGTTAATTTCCAATGCACAAATAAAAAGAAACAAATGATGAGAGAGCAAGAAAATGCGATGATGACAAGAAAAGTTGGAAAGTGTAATGGCTAGCATGTAATGAATGAGGAGTTCATTAGGAGGAAGCAGGGAGTGACAAGAATGAAGCGAAGTGGCAAATAGTCATTTAGGGTTTAAGGAACAAAGCGGAAAACCCATGATGAACTTCATCCCACACTTGTTTGAAATCAACCAATTGGTAGATCCCACATAACAAAGGGGAAAAAAAGACCATGGCCTAAAAGTAATTGTTGTCCTTTTGGAAAGTGATACCTTTGGTTCCTAGTGACAAGTTTTTACCCAAATGCATAAATAATTCCAAAAGATGTCAATGCAATGTTTTTTTTTATAGAAAAGAATCATTATTACTACATGAATCAAGGCAACTCAATGTTAAAAAAGGAAGTTTGAGAGTAAATTCTAAAAAATATAGATTATTGTATCAATGCAAGGCATGTGCATTTTGTGTAAAACATTTTGTAGTCATTGTACTAGCTTTCACAACAACTTTAATCAATATGTGTGTATAATGTTGTTAAGTGTTCCTTGAAAGTATGTTGCATGAGTTGAAACCAAATAGGATGGATTGGAAATGCAATGGAACAAAAAATATAAGTTTCAATAAATTTGGAACAAAATTCCATTAAACTTGGAAGAAAGTTGTAAACGTATCCCTCATTTCATCCATTAAATTGTATTATTTCATTGATCCATAAACAAGGTTCATCCAAATAGTCAAATGGTCAACTTGTGTTAACCATGTCATCACATACCCATATTATGGACCATGGGTGATGACATGACATGGCATGACATCATCACATTGTTGACATCTCAACTATAGTTATTTTAGAATGAATTCTTTTGAAGGTTATAAACTCCATTCAATGGTCAATGTCACACACTTACCCAATTGAGTGGACTCAACTAATTTGGTAAGTCTAATCAAATGCCATCACATAGAATTTTCAAATTGAATATAAATATGCTATCGAAACAAAGTAAAAAACAACATTAAAAAAAAACCTACGATTTTAATAAAACCCATTTTTCTCCTAATGAAAACTTTTATTCATGCCCCTATTTTTTATGACAAACCTTCCTATTAAGTTCCTCTTCATGTTCCAGTTTCATAGAAGAAGAAAAATTTCAGAAATGGGATCATGACACATCTCTATGTTTATCAAGCGATATGCGTGATAGGTAGTTAGCTAGGTTAGCCATGAACTTGGCATAATTCACTTACTAGTGGTGAAAGATGAGTTTGACCAATATGTTATTACTCCCACTTCACAAATATGAAAAAAAATTGTATAATGTTCATGCTCACAATTTCACATGTGTCATAAATGCAACTACTTGAGCATGTGCCCTTTTTTATCATATCTGGACTCGACTCCATTTGTCAACCCGGGCAGGCATGCAACTTTAAACCTAGGGCGACAACCCATGGATCAAGGGTTGAAGCCCCAGACTGGGATAGGTACCTACCTGCTTTGTGTCGAGAGAAATGAGGTTTTAGGGTGCTTCTGATGACATCTGATCTACACACATTATATTGACTTAAAGTTGATGCTTACGTTTGTAGTATGTACTCATGGGCCCTTCTTGGCCCCCTTGCATCTGAATTTTGAATAATAGATAAAATAGTATATGATGGTTATTGAAGCCTTTCCAAATGTGCTGACAATTTCATCTTATTAAAGTTATCTTCAATGTCATTCAGTCTTTGGGCATTGCTTTGACCCTGCAATCCCTGTTTCATTTCCTCAACTGGGGTTTTTTTTCCTTTTTTCTTTTTTTAAAAAAACATGTTGTGATGTAGCAGGGCTAGCTGAAGTGGCTATCATCCATAAGATGATTCAGCCAGATTTGGCCACATACTAAATATGAAAGTAGGAAAAAATATTATTATTATTTTCATATTCTTAGTTACCAACTGGCCCTTATCATAAAAAATTGGCAGTTTGGATTTTTTTTTCTTTGAAATCTGGTGAATTTGGATCATTTTTTTCCATGAAGAATCCTTTGAATAAGTTGAAATCATACTCTTCATGTCAAAATTTCAAGAAGCCAACCCCCAACCCCCACAAAAGCACTCAACTAGTGTGACTTCTGTCATTGGCCCAATTGTGAACAAGACTATGTAACTACTCCAAGAGTGAATAAGACCTTGACCATAGAGCTCAATTGTGAGATTAAAAATAATAATTATATGAATTTCCAATGAAAAAAAAACTCAAAATTCAATATCTTCCCACCTTAGGTTTAAAAATTAAGAAATCACATCCAAGAAATCTCACTTGTGAAGAGCTTTGTGGCAATACTGGTAATGCATTCCAAATTCCCTAAAAAATTTAGTTATAATTTAGTTTAATTTTCTCTGAAAATTTATTCAATAACTTTTGCACCACATGTCCAAACATTACAAACCCACTTCCATGCACCCCTAGTCATCAAGTGCTTTCCAACAGTACCCAGAGCAAGGTGGGGTGCAATGGTTTGAGAGATCTCAACATGACAAACAAAAACAAACAAAATTCCCCACAATTCATGCCATTTCCATTAGACTAGGCCAAAAGAGGTGATGAACACAGAAATTCTACTTAGGTGGTAATTGCCACATGCACCCAACATGCCAAAACACAGTGGGGACTGGGAAATGTTGGATTTTTTTGGTTGATGCTGTGTTCTCACCAAGTTCCCACTGCGTTCCCACCAAGTTTCCAACGGGTTTGAAACATGTTCCTAACATGTTTCCAACAGTACTTTGTTCCCTTTCCTTTGCAAAAATGTTGTACTCCAACCCTTATAGGTGGGGCCATATTGGGACATAGATGTTTATGTTTTTTGATTGAATAATTCAATATTGAGGAGTTTTCAAACTTTCAAAAACAATTGTGATGGGTAAATTGTAAATTGGAAATAGAACTTCTAATCAATATTGATCATACCACCATAACATCGCTGCCTTCCTTAATATATAGATTTTATTTATTTTTTTAAAAATTCTGTTTGCTTTTGGAACAAAGGACAGAATCCATTGCAGGGAGGAGCCAGTGCACAAAGAGGAAAAGCCAGGGGGACTCTATGGATTTTGAGTGTAGTGGAATGGGTATTGTTTAATGAAACTGGATATGAATTCACAAGATTTTGCAAGAATCGCAAGATTTGCAAGATTTTATTCTAACAAGACAATTTAACTTGGAGTTAGGTTCACTCCAAGTCTTGAATTTCTGTGTTCTTTTGTATTAAAGTTTGGCCATGTTACAACAGTCAGAAATCCATTAGAAGCATTTTTTTTTCTCCAGCAAAAGTTTGGAAATTTTTGTTTCATTAGTGTAAATTTGACTAAAATTTTCTATTTCTTGGGAAAATTTTACCAAATTTCCAACATCACAAAATTAAAAAGAAAAGGCAAAAAAAAACCCTGATTAGAAGGTTTTCAGAATGTTGGATGATGAGGAGTCCAAATTTTCATCCAGATAATGTGGAAAAGGAAGACGAAGGCATTGAACAGCAGGAAACAAAAGATTGTAAATCCATCTACATAAAATATGGGATTTTCTGATGCATTTCAATTAAATTTTCAAAAATCTTCACACATTCATTCATTTTGTCAAAAAATTTGGAAGAAAAGAGCCAAACAAAACAAAACCTTTGGTGCTTTAAATGTTTTTTAAATTCAATTTGTTAAAGCAGCAGCCACCTGCGATACACACACCCCCCGTGACTCGTATGAAATTCAACACGTGAAATGGATGAAGTTTGAACTACTCAAAGACCACCGTCCCCCCACCTTGTCAAGAAAAGAAAACTTTTTTTTTCAGGTTCAACCCTGCAACACCCAGATACCGCTTTGACAAAATTTGTGTGCACGTTTTGAAATTGGACTCTGGTAGCGTGGATTGTAAGTTGTGACTTGTGTACGTGTGCACTTCTGCGTCGCCCTTTGAGAAAAACCAAAAGCAGACTTGGGATATATATAGATATATGGGTTTAGGCTCACTTGCATGGAAGTTGGAAAAGAAGTACCCAACCTTATTCGGAAAACCAAAAGCAAACTTGGGATATATATAGATATATGGGTTCAGGCTCACTTGAATGGAAGTTGGAAAGGAAATACCCAACCTTATTTGGAAAAATACTTAGAAGAGCACAAGGGGGGGGACGGGTTTCCTCTCTTTCTTCCTTTGCCTTTCTTTCCTTTTGGGGTACGAAGTTTTGCACAAATTTCAAAGCGCCAAAAAAGGTGCTAGAACATTGAAGGTTGAAAAAAGATGATTACATTAAATTAAGATTTGTCTATCAAGGAGATCTCTAGAACTCTCAACCCATATAATATACTACTTCTTGTTTTGTGCTTTTATTGGCCTTGCCTACCAAGAAGGCAAGGATATTGTGTTTAGATTCAATATAGAGTATAGTAGCTTGAGGGATTTTGGTTTCTTGTAGAGGATTTTTTTGAAGATTATATTTCTGCATGGTGAAATATTTGAATCTATATATGAAAACTTTTGGGCCGGCGGGGTGAAGCAACCCCTAAATTCGTCCCGTCATCCATCCATGGATGAAGCTTCCTCTGAAGCCGGATGGACAGTGACCACGGACAGTAGCTAAAAAAAGGTAGTCTTGGTACATAGTTATGGGCCTCAAAATAATGACAAAGTCAAAGAACCGGCCAACGAAGTGGCAGTTCTTCCACGAAAACCATCAGCTCGGCAAGGTTGTTGAAATGAAGGGA
>Ga0209208_10003111_pt1 | contig 23861 bp, 26 predicted proteins | sample S1TSphfallax_3_FD_187694 | JGI IMG/M metagenome (GOLD analysis project Ga0209208, IMG submission 187694) | Host-associated microbial communities from peat moss isolated from Minnesota, USA - S1T2_Fd - Sphagnum fallax MG (SPAdes) (version 2) | ecosystem: Host-associated > Plants > Peat moss >...
ACTTAGGGGGTTGATAGATAGGGGGAGGGTAATAGGTGGAATTGGTTCAGTCATTATGGAATACGATGTAGCTGCTATTATTCGAGGTTATGCACAAGGCTATTTTCTCATGGCTGATGAGCACGATTACCTGGGGTGGTATGGAAGTAATGAACGTACTTTAATTCCCTTGGATGAAAGATTTCGCTACACTAAGTCCTTGCAGCGTGTCCTGAACCAGGAACGTTTTAGAGTGGCGATTAACGGTGACTTTTCTGCTGTGGTTGCCGGTTGTACTAACCGTACACAGACATGGATCTCAGCAGAATTGAAGAAAATTTACTGGCTACTTTACCAGAGTGGATATGCTTACAGTTTTGAAGCTTGGCAGGGAGATAAACTAGCTGGGGAATTTTAGGGATTGTAATTGGCGGTGCTTTTATTGGAGAATCAATGTTCTACCAAATTCCCGATGACTCGAAGGTAGCAATGGTAAAGTTGGTGGAAAGACACCGCCAGAGGCAAATTGTGCTGTTTAATGCCCAAATGATGAATCCCCACTTAGAAAGATTTGGTGCTCACGTCGTCAGCGAACAGGAGTACAGTATGTTACTTAATCAAGCTTTGCAAAGGTAATTATTCACTCTCCCCACTCTAAAATGGTCGAAACCCTTGATTTATCGTTGAGAGGGAGGGGGGATGTGAACGGTTACTTGCAAAGTCCTTGTGAGCTAGTTTAGGGGATTTTAAAAGCCACTGATGGACTTCAGTTGCAGATGTGAAAAAATTAAAAATTACATCAATTAATATATTCATTGACTCTACAGCAATCATTTAGTTCTAAGTAAACCACTATTGTTGTATTTATTATACTTATATTTCTAAGTATATTTTCTTGAGCCTCAGCTTTTAGTCCAAATTTTAGAAGTATATAGGGTCTGAAAAAAAAGCTGTGCGATCGCTACGGTGAGCGCACAACTGAATTATCGCAAATAAAAGGGGGTTGCTCCCCCGTGTTACTACCCAGTTCACAGCTAAACTCTGGACACCACTAATATTTAAATGGTCAAATATTATGTGTACGTAGTATTTAAAAAGGCAAAAAGTTCTCTGGAATGCAGAAAGTCCTCACTGTATCAGAACATATCAAACCAAGTAGAATCTCAGCCAAGAGGAAAACAAGGAATCATATGAACCGTTTTAAATCTTTTGTCATGGTAACCCTCCTAGTAACCACTGCTGTGGTCACTTTATCTCAAAAGGCTAATGCCTTTGATTTGTCACCTTTTATACATCAAATCATACCAGGACAGGATAATCAGCCTCCTGCAGATGACCAAAATAATCAAGATCCAAATGACCAAAATAATCAAGATCCAAATGACCAAAATAATCAAGATCCAAATGACCAAAGTAATCAAGATCCAAATGACCAAAGTAATCAAGATCCAAATGACCAAAGTAATCAGGCTCCTGCAAATTACCAAAATACTCAGGCTCCTGCAAATTACCAAAATAATCAGCCTCCCTCTCACTCGTTCAGGCGGGTGCATTTCCATGATCCTCGCCACTATAGACGTATACAGCGACGGCAGACAGATAGGCACCAACGGCATATAGAGCAGAGACGTGGACCTACTCGGCCTCAACCCCATAAAGGTCGTAGAGATAAACGGTAAGCGGCTACTTTGGTATTGATATTCCCTGTCCTTAGGGACAGGGTCTTAGTCTTATATAGAGCTTGCCCAATATTGGTAGAACCTATTCTAAATCAGGGTTTTAATCGTTTTAATTCCAGACAGGTGCAAGACTATTGGTAAATAGATGTTCAAAATTCCTGCACTTTGGTAGAAAATCGTGGGGTGAATTTGAAAAACCAACCCCCGAAGTCCCCATTTTAGGTACTGTGTGTCACCTAGATTCGATTTGTTGAGTTTTTCAGCAGACCCTATATAGGACAATTGTATGTATCAAGGATATTTTGTCGTCTCAGACTTTTGGGATGAAGTCTATCGTTAACCGCCTGAACGGTTCCAATTTATCGTTTTTGGCATAATGCAGAGTTTACCAAACTTTACCCAGATTCAACACAAATCCTGGTAATACATTTTCCCCACTGAGAGTACTAGTGTTGTCCAAACATTCCACAGATTGTCCTTGACGATAAATATAAATGTGACGTTGTTTGCGATCAATTAACCAGCCTAATTGTATCCCTGATTCTTGCATATATTCTTCCATCTTTTCCTGCAAAGACTGGAGGTTGTCAGAAGGTAAACTCAGTTCAACTATAAAATCTGGACAGATAGGAGCGAATTTTTGCTGTTGTTCAATTGAAAGAGTATTCCACCTTTCTAACTTCATCCCAGAGACATCGGGAGAACGTTCAGCACCAGGGCGAACGCATCTTATTTCTGAAATGCTCACTGGGTAAGGATCTTGATCAAAAAATAGGATTCTTGATCAGTCGCTGAAACCATTGTGGCTATCAGGTTTTTATACTTTAGATGCGTTTGCCCTGGGGGTAGGGGTAGTTATTCTAGTTTAGCAAGGCATAAGGAAACTGACTTTTCCCAGTATCTTTGTATTTGAGCGATCGCCTACCATTACCCCCTATTGTCTTGTAGATTATTCTCATTAAAGGTTGATTGTTGAGAATGAGGATTTACTCCCAAACCCTTATTATGTCGAGGTTTTACGACTTAACGGGAAAAGCAAGAACGATTAATCCCTCTTCCAATCCAAAATTCGGCATTCTCGTCATCAGAGTGTGTTTAATTTTATGGTCAATTTGATGACTGGTATAGCCGCTTAGACTTACTTACGAAAAAAACCTTCACTTGACATTTGCCCGAAAGGATTAGCTGTTCTACCTCCTGCTGTTTTTTAGTCCGTCGAACTCACATTAGAAACTATGCGACTTCAAGGCAAGAATGCTGTTTAGGAACTCTTCAAGTTGTTGCCCTGTAAGCCTTCTCTACCAGATACAGAGTACTTTACTGTCACATAGAGCTTATAGCCTTTCTCAGCCAAATGAGGTACACCTGAAACCTAGAGAAATCCAGGAGTAAACGTACCTCACTAGATTAGAAAAGGCTATATTAGCCGATTTATTCTCAATAAGCTCTGCTTCTTGCCGTGACTAATTACGATTTTGGATTAGGGGTTGCGGGTTGGTCTTTATCGCCATCTACACCACCGCTCCCCCTTAATCTAAAAATTGATGTCGCCCCGACTGGAAAGAGTTTGTGATCAACTTGGTATGTTCGGGAGGTGGAGACATCCCAGCGTAAAATGAGTCAGCTAAGTATATATCCAGGATTCTCGAAAAGCTTTGCTAAACTGGATAGAGTGACGCTAATTAATCATTACCTGCCAGATGACCACTCTTAAACGCCGTTATCACATCACCACCTTCGGTTGCCAAATGAATAAAGCCGACTCGGAGCGCATGGCTGGGGTTCTTGAAGATATGGGTCTTGAGTGGTCAGAGGACCCAAACTGTGCAGATATAGTTCTCTATAACACCTGTACAATTCGAGATAACGCGGAACAAAAAGTTTATTCCTACCTTGGTAGACAAGCCAAACGCAAGCACGAACAACCCAATCTCACTCTTATTGTTGCTGGTTGCGTAGCCCAGCAGGAAGGGGAAGCACTGTTGCGGCGGGTACCAGAATTAGACCTAGTGATGGGACCACAGCACGCTAACCGTCTCCAAGATTTGCTGGAAACAGTGTTCAATGGCAACCAAGTAGTGGCCACTGAGCCAGTTCACATTATCGAAGATATCACCAAACCCCGTCGAGATAGCCGGGTGACGGGTTGGGTGAATGTAATTTACGGTTGTAACGAACGCTGTACTTACTGCGTTGTCCCCAATGTGCGCGGTGTAGAACAGTCGCGCACACCGGCAGCTATTCGCTCGGAAATAATGGAGTTAGGACAGCAAGGTTACAAGGAAGTTACCTTACTTGGTCAAAATATTGATGCTTACGGCCGAGACCTACCAGGAAGTACGCCAGAAGGTCGGCATTTACACACCTTCACAGACCTACTGTATCACATCCATGATGTGCCGGGAATTGAACGCATCAGATTTGCTACTAGTCATCCCCGTTATTTCACAGAACGATTAATTCGAGCTTGTGCCGAGCTACCCAAGGTATGTGAACACTTCCATATTCCTTTTCAATCTGGGGACAACGACATCTTAAAAGCAATGGCACGGGGTTATACCCATGAGAAATATCGGCGGATTATTGACACTATTCGCCAGTATATGCCTGATGCAGCCATCAGTGGTGATGCTATCGTCGGTTTTCCGGGGGAGACGGAAGCACAGTTTGAAAATACCCTCCAACTAGTAGCAGATATCGGCTTTGACCTGTTAAATACAGCTGCCTATTCACCCCGTCCAGGAACACCATCTGCCTGCTGGACCAACCAACTCAGTGAAGAAGTGAAAAGCGATCGCCTCCAAAGATTGAATCATTTAGTAGGGACTAAGGCAGCAGAGCGATCGCAGCGTTACTTTGGTCGGGTTGAAGAAGTTTTGGTGGAAGACCAAAATCCCAAAGATAACACCCAAGTTATGGGACGTACCAGAGGTAATCGTTTGACTTTCTTTACTGGGAATATTCCACAACTCCGGGGACAATTAGTCAAGGTAAAAATTACTGAAGTTCGCGCCTTTAGCTTAACTGGGGAGCCTATAGTAACTGAACAGAAATATTTACAAACTAATATCTAGACTCATTTAATTGATTCCGTATTTAACCGAAGTTGCTAGTTACAAAAAGAGCAGATACTTAGTAAGTATTAATTTAAGTGAATGCTACGAATATTTACGGTTGCGTGAGAAGATAAGGGTAATTTAGGAGGGATTAATAAAGTATAAAAATTATTTTATTAGACAAATGCTGCTTGCGGAGCAAAGGCAAAAGACCTGCTGGAGTCCATAGCTGTAAGTAAAACCTTATGACTCCAGACAGGATGATATAGGCTACAACGGAAATTATTCACTCTCCCCCCGCTAAAATTGTCGCAACTCTTGATTTATCGTTGGGAGGTAGGGGGGATGTGAACTGTTACTGATAACCTATGTGCCACTTCCCTCTAAGGTCTTAAGACTCTGAGTTTGCTGATTTATATGATACATCCCGGATTAATTGATCTAACTCATGCTGCATCTGGTTAACAACTAACTCATAGCAAGCATTGACGTAGGCGCGATCGCTAGCCACTTTTTCTCCGTAGCTTTCAAAGACAATGGGTGGACAAACTCGCGTATAAATAGGTACTGGCAGTGGGATATTGGGTAAGGGACCCACAGCTAGTCCCCAAGGCAACCCCAAATAAATCGGAAAGACCAGAGGATCAACCCCAAATAGCCAAGGCATTCCCCACTCATGAAATTGCCGCATAATTTTGTAGCAATCAGCCAGCACAATCAATGTGTCGTGGGCACCCCATGAAATCGCAGGTACGATAGTTACTCTTTCCCGTAGTGCTAATTTGATAAACCCCCTTCGTCCAGCAAAGTAAATTTGATTACGCATTTGATGGGGACGGAACAGGTCCTCTGCACCACCTGGATAAACGAGGACGCTAGCTCCTGATCGCAAAGCAGCGTAGGCCATTTTTGGATGAGCCATAATCGCTCCCGCTTTCACTGCCACTTCTGCCAGTTGGGGGGACATCTGCCAAGCTTTGGGATGCATCAACCCATAAATTGGCCGCTCGGTCCCAAAATGTTGACACCAGTCGTACATCATCATTGAAGTGTCTGGAGAACTGAGTCCCCCATTATGGGAAGCAACAAACAGGACTTTTCCCTCGGGAATATTCTCCCAGCCGCTAGTTTGGACGTGAAAATAATGATGATATAAAAAACCCAATACTGGCAGCAGAGATTCGATGAACTTAGGATCTCGCTCATCCAAGGACCAACCAGATTTTGATCCACTATGTTGGTGAGTCACTGCGTTAGGGGAGTTTAAGTTGAGGCAATTGACTTGCGGTAGCGTGGTCTTGGGGATATATCGTGATTTTAACATCAAGGCAATTTGTGAGGATTGGGTAAGTTAAAACAATCCATTCAGGATCACGGGAATTATGCTAGGTATTAATATCTTAGTCACTTTTGGCTGGACTTACCCAGGAAAGGGAAGCTTCTGATCCAAATAGTACTTTCTATCTGCCGTGAGGTAATTAAGCAGTCATGCAAAATTAATTACACATTTTAAAAACCTAGAATGACCATTTGAAAAGCGTTTCAGGCGATGTAAGTATGAAATTAATTTTGCACAGGTACTTATTCACTCTTCCCCCTCTAAAATTGTCAAGCTATTGATATGTGGCATGGAAGAGGAAAGATAGCAGGAGGGGGAGAAGTATTAGACATCTCCGAAAACTCTCAAAGCACTGCTGTGACTAGCTTCAAGGCTTGAAATAAAGCTAAAGCAGATTAACTAGTCCACACGATAAAATCAGGGTTTGAGATAATTACTATTGCTAACTTAGGTCAAACATAGAGTAATGTGCATTATTTTTATGGTTATGTGCTTAGCTCTATTGAATAAACTATCCAAATCGGTAGGGAGATTTTTAAGGAGGCAGTTCTTCCGGGAGCATGTCACCTTTGAAGATGCATAATTTGAGTGCCTTGGCAATGAGGTGCTTGAAAGCCCGTAAGTAGAGCGTTTTGAACCAAGAGTATAAATACTCCTTTACAAGTGTGACATGCTCCCCGTGGTCAAAGAGTGTTTCGTTTTTGTCTCGCAATCCCTCTCGACACTGATCCTCCTTGCGGGAAATAGGTGATTCGGTGCTGGGTAATTTGTTAATTCGTATACGGAAACCTCACCCTTGTAGTAAGTGAAAGATTGTCTATTCTAGGAATTAGAAGATCTTACTCTGCACCTAGGGCAGATAAATAGGGATAATTAAGTATACAAAAACACATTTATATATTTAGAGCTAGGAAAATGGAATGCAAGCAACTTGGAAAATTGGGTCTTTATTTGGCATCCCTCTGCTTTTAGATCCGTTGTGGTTTGTAATTTTAGGGATAGTAACCCTCAACTTTGGCACAGCATACCAAGAATGGGGGACCTTCATAGCCTGGAGTGCTGCCATAGTGATGGCAATGTTGTTATTTACCTCAGTGGTACTGCACGAGCTGGGCCATAGCTTGGTAGCACAGTCACAAGGTATTAGAGTTAAGTCTATTACCTTGTTCTTCTTTGGTGGGATGGCAGCAATAGAAGAGGAATCGAAAACCCCCGGCAAAGCTTTTCAAGTAGCGATCGCTGGTCCAGTGGTTAGTGTTACCCTATTTTTCCTACTCCGTGTGGCTGCTAGCTTATTTCCTAGCACCAGCTATATCGAGGTGATGCTTGAAGACTTGGCACGTTTTAACTTAGTTGTAGCCCTATTTAACCTCATTCCTGGCTTACCTCTGGATGGAGGGCAAGTATTAAAAGCAGTACTATGGCAAGCAACAGGCGATCGCTTTCAAGCAGTACACTGGGCGGCAAGATCTGGGCAAATTTTGGGGTATGGAGCGATCGCCTTAGGATTTGCCATCGATTTCGTAAACCGGGAATTAATGCTGGGTCTATGGATTGTGTTGTTAGGCTGGTTTAGTATTCGCAACGCTAGCAGCTACGACCAGATCACCACACTCCAAGAGACCTTACACTCAGTAGTAGCTGGGGAGGTAATGACTCGTGATTTTCGCATCGTTGATGCTGACCAAAAACTCAAAGATTTTACTGAATCTTATCTTTTAGAGACTACCCCAACCCAGGTTTACTTTGCAGTTGCTGATGGACGTTACCAGGGTATAGTTGCCCTTAACGATTTGCGTACTATCGAAAGAAGTCAATGGGAGACCCAAACCCTGAGAAGTATCGTCAAACCCCTCACAGCGACTCCTACACTCACCGAGTCAACATCTCTGGTGGAGGTGATTAACCAGTTAGAAGGAGAACAGCTACCCCTAATCACCGTCCTTTCTCCTGCGGAGACTATAGCTGGGGTCATTGGTCGGGGAGATATTGTGCGGTTTCTGGCACAGAAATTAAATTTGCAGATTACAGAGGCGGAAATCAACCGCTGCAAAGCAGAAGACTGCTATCCACCAGGGTTACCATTGGGGAGTATTGCTAGATCAGCAAAATAACCAAGAACCAAGTCGTTGGTAGGAACTCCTGCCTTTTTATTGGCATTACCGACTTTCCAGTGGGTTGGCAATGTACTTAAAAGTAGGTTCTGAATTCCAAGGTCCCCGCTCGTCCCTACCATTGCCGTTTGTCGATAGGTTGTAGTAAAGGGCAACTGTCTCGTCAGGTTGAACATTCCCAAATAACGGATCTGTCAATTTACCTAGGGAGTCTAGAGCTTTCATAAACATCTGGGTGTGGGAAATCTCTCTGGTTAACAGATGAACCAATGTATCTTTGGTTGCTTGGTCTGATGCCAGCTTAATTAACTCTTCGTAAGTTTGACGTGCCCCTGCCTCAGCCCCAATATTAGCGCGTAAATCCCGGACTACATCTCCACCTTCATTTAAGTATTTTGCACTCCAAGCCTGACCTTGGCTATCGAGAAAGTGGGGACCAATTCCACGGATGGCAAATAGAGTACTTTTATAGGCCTCTGTTTGATCCGTATTTTTGGTATGCGCTTCGATGAGTTTACCAACCATCTCCAAATGTCCAAACTCTTCGATAGCAATATCTTGGAGCATATCGCGAATCCCAGGGTCTTCGACATGGAAAGATTGCACCCAATATTGCAAGGCCGCTGTCAGTTCTCCGGTGGCTCCACCAAACTGTTCTAGGAGTAGTTGAGCGAAACGGGGATTTGCTTCACTCACTTTCACAACGTGAATCGGTTCTTTTTTGTGAAAAAACATGCTCTTAACCTTGGAGAAAAAATGATTTAAAAAACAAAAATTTTTAGTTATTAAATCTCAAGCACTCCTGCTGCTGCTAAACAGTCCCCAGAGATAAATTGCGATCACTGCCCCGATAATGGAAATTAGTAAACCGGGAATACTGAAACCAGCACCAGCTGCTGTGATTTGGAGAGTTCCGGTGCGGAGGAGTGTAAATAAACTGCCACCAATGAAAGCACCAATAATTCCTAAAATCATTGTTGAAAGTATGCCCCCACCTTGATAACCTGGATAAATAGCCTTAGCGATCGCCCCAGCTAATATTCCTAAGACTATCCAAGCAAGAATATTCATATCATTTCCTCAAAGTAATATCTAATCCGTATCCAACTTATCGCCTGCTAGTGAGGTTCATTTATATCAAATGAGCTAATTATTTAAATCAAAAGGTAGAGAATATATAGGAATCCTATTTGATTTTTGAAAAAACTCCGTACACCTCTACTCTCCTTAAGAGTTAAGAGTCTACACAGATCCTTTCTCTCCCATCAAACCGGATTCCCATATTTGAAGTCCGTATATCTTGTTAAGAGCATATATGTGCTTGGTAATCTGTCCAAAAACCAGCCACATATCAAATTGCTCGCGAAAATTTTGTCTCCTTGATTCTGGTATGAGTATCAAAGATAACAGCAATATTTCTCACTAATAACCTGCCAATATCTGTGATGAGAATATAGTCTGGAGATAAACTCACAAGTCCATCAGCTGCTAAAGGTTTCAATTGTTCTAGCTCATGGGCAAAATATTCCTCAAAACTGATGTGATGTTTGGCTTCAATATCTGACTTACGTAGACAGAACTGAGACATAACAGACATAATTACATCTCGTCTGATCAGATCATCCTGGGTTAATTTGACCCCTTTACTAGTTGGCAAAATACCCATTTTCACAGACTGATAATAATCATTCAATTGCTTATGATTTTGAGCGTAGGCATCATCTAGCATACTGATAGATGATGCCCCAAAACCAAAAAGTTCTGTTTCTGCGTGGGTACTATAACCTTGAAAATTACGCTTGAGAGTACCATTAACTTGAGCGATAGCTAGTTCATCATTGACTTTAGCAAAATGATCCATGCCAATAAAAAGATACTGATTACCCGTCAACTCCTCTATGGTCATTTTCAGAATTTCTAACTTTTCCATAGCTGGGGGTAGTGCAGCTTCAGAAATATTTTTTTGCACTGGTTTGAGCCAGGGTACATAGGCAAAGTTGAATACTACAATCCGGTCAGGATCTAACGTGATAGTCTTGTTGATAGTTTCTTGAAAAGTCTGGAGGGTTTGATAGGGTAGACCGTAAATCAAATCTACATTCACACTGACAAATTTAGCCTCCCTAATCCAATCCATCACATCAAACAGCATCTCCTCTGGTTGGATACGATTTACTGCTACTTGCACTTGACGGTTAAAATCTTGGATGCCAAAACTAATCCGATTAAATCCAATTTCCCGCAGGGAGAAAATATAGTTTTTATCTACATAGCGAGGGTTTATTTCAATTGATACTTCCGCCTGGGGAGAAATTTTGAAGTTACGAGTAATATTTTGCCAGAGAAACTCAACCTGCCCTATTTCTAAGTAGTTAGGAGTGCCACCACCCCAATGTACCTGAAGTACCTCTCTGTTGGGGTCAATTAAATTCGTAGTGTTATTAATTTCTTGAACTAAGTGCTCTAGGTAGGGTTGGGCAATATTCTTGTTGTTAGAAATTACCGTGTTACAGCCGCAGAAATAACAAGCACTCTGACAAAATGGAATATGAAAATACAAAGATAGGGGAGATTGACGTTGATTTGAAGCGTCTATTGCTCGTTGAAAATCACTCGCGGTAAATGTTTCACTTAATTCTGTAGCGGGGGGATAGCTGGTGTATCTAGGGGCACGGGTGTCATACTTTTGAATTAGTTCTAAATCAAACCTAACACTAGGTAATAGAAAAACCATCAAAACCTCCAAGTAATACAAATTATGATTTAGGTAGATAGACTCGGTTTTGATTAAAGATATGACGAATCAGCTTTAGTAACTGAATTTATGGCTACATAAAGCAATCTGAATGCTTGTGATTTCTCAGTCAAAGCTTGTTTAATACCCAGGTAGGAATATATGTAAAACTCTATGTCATTTCCCTCTAAAGATATTTAACTGTTAATTCTGTGTGTCAAGGTAAATATATTAATATTTCTTTAGATTTGGGCTAATTTAACTGATGACTAATAATAAGAACTTATGTTTAAATAAAATAATATAGATCGTCAAAGAAGTATCATGGTTAAGTCTATAGAACCTCCTCAGCCTGAGTTGCTAAAATCAGGTGTAAAAGCACCTGTGCAAGAAACATTGCTGACTCCGCGTTTTTATACTACTGACTTCGATAATGTCGCGAAGTTAGATATTTCTGCCCAGGAAACAGAGTTACTGGCAATTGTGGAAGAACTCAGGGCTGATTACAACCGTCATCACTTTGTCCGCGATGAAGAATTTCAGCAATGCTGGGACCATATTGATGGGGAAAAACGTCTGGCATTTATTGATTTTCTAGAACGTTCTTGTACCTCAGAGTTTTCCGGGTTTTTGCTATTTAAAGAATTGTCACGTCGGCTCAAGAGTAGTAATCCCATTTTAGCAGATGCGTTTAATTTTATGGCACGGGATGAAGCTCGACATGCTGGATTTCTGAATAAGTCAATGGCAGATTTTAATCTGTCCTTAGATTTAAGCTATCTAACTAAACATCGCACCTATACATTCTTTCCCCCAGAGTGGATTATTTACACTGTTTACCTCTCGGAGAAGATAGGCTATTGGCGCTATATCTTAGTGTATCGCCATATGGCAAAGCATCCAGAATACCAAATTTATCCCCTGTTCCGTAAATTTGAGAGTTGGTGTCAGGATGAAAATCGACACGGCGATTTTTTCAAAGCGTTTTTGCGATCGCAACCCCAATTATGGAACAATTGGCGCGCTCGGTTATGGATTAGGTTCTTCTTACTAGCGGTATTTGCTACGCACACCATGACAGTTTTTGAACGGGCGAATTTTTACCAAGCTATTGGTATTCATCCCCGTCAATACAACAATCAAGTAATTGTCGAGACCAATAAAACTGCTGCCAGAGCATTTCCCGTCATCTTAAATACAGAACATCCGGAATTTTTCTGGCGCTTAGAGCTGTGTTCTGAGCATAACCTGAAATTGATTGCCCTGAAAAATAGCGATCGCCCCCAAATTATCAAGTCTTTCCAAAAACTCCCCCTCATCCTGGGCATTCTCTGGCAAATGTTGCGGATTTATTTACTTAAGCCCATTGATGTTGAATCCACCCGCGATACAGTCCGTTAAGTAGGAGGGTTAGGGATTGGGGACTCAGTCTAAAACCCCACTCCTTGACTGCAGATGACCTATATTTGCTAGATAGTTGACATTTGACAATAATACACCTTTTTAGATAGTATAGCGGTTATGAGTGTGGCAATTTAATACTTTAATAGATTCCGATATTTCTCGGCTATTATGTCTACTCGCTGGTTGTCAGTAACTCAACACTAAAAGGATTGAGCTAGAAAGAGAAATCAGACAAGTTATACTTACCAGCCGTGCGTTAGTTAAGTAACTAAGTTTTTTGAGTCACGACACCCTCTAATGCGTAGCTAGTTTCTGGCTCTGTCATTTGCAATTAAACAGTTCTAAAGTCACGCTTAACAGTGTTGTAAGTGTAAAAAGCTCGAAAAACATTGGCCTATAGCTAACATTACCCGCAAGGAAAACGGTATGCGTGCCTTTTACCTCGGGAGTTTTTTAGAACTGAGTTTCCCACTTACCGAGGTTTTTTATGAACTCATTTGCACGGATCAAAATTGAGGGCTATCGTCGGTTGCACAATGTAGAAATCGATATGCGACCTCTGATAGTTATGATAGGTGCTAATGGGATAGGTAAAACTTCTTTGTTAGAAGTTTTCTCCCTGCTAGCAGCATCAGCTAATGCTCAATTACAAAGCAGAATTTCCGAATTTGGTGGATTAACAAATATTATCACCCATGATTTAGCTACCAACAACATGGCAATTGAATTGTCAATGAATGTGCTAGAACATGCACCGCTAGACTATCGTTTGGAACTCGCTCTTAAAGGTCTTGCATATGAAATTTCTCTAGAGACACTTACACAAAAAAATTATCCTAATATATCGAAACCATTCAAGCACATTGAAGCTTATGGTTTAAATATAGTGTATTTTGATACAATCCAAAATAAGCTACTGCGTCCAAATTGGGAGCATAATCCCTTTGAAACTTCTCTAGCTCAAGTTCCTAAAATGTACCGTGAGTCAGAGGATCTACGCAAAATACTAGCTTCATGTACATTTTATGGTGCCTTGAATGTTACTCCTAAAAGTCCAGTACGTTTACCGCAATCAATGCGTCTAGCAACCACACCGGGTGTCAACGGAGAGGATTTAGTTTCTTGCCTTTATTATTTACGAGAAACTGACCCTGACAGATTTGAAATCATTGAAGATACCCTGGCTGCTGCATTTCCAGACTTTGAACGGTTAGCATTTCCGCCAATAGCAGCAGGAACTATCACAATGACTTGGAAAGATAAAAACTTTGCCAAACCTCTCTATATGCATCAACTGTCTGAAGGGATTTTGCGGTTTATCTGGTTAGTAACACTCCTGCAAAGTCCAGGTTTAACGGCTGTGACTCTAATAGATGAACCAGAAGTTAGTTTACACCCAGAATTATTAAGGTTACTGGTTGATTTAATGCGCGAAGCATCGCGAAAAACTCAGATGATTGTAGCAACTCATTCAGATAGATTGATCAGATTTTTAGAACCTAAAGAAGTTCTAGTTTGTGATGCTGAAAATGGTTTAACAACTATGAAATGGGGTGATAGTTTTGATTTAGAAAAATGGCTGGAAGATTATAGTTTAGATCAGATTTGGGCAATGAATTTAATCGGTGGTTGTCCATGAAAATAGTCATTTTAGTTGAGGGTGCAACGGAAAAATCTGGGCATAATAGATCAGCACCAGGAGGCTCGCCTGAACAGGTAAATCACGAGAAACCACCTTCATACCATATCAAAGAAATATTTAAGTTGGGTAACAAGAGAAGTTATATTAAAGATCGTGATGCACTGGCAATATTAAGGGGTCAAGATTTAATGACTGCAATTAATTTATGTCCTGAATTAAAGGAATTTATCAATACTATTCTAGATCTTGGTGGGGGTGATTTGATTTCCTGATTCAGGAAATAATCAACCGTTAGAACAGCGCACCACTCTACTAACTACACTACTATAATCTGCATGGGAATAAACTGCGTTTTGGTGAAGATAGGGAACAAAGGGGTGCGATTCGTTGTTAGTAAAACCACGGTAATCAATCCGGACATATACTAACCAACCCGGACTAGCAAGAGAAAAGGTTGAACTCTCGGTGGGATATCGGTGAAAGCCCCATCTACCAAACTCAGGTATGACTCCTGATCTGCCCACACTGACTAGACTCGGTATCTAGAGGGTGAAACAATTTTGGATTTTGGATTTTGGATTAAGGAGGAGAAGACATAGAGCGGGGGAGAAAAGATCAACCCCTCAACGAATCCAAAATCTAAAATCTAAAATTGGCACGGTGAATCCAGGAATGAGTTACCGTGGGAACTCTGTAACTTATTTTTGCCTACAAAAGTGAGTGTACAAAGCTATTCTAGTTGGAGACAAGCGGAAAGTAAACTAACCGCCACGACAGAAATACATCGTCAACAACTTGAATCATCAGCAAAAGCAAAAGCTAAAAACATCGGCAGCCGTGTGCGGTGAAAGTCGCACGCACGGATCTAACAGAGAGGGACGGGGAATCATATCCCCTCTCGACTCTACCAATTAACCCTGAACTCCTAACACCGTAACCTCAAGTTAGACTACCCTAACCCAGATTTCACACGTTTCTGCATCGCTAAGTCAATCTTTTACTCCTGGTTAGCCTTTCTTCTAACTCCAAAAAAAATGGGCGAACCGTGAGATACAGTACACTATTTTGTTGTTGTACCTAACAAAAAGAGGTTGCTGTGGTTAGATTTCTGTTTGTAACTGACTTAGATAATACCCTGGTAGGCGATGACCAAGCCCTAGCAGAATTGAACAATCGCTTACAGAGGCATCGCCAGGAGTATGGCACTAAAATTGTCTATGCTACCGGGCGATCGCCTGTGCTCTACCGCAAACTCCTGGAGGAAAAGCAGCTTTTGTCACCGGATGCCCTGGTGCTGTCTGTGGGGACAGAAATCTATCTAGATGGTAGTGACACCCCCGATTTAAGTTGGCAGCAGCTTCTGTCCCCCGGTTGGAATCGGGAGCAGGCGTTATCCACTGCCAAGCAATTCCGTGAGTTAGTTCGCCAACCAGAATCAGAACAGCGCCCTTTTAAAGTGAGTTTTTTCTTAGCAAAAGATACAGCAGCTAGGGTGATACCACAATTAGAAGCAGAGTTAGGGAAATTTAAATTAAATGTAAAGATTATCTATAGTAGTGGCATTGACCTTGACATTGTGCCGCGTAGCAGCGATAAAGGTCAGGCAATGCAGTTTCTCCGTCAAAGGTGGGAATTTGCAGCTGAACGAACTGTTGTCTGTGGTGATTCAGGTAATGATATTGCCCTATTCGCCGTAGGTAATGAACGGGGAATCATTGTTGGGAATGCCCTCCCTGAGTTACGCCAGTGGCACAATGAAAATCCTGCACCCTACCGTTACCTAGCACAAAAGTTTTATGCAGGTGGGATTATTGAAGGCTTAAAATATTTTGGTTTCCTAGAATGATCAGTTATCTCAAAGGTATCGTTGCTGGTGTCCAAACAGTTGGTGCTAATCGTGTGATTCTGACTTTGGAGGTCAATGGGTTGGGGTATGATTTGCAGGTCCCCCAACGCCTAGCTAACCAGCTACCAGAGTCTGGGGGAGTTGTGCAAATTTTTACCCATTTCCAGATTCGGGAAGAAGTCCCCTTACTCTACGGCTTTGCTTCTCCTTCAGAACGGGATTTATTTCGTCACTTGTTAACAGTGGGTGGAATTGGTGCTGCTTTAGCCATTGCCCTGTTGGACACTTTAGAATTACCTGATCTCGTCCAGGCAATTATTGCTGGCAATACCCAAATCCTCATTCAAGCCCCTGGTGTGGGCAAGAAGATCGCTGAGCGTATATGTTTGGAACTCAAAACGAAATTGATTGAGTGGCGTAAGTCGGCAGGGTTCTTTGTTGCTACAGGTGGTCCGGCACCGGGAATTTTAGACGAAGTGCAAATGACCCTCTTTGCCCTGGGATATACCGCCCACGAAGTCAGTCACGCCTTACATGTGGTCAGTGAGGAGATTGGACTGCCAAAAGATGCTTATGTGGAAGACTGGATTAAACAGGCGATCACTCATTTAAGTAGTAGTGAGGCCGAGTGTTAGGAGGCAGGGAGCGGGCAAGAACAGATAAATCCCTCTTGTAATCTAAAATCTCGAATCTAAAATTGGCAAATCCTTACACTTGGCTAGAAGCATCCCTAGCAACTATTCAGCGGGCAGATTGGTATCGTTCTGTACAAGCTATCCACGGTCCTCCTGGGGCAACGGTGCAGTTATCGGGGCAGGAGGTAATTAATTTTGCCAGTAATGATTATTTGGGACTAGCTGGGGACGAACGGTTACAGAAAGCGGCAATTGCTGCGATTCAAGAATTTGGTACTGGTAGCACTGGCTCTAGGTTACTCAGTGGGCACCGTGAATTACACTGGGAGTTGGAAGGGGCGATCGCATTTACGAAAAGAACAGATGATGCGGTGGTATTTAGTTCAGGGTATTTGGCGAATTTGGGGGCAATTTCTGCCGTAGTTGGTAGGCGGGACTTGATTTTATCTGATCAATACAACCATTCCAGTCTGAAAAACGGGGCAATTCTCAGTAAAGCTACGGTAATTGAATATCCTCACTGTGATCTTGCTGCCTTAAGGATCAATTTAGTACAACAACGTCAGAACTACCGACGCTGTCTAATTATTACAGACAGCGTCTTCAGCATGGATGGGGATTTGTGTCCCCTACCAGCCCTGTTGGATTTGGCTGAGGAATTTAATTGTATGCTACTTGTCGATGAAGCCCACGCCACCGGAGTTATGGGTAGAACTGGTGCCGGGTGCGTGGAATATTTTGGGTGTACTGGTAGGGAGTTAATTCAAGTTGGTACCCTAAGTAAAGCCTTAGGTAGTTTAGGGGGATATGTGGCAGGAAGTGCTACCTTAATTGACTTCTTGCGAAACCGTGCCCCCAGTTGGATTTACACTACAGCCCTCTCACCAGCTGATACAGCAGCAGCACTGGCAGCAATTAAGATAGTGCAGGTGGAACCAGAACGTCGCGCCCAGTTGTGGCAAAATGTCAACTATCTCAAAGAGCATTTACCTCCAGTTAACTTACTGCCTTCTGCATCACCAATATTATGTTGGCAACTACCAAGTGCAGCTGATGCCCTAGCTATAGCGAAGCAGTTGCGGGATGCAGGTATCTTTGCCCCAGCAATTCGTCCCCCTACAGTCCCCACGAGCCGGATACGGATCTCTGTGATGGCAACCCATAGGCCAGAACAGATGGATAAGTTAGTTACAGCAATCAGTAAGGTTTGAACACAAGTGAGGAAGAAGTAAAAAATTTGCTCCTGTACGGCGTCTATGCATCAATAATTATCAATAACTTATGCGTATTGACAGGTAAAATAGATCCTTCGCTAAAATGCCTATCTCAAGCCCTCTTGTAAGTAAAACCTATATGATCGAATTTTAGATTTTAGATTTTGGATTGGAAGAGGGATTAATCGTTTCTCCCCAAACCACTGGTTCCCTTATCAATTATCTCCTGTTGTTCTTCCCCAATCTAAAATCCAGAATCCAAAATCTAAAATTGACTGAACTTGTAGCAATAATAACAAACGCTGTAGGGTTAGATACTGGCTTTCATTTAGATGGGCTTACAAGGTTTTTTGGTAAGATGCAGGGAATAGATTAAACATCTTTTTCACGGGGAGCCACAAAAATGCTCCCTATTTTTTGTCCTCACTATTCTCTCAAAGTTTTGTCCCGTATAGCGTAGAGTTGCCTTGTCACCCGCTAAGGGGTAAAGGTTCAAGGTAACACCTTAAAAGCTCGAAAGTCTAAAAAGGTCACCATACAAGCTGTCCTGGCTTAAGTTATTACCCAGTCTCCCACTAACAAAATTAACCCCTTAAGCCCATTACTAACTTAATGACAGATGCTGAACGATAGTGTCTGCTATGGCCTCTGGGTTGAGACCTTTATACTGCTTATTATCTAGCTGTAACACATAATTAGGGGCAGTACCACAGCACTTTTGACATTTTGTATATTCAATGGCAACTAAATCTAATAAATTGCGATCGCCTAAAGTTTTTTGTAACTCTAATAATAACCTACGACCACCCCGCTTAAGGCAACCAGATTGTTGACATATCATAATCTTGGCTTGGTGTTGGGGTAGTTGATCCTTAAATTGAGACAGACCAATTTGCTCTATCTGATAAGCCTTAATCTTATTTGAATGGCTGATACCACAAACGCGGATTTGCTCTCCTGGAGTTAAAGATGAACCCAAAGTATAACGTAACTCCTTAGGGATTTTTACTAGTATACTGCCCGTAGAAACTGCTAATTGTAAGTATTTATATTTCCCTGGTTCATCGCCGATAAACCCGATAAACTCTCCCTGTAGATTCACTTCTGACTCAAGCATCTTCGTATTTCCCATAACATATGCGATTTGATTTTTGAAAAAACTGCGTACATCTCCAATATCTTTCTTCTCCCCCTTAAGACCTACACAGATCCTTTCTCACCCATCAAACCGGATTCCTCTATCCCCGTTAATTCTGAAAACCCCTGCACTTCACCAGAGGCAGGAGGGGAAATCAAGACTTTAACTTTTGAACAATAGAAACTAAAATTCTTTGCATCCTATCTACTTCTTCTAAAACTGGGTCAAATAACTCATAACTAGAAGTTTGATGTTAAAGCTTATTATATGATTTTTAATCCTTCTCCTTTATTTTCTCCAGCAAGAACTACCCTCTGGAGCCTCTGCCTCAAAACCTCCACGAAAAGATAACGGGAAAAGTCCGATTCCTCTATAACCTAAAAGAAGAAGGAAGAAGTAAAAATCTATTTTTACCTTTTGCCTTCTCTCTTCGTCATCAGATTGAAATTTTAAGCGAGGCGTTTAGCTTCTACAGTTTGAGGTAAACTTTCTGCTGTTGGCAACGTAGGCAATTCTAACTCCCAACCATTTCCTAAAGTTAACACCTTTCCTTGCTCTGTATCTGTCTGTTTGACTACTTCTTCCTCAAGGTCTTTTTTCGCAACATAGACAACTAAATTGCCAGCATCATTTATCCGCAGCATTACTTTCATTAGTTTCCTCAACTGATTCTAGTTCTTTTTTCCGACAACCGACAACAAACCCTGTATCTAAGAAATGCACGGCGTAGATGTAGGCGCTTTGCAAAAATGTGCCTATACTTGCCACATAACCAACGTCTCCCTTCCTAGCTAAAACTGCACCAATATCTTGACCAGGAAAGGTCCCATCGTTTTTAATTAACTTCCGAACTCGGACTTTTTGACCAATTTCAAATACAGGTGGCAGGTCTAGTTCTAGCTCATCGCGCTGCATGGGAATACCTCTGTTCTTGAGCTAAATTTAGTAGTTCTCCTGTGGTCAGGCTGCGTTTTTTCAATACTGACTGATGACGTACTGCATCTAAAACAGACTGGGTTTCCTCTGGATTGAGAAATATCCCATGCTGTTCTAGCAAACTAGAAATTAAATGCCGTCCAGAATGTTTACCTATGACTAAACGCCGTTCCCAACCCACTTCCTCAGGTGCAAATGGCTCATAAGTTACAGGATCTTGCATCACCGCATGAGCATGGATACCTGATTCATGAGCAAAGGTATTCTCACCGACAATTGCTTTCCAAGGTGGAAGATGAGTGCCTGCGGCTGCTGCAACTAATTGGGATAGTTCTAGAAACCGTCGAGTATCAATACCTAAATCAATACCATAGATACGTTTAGCAGCCATCACAACTTCTTCTAAAGCTGCATTTCCGGCTCTTTCACCTAATCCATTAACGGTAGTATTTACTGATGAAGCACCAGCTTTAATTCCCGCTAAAGCGTTTGCTGTTGCTAGACCAAAATCATTATGGGTATGAATTTCTAGAGGTATTGATAAAGCTGAGACCAATCGCTTAACTTTTGTACAGGTGCCAAAGGGGTCTAGTACTCCCACTGTATCGCAGAAGCGAAACCGTGCCGCACCCCACTCTTGAGCATATCGTGCGACATCTAAGAGAAAGTTTTCATCAGCTCTAGAGGAATCTTCTCCTCCTACTGCAACCCACAGACCATTATCAGTGGCAAAGTTGATACAGTCTTTGAGTCTTTGTAAACTGACTCGCCACTGACCATGAAACTTAGTGGCAATTTGGATACCGGAAACGGGAATGGCAATATGCACCCGTTGAATTCCACAGGCAATGGAAGCTTTAATATCGGAAATCACAGCACGGTTCCAGACCAGGAGTTTAGCTTTTAAACTCAAGTCCGAAATTGCCATGATGGCGTATTTTTCTTCCTCCCCCATTGCCGGAATTCCGACCTCGATCTCATGGACGCCAATTGCATCTAGAAACTTGGCGATCGCCACCTTTTCTTCTAAGTTAAAAGCAACACCTGCTGCTTGTTCCCCATCTCGTAATGTAGTATCATTGATGGTGATTTGATTCATGTCAAATATCCCTCTCACGGACTCGTTCTGAATATTCTTTCTCTCTACAATTCCTAGTAATGATAGATGCGTAATCAAATTCTGAGTTTGCGTGGTAAATGCTCAAAATATGACAATGCATGATTCTTCATTCTTAAATCCTAACCAATTAACCACGCCATATCTGTATGACAGAAAACTAAAAAATGGTATATTTTATTAAATATTTATTTTGCTAAATAACCAAATTGATACTACTCCTTTGTGTAGCTAAGGAGAGTACTTCCACATCCTAAATTTACCCGACAAAAACTGAGACCACTGTAAATTCAGCAGAGCCTCTAATCTTCAACTATAATTGTCTGCCAACCAATCAAAGATTCGGTCTAGCTGTTCTAGGTTAACTAGACCATATTGCCAGAGAAGCATAGGTAAAGGACCGTTATCTAACTCCCGGTGTCGCAAAGCTATAGCAATAACCGCGCTTGAAAGTTCGAGTTCATTATGCAAAAAGTGGAGTAATTTTATATCACTGCTACGATGTACCATATTCGGTCGTTTCAATACTTAGACTAGGAAAAAATTAATACCAATTGCGCCTTGTTGAGGAAATATGCCAAAGAAGCGTCAGGTTTAGCAGAGGAGATAAGACCTAAGCTTAAGCTAATATCTTTGAATCTGCAAGCAAATTTGTTAGTGAATAATAACTTCATTTGCTAGATAGAAACCGTATCACATATGTACAGCAAATTTCACTCTTTAGTACTTTCTTGCCAGCAACGTTCTAGCCAGTCAACTAATTCGTAACGAGAAGCCAGAAATTGCATAACTGTACTACGGACAAGAATGGCTTCTAGTAAGCTATTTACTTGCACATGCAAAGAACCATCAGGTGGACAGAAACAGGGAATCATTAATTCTTGCAAACGGTGATGTACTCGCCAGCGATCGCTTAAAGGAATCTGCAAAATGTGATTTCCTAGCGCATCATGACTACAAGGTGGTAACATACTCGACTATCCTTTGTCAAAAGTTGTTGATTCTGGGACTCAAGGAGTCATGTACTATTTTTATGCTTATATCAGGCAACTCCAAAAAGGACACTACACTAGTGGTGGTTGGATTTATTGGAATAATTAAGGTTGCACTCAAGTAAGAAAAACCTGATGATGGAAGGATTTAAAATTTATTTAGGGTTAGGGGTACTAGCATTTTCCGCATGGGGTACTAGCTTTCTGCGGTTAGGGGTTGAGAATTTATGTACTCAACCCAAAAACTCTAAGAGGATGGGATTTTGTCGCAATTTCGGGCAAATATATTGCGAAATATTAAGTTGTACTCAATTGTTCGGAAGTCCTGGGTAGACAGGATTACAAACGTATTTTCTGTATATGGAGTTACGATCTTCCGAAACCATCAAACCCCTAACCCTGGTTGAATTTCTTACTCCCATTAGGGGTGAAAAACATTCTATTCTACCGCCTTCCTTCCCTACCCCTGCCCCCTGTTAAGAGTTACGTTCTTATGGCGGGAAGGGTGTAAGTTACCAGAAACAAGGCACAGTGCGATTTTGTGAAGTGACTGTACTTTTGGGGATAGATCGATGGTTCCTGACATTGCTATCTTCACCTGGAAACACATTCCCCGCGACGAAAATGGTGAAGTTGCTAACACCTTCACTACTGCTCCTGACTGGACAATTGAAATCTTGTCCCCAGGGCAAAATCAATCTAAAGTCGTTCGTAACATCCTCCACTGTCTCACTCACGGCACGCAAATGGGTTGGTTGATTGACCCGGAAGAGAAATTAGTTTTCGTCTATTTTCCCGATCAACGGATTAAATTGTTTGAGTTAGGGAGCGATCGTCTCCCTGTTCCATCCTTTGCTGAGTCATTTAGTCTCAGTGTTAGTCAACTTTTCAGTTGGCTGTGTGAATAAGCATCGGAATTGTTTTCATGTATAATATATATGAGATAGGGAGAGCGCAAAAACAATAAAAAATATAATACCAGCAAGTACGGGAAGAAATGATTACGGTTAGAAGTTGAGCAAAGATCATACCAACGGTTGAGCAAATGCTAGTTTGTGTGCGAATCTGCCAAACATTGTCTAACTTCTATACCGACATCCACTTATTCCGTTACGACAAAAAACGTCGGGAAATTTACATTTTGGCTGGGCACACAATTGGTATAACTATTAAAGAAAACGGAAATTGGGAGTTTGACAATGACACTTGATCCTGACTTTCAACAGATGAGTCGAAAAGAACTCAGGACTTACGTACTTACTCACCGCGAGGATGAAGAAGCCTTACGGATATATATGGCACGATTGCACAACGAGCCTGGTATAACTCGACAAAGTGGTGGACTGAATGAGGAGGATTTCAACCAACTCGAGCTGCTGCTCAAAACTGGAGTGAGCGATAGCTAATTTTTACACTAGTGTGATATATCTTTTTACTTACAATTTGGTTTTTACCGGGGATAAAACTGGGGTAAACTTTCCAGGCATCTTGGTACTTTTCGGAGGCATAGATACCCCAACCCATCATTAGACATCTCCGAAAACAGTTACCCTCTTCCTTAGCACATAAGTATTATTACTCGCTCTTCAAAGGTGACATCTCCATCAATATTTAGATGCGATCGCCCTATCTTTAATAGCCAATTTAATTTCATCAGGATGAGTTATTGTTATTCAACTTTCTTCTGTTTAACATAATTACGGAAGTCATCTATTGTGAGTTGATTGAGCCATTGATGACGTTCTTTAGTATAGTCACCATAACCTACTTCTAACTGCTGTGCTACTCCTAACGCATTGATGAGAGCTTGATATCCTTGTTGCCTAATTTCCGTCAGTTTCATTGTTTTATCCGGTAATCTTCAATTAGGGTCTACTAGATATTAGTTTGTAAATATTTCTGTTCAGTTGTGCCAGTTGGAAGTGCGGGTTTTCAGCTAAAGTTGCTTTTCTCATAGACCACTTACTTTTAAGACTTCATTGGGAGTTCTCATCGTTGCTTACCCTATAGCGATCGCAATCTTCCCAGCAGCACGC
>Ga0209208_10003112_pt1 | contig 23853 bp, 13 predicted proteins | sample S1TSphfallax_3_FD_187694 | JGI IMG/M metagenome (GOLD analysis project Ga0209208, IMG submission 187694) | Host-associated microbial communities from peat moss isolated from Minnesota, USA - S1T2_Fd - Sphagnum fallax MG (SPAdes) (version 2) | ecosystem: Host-associated > Plants > Peat moss >...
AAGAAGCTCACCAGCTCAAAGAGGAAAATTCCTTCTTCCTCCGAAGAAAATTTCCAGTTCTAACCTCAGAGAAAATCCTGCGCTTCTCGAGACCGGCACCGTCACTCTGGAACTTGGCCCAGTGCTCAATGTTCTCTCTAGTGGGAGATTCCTTCAACTGTACTATAATACCGAAGAAGGACACACGAGTCAAGAACTCAAAAGAGTATCAACTGAGACCGCCAGTTAAAAGCCCTCGCCTCTTGGACCAATGGTTCTCGTTGGCGAATCAAAGCAGCCGTGAATGACTCGCTGAGGAGGAGGAGGCGGCGGCGGCTTGTTTTTGGTGGGATTTTCAGCGTTTCTGGATGTTGGTGAGGCCACGTCGCTCATTTGCATTTGAGATCTCAAACTTGAGGAGACCGTCTGTTTTTTTGTTTTTTTTTGGTAAATTGGTTCACTTACTCGCATCTTTAGTTTGCAGTGATCGGTCACCTTAACACTTAACCCCTAAACTTCAGAGGATTCAGAAATAAGTACATTGAAACCATCTTAACCCTTAACCCCTACAGGTCAGACAATTTCAGAAATATATTGAAAACTGGATCAAATTTGTCCACCCTGATGTCTACGGATCAAGTGCTTAATGGGGCCAAAAATGGGTCCATGTATGACTTGGACTCTCCCTCCATTCCCAAACCTTTCATTATTATTTGATGTGCTTCTTGGCAACAGGAGGGGGTTTGGGAACTTGATATTTCCCTTGTGGTTTGCCCTCATAGGTGGTTCTTTTGTCTTCTTGAATGCGGTCCTTTCATTTTGTTCCTTGTGTTCCCTCTCTTTTTGGACGCTTTGGTTTATTTATGATTGGCATGGTACCATCATCATCATCATTTTAGATGTTGGCCAATCAAATGTTGCCCCCCCCCAAAAAGAAAATGAGCTAGCACAATTTCAGCTAGGGGCACTAGTGACAAAACCACTCAAATTTGGGGCCACATTGCTCCACCTCCCCCCCCACCCACGCAATACAAAAAGTAGCCTAAAAACACGTGCATAACTGAACAATAAGTTCACCCACGGCATTTTTGCATGTAGCCCAGTAGTAGTTATGCGCCTACTTCATGCATGGAATCCAGTAAGGTTTAATTTCCTATTGAAAAGAGGACCAACCATTCCTTTTCCCCAGTTGTTCAATGGGCTCTTTTTCACATGCTACACTTGTTTGACCACCATGAACCAGCACCCACCAGCACACCATCCGTTGGATACCTATTATCACTCAGTTGTGGATGAATCTCATCCGAGTCAAAATTTGGTTTCACCTTAGTAACCAATTCTGTAGGAAATAGGTCTCATATATAGGTAGATAGGTAGGAGCATAGGTAAATACTAGGTAAGTAAATGGTTTATGCATTGAGAAGAGGTGCTTTTACTATCTACCTTCTAACAAACTCCGTGTGGGTTGTTAGCAGGTAGGTAGAAAGAAAAGCAACTGAGCTAACCATCATGGTTAGCTAGGGAACTGGAACCCAACAGAAAACTGCTTTCTGACCACTTACCATTCATCCTTCGTGGTGCACTGGTGGGTAGTGAAAAAAAGCCCTCTCCTATGTATAAACCATCTACTTATCTAGTAGGTACCAATTTTCATACCTATCTACCCATATATGAGACCTGTTTCTTCCAGAATTGGTTATGAAGATGAAACCAAATATTAACTCTGTGGAGGTTCATCCACTTTGGAGTAATAATGGGCATCCATTGGATGGTGTGCTTGTGGGTGTTGGTTCAATGTGACCCTTTTCGATAACCAAGTTTATGTTTGAAGTAAAAGTTACATCTTTCTTTTCCTTGTCATCTTTGCCAAATGGTGTGAAATTTGGTGCATTTGCTTCATTTGGTTTGCCTTCAACATTCCAGTGTTAGAAATTTGTTTAATTTTGGTGCACATGGAGATACATTGATTTACATGTCCCTATTATATTATGCTTGTACTTAACCATCATGAATTCCAAGGACCACAAATTTCTCTTTTCGTTTTTTTTTTCTTTTTTTTTCCTCTTTTGTTTTTTTGTGTTGTGCCTCAAATTTTGGGAGATGGTACCTAACAACATTAGGCTCCTAACATGGGTTACATTCCAACCAAAAATGTGAACTTGCTTACGGTAACAAGACATCACAAGTGGTTACCCCCTTACATTGGAAACAATGTGTTTTTGCTGCCAAAAGTCCAAGGCAAGTGCAACGTGCAAGGAACACATGGTCCTTGCTAAGAGGTATCACACTTTGGATTTTATGGATTGAACAAAATGATTTGATTTTCAACAATGGGCCCAAGCATGATCAAGGTACCCCCTTTGAAACATAAGGATTCACTCCTAGGACTTCCAAATTCACCTTTTTTTTCATTTTTCACATGACATGTCTTACATTTCACCCTTTTTCTCATGTCAAATGAAATAGTTTTGTTCCAAATTTTATGTAGGCTTCTAAAGTATCTATTTTTTTCACTTATAAAAGTGAGAATAATAAAATTTATCCAAGGCGGGCCATGTTCTATCAATGGCCCAAAATTCCCATAAATTTGACTTTTTGAAAAAATTTACATTGCAATAGGGCATTTGGTTCTTGTCACATTCATACATTTCATACACATTAACACATAAGATATTTGTGATAAAAATCTTGGGCCAAAAAAAATTGTTTAGACATTCCTTATGAGTCCTTGAACTATTTTTTTTCATGTAACAAAATCTTGAATGTTTTTCAAGGACTTGGTAGGAATTCTTCAACTTGTTCAAATTTTATGTTCTATGCATGGAATAGTACTTTTGTAATGTATCTATCTATGAATAAAATCAAACTTTCAATATGAATGTGGCATTAAGTTTCAACATGTTTAAGTGAGGGGGTCCAATGAATATAAAATGAGACGATCTTTTTGGGTACCCCAACCATACTTTGACCCCACTGAAAGATGGAATGTTGTTAAAATCCACAAAGCTATTTGGGATGCCCTACTTGATTATGGTAAGGTAGCTTGGAATAAATGTATGAGGCTAATTAGAAAAAACCCTAGGGCAAGGAAAAAAAAAAAAAAAAAAAACCTCTCGAAAAGTTTGATAAGAAATGGGGTAGGCACCAAGTTATTTATGTCAAAGTAGGTAGCTTAGTTAGGTGGTGTTATGATGGGCCCCGAAATGGCTTCATCGATTAAGGTTTTAAACGCATGGTGGCGCTCCTCCTACTCTAGGGGTTTGCTATTATTATTTATCTTTGCAATGAATTATTTTCATTTGTGCCAAAAATATAATAAAAATTAAAAACTTAGGTCCCATTTATAATACTAAATGGAACCAACATTGAATTGTGGGGAGGCCTCAATTATGGCAACATATGTAATCAAAACCAAACTTGAAATCCAATTCCAAACTCATTTGAGAACTAGAAATAGACATGTGTGTGTGTGTGTGTGTGGTTACAATTTTAAGGTTCAAATAGTTTTTTATTTTTTCAAGAAATTTTTTTTTAAAACTCAAGTTTGGGAAAGGTTTGAAATAAAGGCGTCCAAGGGGGGTCCAATTCAAACCTCCCTTCTATTTTTGGTAATTTACCAAATTTAGAGGTTAGGTTTGGGACCAATCCAAACCTACCACATGTTTATTTTGGTTATTTTTATAATATTTTTATAATATTCTTCAAATTTTCCAACTTGAAATTTCGGAAAGGCCAACTCTAACACCAATTGAAACTTGCCATGTCTCCATTGTTTTCATCAATGAACAACAAGGCAAGGGAATGTGTTTGTGATGAACAACCAACAAAATCAAGATTAATCATCAATGAACATTAATTTAACACCAAAAATGGCCAAGGGCATCAAAGTTGTCCACCAACAAACAACACAAGGTTGATATAATATTCATTGCCAAGGAAAGTTAATGTGGGAATGTGACAAGATGCTAACAAACAATTGTTCATTGATAAACAATCGATTGAAAACACAAATTAAAATGAAAAATAATATTTCACCACTTAGCATTTGAACAAAAGTTTTAATGCACAACACAAACTACAAAACCTAATACTTACAAATTGAATATAAATGTATCATCAACGCAAAATTGAATACCACATTTAATGGTTCAAAAAAATGTATTCACTTGCAATGCATAGAATCCAAGCTCAAACATAATGTTCATAGATACTAAACATAAATAAACACAAAACAATTGTAAAAAAACAAAACAAAACCAAGGTGTTAGAATCTCAAATCACCAAAAATTATTTGTTATTCACATCAAAGGGGTTTTGATTCCCATCAACAAAACAATTGGAACTTATTCACATTGAAACAAATTAATTAAAATGGCCCAACTTAGTTTAAAATTAACCATACTTTAATTAAATAATTAACATAACATATTTAACATTAAAAATAAACTCTTGCAATAAAATTTCAATTCTTTTTTTCTCTTGCATTGTTTAGGTGGCCACTAAGACTCCAAGTGGAAAAAAAAAAGATCTAGTGACCATTAGGTTGTCCCCCATAGTTTAACATGGAACGATCTGATGGCCACTAAATCTCCAAGTGGAAAAAATAAAATAAAATAAAACAACCTAGTTGTCCTTCATAATCTAGGTTCAAACACTATTTTTTATTTATTTTTTCCTAAGTAGTAAAGAGATTCGAGTGCTCAACCTAATTTTCCTCTTCCTAAGGAGATTCCTTATCTTTTAAAAAAGGAGACCCAAATATATATATATATAATAAAACCAATTTTTATAACTAATCATGAGATGAACATTAGGTTATGTTTGATGTTTTATGTGTAAATTTGAAAAAAATAAAATGATGCAAAAGAAAGGAAAGGAATTTACCTCTTTGAATGTAGATTGAGCACTTGATCATTTGTTGTGTAATCGCAAAAGATGAATTCAAATAGTTTCATCCATAACCTTTGTTAAAATTGTGTAATGTTGTGTTTTCAAATATTGATCTCATTTTGTTGTTGTTATCACATTATTGATTATAACCATTGCACAATGGCCTCCATTGTATGCCTCAAGAAGTTGTTCATATTCTGTTTTGAAATTGTTACCAAGAGCAAAAACATCTTGGTCATCTTTTCCATATGTAATCAAAAATTATTTTCACCTTTGTTATCCCCTATTCCCCTTACATCAATGACGATGATAGCAATGGCAGAAAACTTCCAACTCTTAATAGAATTTATGAATTCTCTAATGGAATCCATGTGAAAAAACATGGGATTTAACTCATGTTGGAATGTAAGAATTGATGACACAATGGTTGTCGACTCAATTGTGATGACAACATGCATGTCACCCTTCTCACAACCTTGTTTAGACTTTGACTCAATGCCAAAATTTTCCACCCTCACAAACATGCCTTTCTACAAATGTTGCTCATGCATTTTTATATAAGGCGATTTCACCTTCAAAGTGATTGTGGTTAGAATTGTCCAACAAATCACAATGTAAATATGCATAGCCTGGATCTTCCATGCTCCTATTTGTAATTTGATCAAAGGTGCCATACCTATTAAACACCTTTGCCTCCAATGCAACATCTTTAATTTTGAAATCCAAATCATCTACTTCAACAACTAATCTAACTTCCTTCACTGGAACAACATCCATTGTGTAAAAAATAAAAATAAAAATATACCAAAATGAATTTGACAACAAACAAATGAAATAGCATTTGGCAAAACTAAAAGTTGCAAAAGCACATGACAAAACATACATTTGTAGAAACACATATTTGCAAATGAAGCAAAAATAGTGAACAAATGGTGAAAGCTTAAACTAAACACATTATTCTTGATATGAAAAAAGAAAGACAACAAACATACAATGTTATATATGAAACAAAAGACCTAACTTAAACCTAACCCTAACCCTAAACCTTTTTTTACTTTATATTGACTTTAAGTAATTTTGACTATGGTCGATTTCAACTTAACAATATAGGATCATATCCATGGTTTAGAAGTTAAATTATGGTCTAATAATGAATAAAATATCAATACTCTTGACATTTTATAAATTTTAATTATTGACTTTTAGTAACTTTGACTATGGTAATTATTTACCATTAACCATGGATATTGATGAGCCATGGTTTGGTGGTTAGATTGTGGTTTAATAATGAACAAGACATCAATACCCTTGGTATCTTATGAATTTAAATTATGCACCTCATTCTTACACCCAAACTTTAAATATCTCAACTTAGATTTGAAATAAATTAATACATAAACCTTAAAATTTTCTCCATTATTTAACAAATGTTTTCATTTCACTTAAACATATTATCATTATTTGTTAAACGTTAACATTTTTATCATGTACATAAAAAAACTTAAACACGCAAAAATGTCAAAATTATTTTTTTTCCTATTTAAATGTATTAAGTGTTCAATTTTAAACAAAATATTTTTGTTCTTTCAATTAAATTTTTATGTTAAAATTTTTCCATTCCCCAAAAAAAGATATTAATTTTTATAAAATATTTTCTTGAGGAAAAATCTTCATTAAGTCATTATATCACAAAAGAAAAAGACCAAAAAAAAACCCATACACATCTACTTTCTCCAAAGACCCCATCCCACACCACCAAAAGAATAATTCCTTGGAATTTTTTTAAAATCCCACCTTCCTACCTTGAAAAACAACCAAACTTCTCCCTCCCATGCCACCCAAGAAATAACCCTTTGTGTTAGTCCCCATCCCAAAAACAATTCACCCATCCCAATCTCTTAAAAAAAAACCTCCTTTGGAAAGGGGTGAATTTACACCATCCTCCCCTCTCACCCAAAAAAAACCCTTTTGAAAATGAAAAGATCATCCTAACCCCTCATCTCCTTTTTTTTAAAGCTCCACTTACAACTTGTAATTCTTTCAATCTAATTGAGTTATCCATTCCTTATACCTATTGAAACCCCATAATAAATAAAAACAAACCCGTGGGAGAGGGAGGAAAAAAAAAACCTTAACCCCTTTGCACTCCCTAAATTTTCACCTATAAACCCCATTGTACCCCCATCCAACTTTATAAACTAGTTGTGTTTGCCCCATGCACGCTTCGTAAAACCTAAAATCATAATTAGGGAAATTTAAAAAAATTATAACCTAAAAGGCAACAAAAATACAAAATTGATTAATTAAAAATAATTTCATCGTGACTTTTGTTATTAAATCTTCATCAAAGTTGTATTGAAAGTTTTAAAATAACATCAAATTAATTTTAAAAAATTATATCTCAAAATTATATATATATTGACTTGTTTTATCTTAATCAATAACTACATAATTTTTCAAATCTCATTTTAATAAAATTTAAAGGAATTGAAACGAATTATTTGTATGTTTATCAAACAAATTTTGTTTTAAAAAATTAGTCATATGAATTTTTTTTACATTTCATAGTGATATGAAACCTTGTGATACAACAAAAAGGTAAGTGACAACCCAAAAATAAATAAAAATATATAAATACATGGTTAAATTAGTTACCCAACATTCATATTTTGAAAAAAAACCCAACAAATAGATGGGTAGATTTCAAAACAACCCATCAATTGGATAATCTACACATGCCCATCCATTAGCTTGGGTCAATACAAAATCTACAAGCAAACATATTACTTTATCCATTCAGCCAACTTTTGATTCTTATACCCTTATACCCATTTAGAAGGTGTTCTCACAATGCCTTTGTGGGACAAAGCCAATAAATGTTTAGTGCTTTTAAGGTCTTTAAAGGTCATCACAATAGTCTTGGTAGGAACTTCATTCAAGTTTATTGTGGTGGGTGCAAATCAAAACATGAATGCCTCTTTGTATGTATCTATTCATATTGTATGTTCAATGAACCAACTACATTTTTAGTGTTTTGTCACATTATGTTGGACTAGGGTAAATCAATTCATGATCAAACATTTAAGCAAGGCAAGCAGGACCAAGGGGAGGGCTCCATTGTTTTTGGTGTCCAAACAATACTTATTTGAACCCTTGTTATTGGCACATCTAACACATTAATAATTGTCAAAAACAAATTAGAAATGAAAAAGTTATGGGCCCCCAAAATCAAAAATTGAAAACAACAAACCATCAAACACTACAAAAGTTAGTTCTCGAACACTCCAAAACTTTCTTGTATGTTGTTTTATTGTTATTAAAATCCCAAGATGATTTATAAAACTTCAGGTGACACTCCTATAACACTTTAAATCGTTTAAAATGAATAAAAATAATAAAGTTATGAGGTTTGAAAGTACGAGAGGTTCAAAAAGTCTAAAAATAAATAAAATGTGTTTTGTAAGTTGGAAAGCCTTTTTTTTCTTGTTATTTTTTCATTACTCCTTTTCTTTTGCACTTCAAAGATGATTTTTTAGAGCTTGACAAAGCACTTTCATAACATTTTAAATCACTAAAAATGAAACACATATGATGATATAAATAAGTGTTTAATCATAGGCAGCTCATTGATGAATGGTCTACCCTATCACATTGGCTTTGCAAGCAAAAAAAATTATTTCAGATTCTTATGTGAAAAATTGAACTTGATAATCGATTTGTGAGAATTGCCTTTGAAAACCATATGTTTTAAAATGTATGAGAATTGGCATTTTGAAAATTGGCTAAAAAAAATTTCACAAAATTTTGAAACCTTTGTTGGTTCTCTTAAAGATGGAAGGAAAAAAATAAAATAGGGGAGTTCTTACAAGGCCTTTCAAGAACTAGACCTAGTGGGTTCTCAAAAAATTGAACTGCCCAACATTGGTTCAAACCAAGTGGTGTGCAGGTGAAACTCATGTCGACCCACTACCAATGAGCTTAACTTGGGAATGCGAATAGCTTGTCAAGTTGGGTTTGTTGTTGTGCTTCAAAGAAATGAAAGAATAAAAAAAGGTGGTGCTTTACCTTGAAAGTGATGCTCACCTGATGGAAATCTATTCTTGTAGGTTGATGATGAGACCAACCCAATTGCAGAAACACTTGTAGGAGTGTTGGGTCTTTTGTTAAACATGGATCAAGTTAACCCCAACTAGTAATATCTTGTCCAACAAAAATGTGCAAGATTTTCAAGGCTTCATGGAGGGGCTTGAGAAAAAAGAACATGCAACAGTAGCAACAAGTACACAATCAGAAGGGTTGCAAGTTGTTATACTTCTATCCTAATCAAACGTGTAGCACATTTGCAGACTTGCTTCAATAAGGATCTCCTTTGTTCTTTTATGTTGTTTGCTTGATTTCACAACTTTTAGTGCTCATTACTTTTCATGCCTTTTGAATTGTTTAATATCAAAATTGTGAAGGTTCAAACGTTAGAACATTAATTAAAGCATTTAAGGCAACATGCACTAACGTGCATAGCTTGTGATCACACATTTTTTTCTGCAAATATCTCAAAAGGTAATTGATGAACAATGTGCACACTACATGGAGCTTCACCAATTTCTTAGTCTTGTTGATGGAGGGAAGTACACCAAATTCTTGAAGGCATTCCCAACAATGACATAGAAAACTTTATTGTAGTTTTAGTACTGTATAAGCCTTGAAAAGGCAACTTTGCAGTCTATAAAGGACTAGTGACTCTTGAACATGTGGAAGAATTTGTGACACAGCCTTCGACAATGAGATAAACTTTGAGCCAATTCCAAAAGAGCCCGTGTTTACAAGCAAAACAACTTGTTATTTTCCTCCACTTTTTGGTTGTGAATCCATTGGCCATTGAAACCATGGACAAATATGCAAATAACATGTTGTTGCAACTTGCTCGTAAGTGCATTAGTTGCAAAGCCAATTCAAAAAGCTTAAATGAATTTTTTTTTCTCACTTGTTTATAATTGCTCTCACTTAGTTTTCAATCTCTCCAAGTCTTCCTTGTCAAATTTTTTTTTGATGTTTTGACCTTTGATTGATTGAACCATAATTTGACATGTTTTGTAAACTTGAAACATTGTTTTTAACATTTGTTGATTTTGGGCAACTAACCCCTCTTTACATAACGCATAGTAAACCCTATTCATGTCTGGGCTTTCCATGTCTCTATGGCTACTATGAAAAAGTAAGAAACATGTCTTATGTTTTCTCCACACATTTTGCATATGTGATGATTTTGTACAACAAAAATGTCATGAGTTCTTAGAATTGGAGGTACATTTGATTGCATTGGCATTGAGTGACAAACATGCGTTTGTTCACCAACATTATGCTTGAAGGATATGTGCAGGTCACTATAGGAGGCTCTAACCACTACCACTGTAACAACAACCCCCTTTTCCCCTTTGGCTTAGATGGTGACTTTGTACATGAATAAGTTAAGATGAAGTGAAACTTATTGTCAAAACATTTGCGCTTCCTCTACATGCTGACCTATGATCTTTTGCCCATGCTCGAGAAGAGTTTGAATTTTATTATAAAAATTACCATTTTTTTCCTCTAATGAAATGGTGTACATGGGCTGATCAAAACATGCCCATCACAAAAATCCTATTCTAAAACCACATACATTGGTAAGAATGTGATAATTTTGTTGGCCACAAGATAGATGTTTATGTTAGCACATTTGCTGCACATATCATCTCCTCCAAGGTTTTTCTGATATTCGACCTCATACTTCAACACCATATTGTTGATACATGAATCCAATCCTTGTGGTTACTTCTATCAAAAAAAATTTGGTATTGTGTGCTTGATTCATATATTGTTATTTGAGCCTAATTCAGTTTTGACATGGGATGTTCCCTATCTCATGAATTTTGGATTTCCTAGCCTATCCACTGACCTGTATTGTGCATCATCCTGCCAACTAAGGGCACCCTTGGTGGGTTGTTTCCATCCTTTTTAGTGTGTTTCTTGCAAATGTCATGCCTTGGGTGAAACAAAACCTACACTAGTACCATGATAGAAACCCTAAAATTGCTTCTAAATATTATAAATATCCCATACTTACACTAAATCACATTCTCAAAGTCCAAATCTAACATTTCTTAGTTTAATTTGGACATTAAAAGGCCTCAATCCTAAATATTATGAATATCCCATGTTTAGAACATATCCATTGGTGCTCAATATGTCACTTTGGATAATAATAATAAATGTCTAAGTTTCAGTTTTTTTTTTTGGGCAACCCCACCGATAAAATTGTAACTAGAACTGCATATCCGTGGGAACTACTAATAGCAAACCACTTCAATAAATCATTACGATTAACCAATTAGAAATATTGAGCTACAATCATGTCCAATTTATTCCATTTTTTTTGGAGGTGCACAACTGTGTTGCGCCTTTTACAAGCCACGGCAAGCTGCACGAATTTGGTGCAGAATAACCAATTTCCTAAGCTAAACCAGCACATTTTGACTTTTTTGCAATAAATTTTACTGTCTGGAATCACATATTGACCACCATTGGAGATGCTCGTACTTAAGAAGGTGAAGGTACTAGTGTGGGTGTTGGTTTGCCTTGGCTATCTAGGTGTCACTATCCTAAGCAAACTTAATTTCAAAATGAGCAATTTCATGCAATTTGATTGCTATGAAGGTAAATAGGCCAATCATTGAACAATTAGCAAATTAGAGAGCTAGGGTTCAATGACTGTGCATTTGATGGCCTTTGCATTCAAAGACTTTTTGTAGGGCAATAGTTTAGATATTTGTAACCTTTTATAGACGTGAAATTAGTAAAAGGTGAAAATGTTAAGGCGTCCCAAAGTGGATGGGGCCTTTGAGAAAAAAAATCACCATCCCACACACTCCAATGTTATAGCAATGTAATAAATGCCTTATAACCAATCACTCTACACCATGTACATGTACCCCCCAACCATGAAAGCCATACTTGAAATTAAAAAGGATTAAATTTTTATTACCAAAAAAAAGGAATATTTTTTATTACCAAACAAAGTTGGGAAAAAAAACATGATGTTTTATTTTAAGTGGTTTATAAATTGTGATAATATAAACTAGTTATACCTTTTTTTTAACAAACAATGCAATTATAAATTTGGAATCAAATTGTATTATAATTATACTTTGTGATAATGGTATAGATTGGTCATAAAATATCATCATTTCATGTGTATTATAACAAGACAAAATGTGATTTTTTTTAATGAAACACCATATATTTTGCTACGATTTTGTATAATTTGCATTTTTTGGGGTTCAAATTATGAATGTGATATGCTTTCAAATAAGGATTTGCAAAAATAACTAAAAAATGTAATTTAATGAATGAGTATTAAGGAATTAAATGATTATCAATTGTGCATGTGTTTTTAGTCAACGTGTTTATTCTTTAACAATATAATCTAGTATTTGAATTTTTTTATTGTGTAATGGTGAAATCAAATATAATTGAGCTTTTTTGAACAAATTGAATTTTTTGCAATATATATTGTTAAACCATGTTTTGTAACACCTTTTGGATCAAATGTTAAACAATCAAGTGTGAAACCTTGTGCATTATGTATTGTATGAATAGTTTGTTAATTGAATAGGGAGTGGAATTCTTGTAATGATTTTTGAAGAATTGTTTCCAATTTGTATTTTAACCATTTTTTCTTCAATTGGTGTCCATTTTTTATTAAGTCAAGGAAATTTTTGATACATATGATGAATGAAATCTGTAATATTGAATCCAACATGAAGATTGAAAAACATTATCCATATTATTAGTTTAGAAAGCATTTATGTGTAGTCTTGAAAAATGTTATCTGCATTGTTAACAAGATTGTTTGATGTCATGTAATTACTTCCATATAATTCTTCCAACATATTTTTCTTAAGTAATAATTCATGATGCAAACCACTTGTTTAAATTGGCATAGTCAATCATTTGTATTGAAAAGGACATGTTTTTGTACATTTATATCTTGTGCAACAAAAATAAATGCTCGACCAAGAATATTGTTGAAGACATTTTTGCTATGCATATGTATTTTAATATTTGTGTAAGAAAATATAAATATATATAATCTATTGGCGGGGTTCTTAAACAACACTAAAATCAATGTCCTCAATACATTGTGATGATGACATTCAAAATTTATTTAAAATAATATTAATGAATTACTCATCTTTTTGTGACACAATAATTTGTTATAATTCATAGCATTTAACATTTTATGCTCAAAATTTTGTACCAAGAATTTTAAAACATCAATTTTGGTTTGAAAGATTCATGAGTCTCAAACTAAAAAAACTTGATAAAAATGTCCTATCATTACAACATAAAAAAACCCATTAGTTTGTTATGTGTAAAATTAACATTTAATTTCCTCCTGAGCAAGTTTTGTCTATGACCAATTAATAAACAAAGTTCCACATATATATTGGTTAAAATTTCACATTAATCTTCATTCAATGCTTTTTGTTTGCTATTTTTTGTTTAGTGGAATTGCAGTTGCAAAATGTATTGTGGTTTCATTAATATTAAATGTTTTTTTCCATGTACATGCACATTTCATGACTTTTAGTTTTAATGGATTAACATTTGTAGTATCTTTCATGTAATATTGGAGGATGTTTTGTATAATACACATATGTGCACAAAAGTTTTTCTTGTCCTTAAAACCTTTTACTAGAAATATGTATAAAGGTTTTGTACAATTTTTAATTTTTTGTATAATATATTGTCAAAAAAAAAATTTGGTCATTTAATTGTTTCATATATGAAGAAAAATATTCATGTGAAACGTTTCTGTCTACTTGTAAACAAGCATCATCCATTGATGATTTCATTTTTTCAAGTTTTTCATTTGATCATGTTTTAAAAAAATTTGATAAATCATATTTTTCAATTTGTTTGGTGTTCTTAAATGATACATGTTTATATGGATTGTTATATCAATGTCTTCCCATGGGCCTATTTCATCCATTTTTGTAGTTTTCAAATTTTCGATTATGAATATCCCCCATTCATCCTCATATTTATTCATGATGTTGAATTTAAATAATTGTTTTCACAATCTTTGAATATGTTCATGTTGTTATGTATAAACATAGTTCCATGAAATATGAATAATTTGATCATGAAACATTTTGAATATAAATTCTCTAATATTTTCTAGCATTTTTTGAGAATTCAACAATGCCCAATAAGTTTTTGTTTTCTATTTTGGTGTTTTTTACATGTTTTAACACTATAATAAGCTACAAATTAAATTTTCATCATGAGATTTATACTTATTTATTAATAATTTGCATTGAATTTGTGTCAATGTTGAAGGTGATTTTATGTGGTAATAGTAATATTTTGTCATGTTCTTCACAAATGTTTATAAATTGAATGATTTTTGTCATATGATTATAAAAATAATAATAATGATATATGTATTGCTTATTGTATTGAAGTTTGTGATGCATTTAAAAATTCATTCACTAATTCTTTTATGTGTTTCAATGCTTTTGTTTGTTTGTATTTACAGTTGTTGAGCATAGATTGCATTTCTTGTGTTACAAACTTATATATTTTTGTTAAATAGGAAGTGCAATAAACAGTTCTAGCATATAGATCAAGAATGAATTGTGCATTTGTATTTGTTTCCCATAAAGGTCTTGCATGTACTAAACACATTTTTAAGTATATCAATTGGTTTTCATTTAAAAATAATGTTGGTTTTTGCAATGTATATTGCAATGCCAAGATTTTTTTTTTCATTTTTTTTTAAGTTCATAATTTTTTTATCAAAAGCAATATCTTCACCTAATTTCATACTAATTGTTTTTTAATATATAAATTGTAATATTACAAAGTTGAGGAGTACATTGAGGTTGTGGATAATGAAATTGACAATTTGATTAACATATTTTTCTACAATTTACATCTATGTTAACATGTTTGTAAATTATGCATATTGGGTTTTTTAATTTTTTGATTAATTGTCAAGTATTTATTGACAATTTTTTGTGATGGTTTGTGGGAAGAAACTTCAAATTTTGGTGCGTGTGTCAATCATAATAATTCATGATCATGAAACAACTCCTCCAACTTGATAATTGATCACAATAGATTAGTTTTTAACCTTACTAAACAAGTTATCAATATTTTGAACAAGATTTTGAAAACTATTTCATTTTATGGTTGTAATAACAAATGCATGTTCTTTGGATTTATCCAAGAGTCTATGGCTTCAAGCCATGTATATTTGTGCGCCCTAATTTGTTCTTATACGAAAAGACACCCAATCTAAGAATCCCTAGACAGGTCGTCTTAGAATGGTCAAGATAAAACATGCGTAATCTGAAAATCCTAATTCTGAAAATCCTAATCCTCATCTTCTCGCAGAAATCTTTTCTTCCCAAGTATAATACTAGGGAGCCAAATGGTGGGAGCCCAAGGTCAAAGAATTGCTTGCTACATTTTGTTTTCAGCTCTTTGATGCCAGGGCTGCCTTATGCCGTCAACTCTATAGGAATGTGAAAGGTATTGTTATACTAAAAACATAGATGCCATTAATTCTTAGCCTTGCACTTCATTTCCCTGTGATGGACATGCAGAGCAACAGTAGAGACACCTTTCATCTGTGATGCTCCTCCACATTCAAAATAAACATTCTAGAATGCATCGAGAGTGGAACTTGAAGGCTCTCAAAATCTGGATGTTTCACAATCACTTAATGCTAGAGTGTTTATAATGGTTCATGTTGATGGGTCGCTAGAACTCATGCATGTCCTTGCCTCTTGAGGTTTTGTAGCCACTCTCACCAGGCTGTATGTGTCAATAGTCCCCACGGAGTGTGAGGTATTCGATGCTCGTTTTCTTCTGTTTGTGGTCACATGAGTGTGACATAAGATGATTGAATTTGCAAGTTGTACTTTGCAGGTGTTTGTGAGCATGCTCATCAAAAGCAAAGCTCTTGATTTGTATCCCTGGCATCAGATTATGGTTCTTGAAGTTCTGTGGGTATTAAAGTTGACACAGGATACAAAGGATGGCATGCTGCGATCAATCATAATTCTCCATCCTCCAGTCGAATGAACAGCAGGATGGGAAACTCAAGCCCTTTGGCAGCAGATGCAGCACCTCAGTTTGGACAGGGGCATGGTGGAAGTATTTTGTCCAGTGGTCAGTTTGTAGCAGCAGTGCAGAAGAACAACATGGACTCAAATGTAGCAAGGATGACTGGTGGTCCTCTGGGTCTTGTAAAGCCAAATTTGAATTTCACTTGTGGAGGAGGGCCACATGAACAAGGAGGGGATGCAAGCCAACAGACCCCATTTCCACAGTGGCTGGCCAAGGTTGTAACCCAGCAGAAGTAGACACCATGGTGTCAAAGTATACAAGCACCATCTTTCCTTTTTGCTAACTCTGATCTGCAAAGAATTGTTCCAAGTGTTCCAAATATGGCCACACCTCCCTGAGCCAACCATCTCCCGTCCACTTTGAGTTCAGCTTCATGTTTAATCAGTTCTTTCTTCAGAAATTTTGTTGCCAGTGCTTTTCAATGTGCATGCTGAGAAGTCTAAGAGTTTTTCTCTTTGGTGGGTGACAAGACATTTTACATACACTGGAGTACTGGAGGTGGCACTGATCCTAGATTGTTGTATCACAATGTATGAAGTCGCATTGAGCACAGACTAAAATTTGTGAGTGGGATTGCAGATAGAAAGTTATGGTTGACAGAGATGTTGGGCAATGGGGGGTCATTTGCAGTTGCCACAATTTGCATATGTCTGTCAAAATTCACTCAGGTAGGTATTTGGCACTTGCAATCAAGCAAGTCATGACTAGTTTTACATGTACTTCTGATTTGACGTTTTGGAGGATCTGTGTGTTTGAATGGAACTTATACATTGGAACTTATAAAATGGAGATCATACATTGGAGCTTGTCCATTTGACTTTTGATGTGTTTGCAATGCAGGCACACTCCGTGTCTTAAATCCTGGTGAAGCAGTTTTAATGGAAAGTGGTGAGAACTTGGTGCAGTGGAGAAAATTGTTCTTCTGCCAATATGAGGTCAGTATGAAGCATGCAATCTTTTCAATGTGTTTAACCACTCTGACATTTCTCCTCTAGAGATAACACCCATGCTCACAAGCATATGTTTCCATCTTCAATATGGGTTTGTGACCTTTGTACTGTAATGCACTGATCCTGATCTTTGCTCAGGCAGAGAAGTATGTGCTGCTTTAGTGACTTCTCCTACTAAGCAATTTTTGGCTGCAGGTGAAGGTGCCAGATCGCAATGTAGGCTGGGATTGGATTGTCCTAGATCTGTCAGAGACAGGACAGGCAAAGTACAATTTTGTTGTGACACAAAGCTGGCAATAGGAGGTTGATGTGTAGAGTGGTGGGAAGCTATTAGTTCTGAAAAACCAAATGACCCACATCTGTGATGCCTCTGGGATGCCTTGCTCGCCTCTAGAAATAGTTCAATGTTGCATGCCACAAGTCAAGAGTCTCAAACATGAATTATCCATCAAATGCTGGACCTCATCATGTCAGCAGTCTTGAAGCAAAGGAGACATTGCTGAAAAGCTTTGGTAGGGCAGGATACCCGATGGCCAGTGTGGGTGTGCAGTTTGGATCAGGCCAAATGTTTTCAGATTCTGCTGTTGCACAGCAGCAACAGCAGGGCAAATCAAGCAATCAAGGGGTGAACCCTAACAACAATCCATTGTTCCACAACTCCTCTTAACAAAGAGGGATACCAATGAATGAGTACATCAATATTATCAATGACAGACATCATTGATGTTTTGTGCCTTTGGCACACCAGTTGTTGGGTGGTGGGAAAACCACAAATGGGCCACATTTTACCCCTAACAGATCGGATGATGGGCAAGAGCCACCGTGGTTCAAGGAGAAAAAGAGTTTGTTGTCTAGTTTTGAATTGACATTTGGTCAACCTTCTCAGCAACAGACACAACCAACTGGGTATTCATTTGTGGCCTCTTTGGCTTTTCTGCCCACCTCAGCAGTTGAGCACCATAAGGCTCTTCTCTTTGATCAAGTTGTGCAGAGAGGTACACTTCAGAACAATTCATTTTTTCCTCAAAACGATCAAGCTTCCAAAAGTTCTATGTTTTGGTTCTCTCTTTTCCCTTCCTCTTTTCTTGTTGGTTTTTTTTCCCTCCCCCTTTTTGTTCTCTTTTCATGTTCCTGTTTTCTTTCAGGGTTCCTTGGTCTTTTTTTATTTTAGGTTTTGTCAAGGTTGCATGGATGACTCTTCTCATTACTGCCAGTATGCTACGTAAGAAATAAAAGAGGAACACCCATAAAGATCTGTACGATTGGGTGTTTCTGTCAGAGACCAGTACTGGAACTGTTTTCTTATCCTAACTTTGATCGGTTATGGCAGCATTGGATGCCAGGATGCAGCAAGATATGCAGAATTCAACTTCCAAAAGATTTTCTGATATTGCTGGGCACTTTGGTGAGCATCAACATTTGACCAACAGAAATCTTCCGCCTGGGTATGAAGGACCAGGAGGAGGAGGAGGTGGATTGGACTCATCTCCTTTGAATGGGTTGAATGGGGAAGTAGACAGGGGTGGCATGAATGTTCCACTGATGCAGTCCGTGAGGCAATTAGTCAATATGTACCCTACCCAGCATATAGAAAGTAATGCTGAACACGTGCAAATGAAGTTTCCTCCACTGCTGCTTGATTGCAGCAATCCTCAATTGAACAAGCTGGCTACAGGCATGGATAGCATATTACATAAAGAAAAAGGGAATTGATGTGTGGGCTTGGAACTATTTACCACATGCTGATCAATTGAGAAGTGTAACTTTGGAGAATGGAACCACATTAGATAAACTAAGTTCAGGCACATAGGTTTGTCAAGAAAAAACTGTGTTTGGGAATTCTATCTTCTGGGTGAATAGCAAGGCACTTTGTGCAAAAGTATCTCTCCTGTGATTATGGAATGAGAGATGGAGAATTATGAGCAGAGCTGAGCAAAGCTTTACAAAGCAGAGCAGGAGCTGTGGAATAGTAGAAAGCATGATAAAGGAAGACAAGAAGCCTGGTAGCATGGAAGAAGACAAGGCTGCACAAATAGGTGATGAAAGTAAACACAGCACAGCAATTGGTGGCATTATCCTTGCAAGTGCTCTCTTGTAGCATCTGCATCATTAAGTAAGGTCAATTTTCTGAAATTCTAGGGCATCATCACAATTCAAGCAAGAAATGTAGCCAGGAGATGCAACTTCCTTGATCAGAGGGTTTTGAGTCAATGTTGTCACTCTTTGCAAATGTAGATTCAAGGTTTTTTCTCCTCATGTTTGATATCACACAGGGTTTGGGGAGTCCTGGAAACTAGAAGGGCATTCCAGTTCCTTCTTACTTTAATCAAGAATTTTCCTATCTCATAGATTCTTGAATGCTCTTTGAGCATTATGAACTTAACCAACATATTTGTTGTCTGACCATTAGCAACACTCCTCAAGCAAACGAGGGACTGTCAAACCAACATAACAGCTAATAAATTATTACCACATTTCATTCAAGCTGAAGTGTTGACACATGGAAATGATTGTGGAATCTAGGAATTCAAACCTACACCCTGCATAGATCTCCAATCCAGGTAGCAACAATGAAATGGCAGACCACAATCTAGTGATATAACTTGGCATCTAACTTCAATTTCCTCAGTTGATTTGCATGGCCATAAGAACATCTCCAAATTTCAAGGTAAGCAGAGTTTGTGAATAAAAGACGAAAGACTCTTGTAAGGGCTGTACAAGGGTGTGGGATCTCTATTGCCATTCCTTCCCTTAATGTATGAGGAAATGGGCTTGAAAAAAATCAGTGGTTCCTGAATACTTCCACAAGTCACCAAATCATGCATTAGATTTGAAACTTCAGTCAAACCAAATTACAAGTTCATATTTTGGAGCTCAGAAAATGCAAAATGGCAATGCACCATGAAACTCCGATTTCTGAAATCTTTTAGCAGCCATAAATCAAGGTGCACTAGCAATCACAATAAGAAGAAAGAAACTACTCAGAGGTTGGAAAATCATCCTACAATTTCTGGCAAGCACCCAATAGTCCTGGGATCATTCAAAATCACTTGCTACCCAAAAAACAACATAAAAATTAAGGATGGTTTTGGATGATTAGCAAATGCAGCAGGGGAATATGGGAAGTATGCATAGTCATGGAACACAAAGAAGAATGATGCCCAAAAGCTCAAACTCATTATAAATTGCTTTGTAGACCCAATTATGCTGGGACCGTCATCCAATTGTTCTCTAACCCACCCCACCCCCCAAACAAACAAACAAACAAACAACATCAAATGCATGTACACAAACCCAGAGCATCTTCCAAGGTGGGATTCATCAACAAATGGAAACCAGGAGATGAGGAGGTATATAGTACATGTAAGCCCAAATAAGCTGCCATTTCCCTTCACTAGATGCTTCAATCTCGATGAGTGAAAAAATATATTTGCACCTAGAAAACTCATGTAGTCCTACCTGAAGGTTGACAAGAAAGCTAGCTTGATTGATTGAAGGCACATAAATCAACAATACATGTAGTAGCCACAGTAGGGTCATTGACAACATTGAGACGAAGTAATGCAAATGTTGGACCCAAAAATCCAATGGACTATAAAACAACAATATTTTTGGTCAGTTTTTTTTGTGAGGGTGGCTTGAATAACTATTGGATATTATAGGTTCATTTTCTCAATTATCTTAAAAAACCCTTGAGTATCGCAGTCATCCCCATCAATTCAACAACAATTCACTAGCATGTGCCTTTTCATGTCAATGTAGGTGGTTAAGCTAATTGCAACATGCCTTATTCATTTTCCTCATTTTTTATGTTTAGATTTAATTATTCAAACATCTTTTAGGTCAAATTAATTTATGTTCTCTATTTTTGTAAGTATAAAGTCAAAAATATTTGTTACTTTTTTTTAAAAAGTCATCAAGATTTGTATATCTTGAAACTTAAAACAAACCATGCATACAATGTATAATATTATAAACAATGAATTTCATGAATTGATGAATATTATAATAGCATTATGTAGCATAAATCAAAAGGGACATTTCTCTTCATCTTAATGCTAATGCAATCATATGAATGTATATTGTAGGTTAGATTACATTGATTACTAACAATTGAAAAAAAAATTAATAAAGTTTTGACATGAATTGCAATATTTCATGCTTACAATAAACAATAAAAATGATTTATGATTTAATTTAGTTTACATTCATGTTTGCAAAATATGTGTTTATGAATAAATGAACCTTGATCTAGTTTGAAAACAACTTGAAAATAGAAACGAACACAATTAAGTTTAATTGTTACAATCTTTTATTTGAATAAATTCAATTTCTTGTTGTGCACACGTTTAAAATTCAATGGATTCATCTAAATTGTGTATGACTCGTGAACATCACCTAAAGATGCAACGAAATTACATGCATAAATGACTTGCAAATGAATCTTTTATTGAATACGAATGTCAACTAAATAAGCAAACAAAATATGAGAAATATGCAAAAGAATTTCTTGTAACTAGAAAATAATGATTTGAACAATTGAAAACATATATTCAAAACCATGTGTAACGAAAATTGAATAAGAAAATTTCTGACGATTACACATGCTAACTTATTTCAAATCATGAAATGCTAAAAATGTTATTGGTCCCATATATCCAATCACATTGCTTTCATCAAATATAAGATATGGCCTATTTGTGTTTAATAATAAGAATGGACGAATCAATTTGAGTTGTTTGTGATAATCTTGTTCCCATATCATCCTTGCATAAATACTTCCCAAATGAATTACCTCTACAACCCATGAGGTGAAAATTACCTCTTACAAACCTCCCACTAATCCTTTAGAATCATTATGTGTTTCAACCCCCATGCAAGATTCTTGAATGTATGTTATTTTTCAATTGGGGGAATTTTGTGACTTCCACCTTTATTGTTAGACTCTCCACAATTCTCAATATGTATAACATGTTTTGAATCATTTCAAAAAGTTTCGTACAATGGGCCACCCTAATTCGCCATTGCAAATGGGTTATACATCGGAATACTTCCAAAAACATTTCATTCGTTGACTACAACAAAATTGGCTATGACAACATTGGTCCAAAATAGTGTATGGTTATCTGTTGTGAAATTCAAACAAAATCATACAATTCATTCCCATAACTATGCATTTGCTACAACACTAGCCCCACATGTAACCCTTCTCACTACTAACATTACAATAATGGGGTGTTTCAAATGTTGGGGCCTTAACATCAATTCAATACATTGCAATTACAAATAAATATTTAATTCACAATGTTGCGCTTGTTGATATTGGGTTTCTACAAATCTAACAATTCATGTTACAAACATGTGGAAATTACAATTCCACCAAAAGGTGATTTTTCATAATTTTTTAATGTATTTTATATGTTAACCGCAATTATTTCAAAATCATTATTTCACATTTTCCTCTTTCTAGACAATAGTTCATACAAATTCAATCATTGATAAGTTAAATGTTTTAGACATGCTTAATACTTTTGTGGATACTACAAATTCCTTGGAGATTTCAAGAGATAAATATACCAACCCCACTCCAAAAGTTATTGTTAATATGGAATAAAAAATATTCATCAACAATTCATCACTTATCTTGGATTTGGCTCCTAGATTAATTCACCAAAAGTCCACAAGGTAGGTTATACAAATCCTTGTTGACCAACCTTAACCCTATGAAAAATCCACAATGAATCCACACTACTACAAAACATGGGTGCAGTTCACTAGTTCATGTTCATTAGACCAATGAATTCACTACTTCCCCACTAGGTCCCATTTACTACGAATAGTGAATTCACTCAAAATCCAATGAAATTACTTGGTGTATAAAGACACTTTTTGTTGTAGTGCCACTATCAAAAATCACATCTATCGAAACCACATACCCTATAATTAAAACTCAAAAAACAACTCATACACAACTATTGTGCAACTATCCCTTTAAAAATATGGTGTATTAATAAATAAATTGCCACATTGAAAAATCAATTAGTTGTATTATACTTGTAAGTGAGTTGAAATGGGTCTTTTATACAATAATTTATACATATTGTACATACATGTGTAATCAATGATTTTATTTTATGTTCAAAAGTTGCATTGTAATTGCATGTGACAACTATTTTTAAAATGTTGTAAATGTGCCATTAAAACAACAATTATGTTGCAACTAGGTACAATGTGCATACATGCGATCATAACATGTGTGCACATTCCCGCCACCCATTATAGAATACATTTGCAACTAATTTTCGATTATGATTCCCATTGATACAATTAATATAGCCATTTGTGCACCACTACTAAAATACTATTATTTAAATATTATTATGACTATAATACAACTACTTAATTATAACTTAATAAAGATACATATTCATCAATTATTTATATATTCATCATGTTTGTTTCATTTTTCATGATTTCAAATGTTATGGGAACGCTACTTCAAGCTTTAAAAAGCATCTTTGAAATGTAAAGGAAAAGGAATAATGAAAAAATAACAAGAAAAATAACCTTTCCAACTTACAAAAAAAAAAAATCTTCTCTTTGAACCCTTCGCTATTACAAAATGTGGGTGTAGTTCATTAGTCCCCATTCACTAGACCAGTAAATTCACTACTTTTTCATTGGTCCCCATTCACTACAACCACTGAAATGATTCAAAATCCAGTGAAATCATTTGGCGTACATGGACACATTTTGTTGTAATGCCTCCTGAAATTCTACAATCGTCTTTGAACTCTAATAGTAATAAAACAACATACAAGGATTTTTTTTTTAAGTTTTTGAGAACTAGCCTTTGTAA
>Ga0209208_10003113_pt1 | contig 23853 bp, 18 predicted proteins | sample S1TSphfallax_3_FD_187694 | JGI IMG/M metagenome (GOLD analysis project Ga0209208, IMG submission 187694) | Host-associated microbial communities from peat moss isolated from Minnesota, USA - S1T2_Fd - Sphagnum fallax MG (SPAdes) (version 2) | ecosystem: Host-associated > Plants > Peat moss >...
TAGAATTCTAAAAACTAAGAAAATAAGGCATATGAAGAAAGTTTTGGAATTACAACTTAGTTTGTGAGGAAGTTGGAACTTCAAAACTTATCCCATATTGTTTGTTCTTCATTCCTATTTTGAACACTAAATAAACAAGGGGGTGTGGTCATCCAATTTCACATTAAGAAATTTGTGCACATGGGATGAATTAATAAAAAAGGTAAACCCAAAAAAAAATAAAAAATTCCCAACCTATTTATTTACCTAGCTAGGTAGGTACTTAGTTTGACCTACCCACCTAGGTTGACCTATGTACCTACCTACCTAAATACCTACCTATATGAGTAGGTATTTAACCTAGGAAAGTAGAACCTACTTATTTTTTTTAAAAACCTAAATAAGTAGGTTGGTATGTAACCTAGGTTTGTAGGCACATATCTGTGTACCTACCTAGGTACCTACCAACTTAATATTAATATTTTTCTTCTTAATGCCATGTGGCATACTTACATTGGGCCACATGTCATAATATAAGATCATCCAAGTATTAGAATTGAACGTCCTAGATTATTTCAAAATAATATTAATAATATTTTAAATAATCAAATATTAAAACACATGGCAACACATCATTTGCCCTTAATTGTTACCAAAATAGTTGCATCTTAGTCGCATGTGATAATACGTACACAATGTAGTCAAAGGATGAAATGTATTTGTTGACTTTTTTTTCATACAATACCTTTTGTCATTTACGACTAATTTATCACATGTAACTTGTTTTAGGTGACTACAGGGATTTTAGTTGCAAAATGTCTCTTGCAACTAAAATTTAATTACAAACACTAGTCGAAAATTCACAGTTTTCTTCTAGTGCAACCTTCACATCAACACTTATTGGAACCTTAATTATGTATAATTTTATTTTGGATTTTTGTGTTTGCATGTTACTTAAACACTAATTTTATATTTATTTAATATCAAAAGAGTGGTTGACATGTCGGAACCCTAATTCCATATTTTGCATAATTGATTTTGAATTTTTTTGTTTAAACATTCCTAAAACACTAAAACCTAATTTCAAATGTATCTAATAACAAGCCTTTAGGTTAGTGTGTTTTCTAGGGCTTGTATTATTAACCTTAGTTTAAATTTCTACCCTAGGTGCATTTTAATTACATTGTAACCATGATTATGTACATTATTTATTGAATGTTGTTATACGAAGTATATCGATGAGAAGGCCCAGATTGAAGACGACAAAGTTAAGTTTGAATGTGCTGGGCTAACAAACCCTACCACATGTCGCCAACCTATCACCTTTCCACTGCACTTGCAAATGATTGATGATATGGTGAAGTGGGTGAGGGAGGCCATTCGTAACCATTAAGTTATTATGCCTAAACCACTTGATGAAGACATTGTCCACCTCTCAATTCCACCAAGCTTTATGGTTCTAACATATAAAAAAATGAAGGCCTATGGGAATCATTTCCATGTAGATGATGATTATGTTAGTTTGTTAGTGACATATGATTCAGGTGTTGCATCAATTTTCCAATAATCACAAGGGACTGAGGATGATGTGTTGGGGGTGATTCAATATGTTGGGATGTTGAAGCAAATCTAGTAGTTGGATTATAGTCCCATGTCTTCACCCATCATGTTGTTTCATTGTCAATGGGTGAAAAATGGGATGGACAAAAAAGGCAACCCTACCTATAAATGGGATGAAACCGGGTTTTTATTTGTTAATTTCTGGCTTTGTTACATGAATTAGATGAACCTTTTGTGTTTCTTTCACAAGTTCAACATCTGTTTTTCTAGAGCAAGCCCACAACTCCATGGTGGAAGGTTATTCTTCATAAAGAGCTTTGAAATTAACACATAGTGGCATCTGCATATGAGAACTTGGTTGACATACATGTGGTTGTCTTTGGGCTTTGTGAAGCGATTTTATGTCCCTCTACTTTCGGTTCTATGAGGTGACTATACTTGAAACTACATATGTTACTAGTGAAGGAAAAAAAATGCAAAGTGCATTTCTAGATGTTAAGTTGTGTTTATATTTGAAACCAAATAGCTTGCCTCCTATAGATCATTTACAATTTAGAATTGATATATATTTTTTTCAAGCTTAAACACTCCAAATCCTAGAATTTTATGTTGAATTGTCACTCATTCAAACCAACTTTTAAGGCATTCAACACCATGTTCAACTTGGTAGTAGACCACTAATCACTTAAAATATTATTCCTATCACATACATTATTCAAATATGGCTTGCTTTAGCTCATTAAAAAGTTAACTACAAGGCACATATGCTACTAAATTCCAAAATCTACACCTAAACCAATAAGAAGTTATGCTACTAAACTCGAGAGGGTTTTATGAAAGTAGAAAGTTCAATTTGGTTGTAGACCATTGATCACTTAAAATATTACTCCTATCACATATGTTGTCCAAATCTAACTTGCCTTAACTCATTAAAAATCTAGCTACAAGGCGTTTTTGACTACCAAATTACAATATTTACACCCAAACCAATAAAAAGTTATGTTACCAAACTCGAAAGGGTTTATGACCATTATGAACTTTTGTTATTAATTATCCCTAGCATGGCCACCAAATGTTAGGGATGTTTTTATGAGAATTAAGTTCGGCATCACTGTTAAGTTCTTGTCTATAAAATTACGCACGGTACCACATACTCAAATATTTAAGATATATTACAAGCTACACTCTATTATCAACAAGCAACATGAGAAAATTGAACATGCATACAAAATCATCATCAAACAAGGAATTAATATGTGTGTATTATCAGGTCTGAATATAAGAATATCACTCGTCCTAGGCTGCCTAGTAAAAACTATTCCATGCCTCCCCTTATATCTCCATTTTTTTACTTGACTTTTCAAACCTTTAGATAACTAAGTTTACATCATTTTGGTAGACTCATGAGTTCGGTAAGTAACAATGATGATAGCCAAACTCAGTAGATCCTATCAAATAGTACCTTGTTGAATCTTAATATTGTGTTTACACTAATTCAATTAGACAAGTAATTTAGTTTGGCATATAGACTACTTAATTTCAATAGGGCCATTTTCGAGACTTCTCCAACTACACAAGGCTCCCTATTTCAATAAATGCTATATTTCTAACAATATATCAATAAAACAACATATGAAAAAAAGGTAACATTAAAGATAAAGAACCATGAGTAGCAATTTTAAAATGGGAAAGGATCAAGAGGAAGTTGATGAGAGAAAGCGGGTTGAGAATAATCAGCAAATCTAGGTCTAGAAGAGAGAAGGGGCATCAATTGTAGTAGCTAAGTGGTTGATAGAAATAAAAAACAACAAAAGAGCTCACAACTTAAAGAGAGTTGAGAGAGGAGAGGGGGGGGTGGATTGCCATTGCTAGTAGCAAGAGAGTTAGAACTCATAGCTTAAAGACAATAAGAGAATTTAAAGCTCTTAGTTTTGAAAATTTTGAAAGAGGAGAAAACGAGGGTGGATTGCCATCACCAGTAATAAGAGAGTTCAAAACTTTGAACTCAGAAATAATAATAAATAATAAAGCTCTAAGCTTTAAGAGAGTTGAATGAGGAGAAAAGGGGGGTGGATTGCCATCACTAACAATAAGAAAACTCAAAATCATGAATTAAGAAACAACAAGAAAATTCAAAGTTCTAAGTTCTAAGAAAGTTGAGAGAGGAGAAAGGGGGGTGGATTGCCATTGCTAGTAAGAGAACTTAAAACTTTGAGTTAAAATATAATAGAAAGCTCTTAGCTTTAAGCTTTGAGAGAGTTGAATGAAAAGAGAAGGGAAGGTGGATCGCCATCACCAATAGTATAAGAGCTCAAAAACAACAAGAAAGTTCAAAGTTATAAACTTTGAAAGACCTAAAAGAAGAGAGAGGGGGGGTGGATTGCCATTGCCAGCAACATGAAAGCTTAGAATTTCGAGCTTTAAAATAGTTGAAAGGAAAAAAAAGGTGTCGATTACCATTGCCAATAGCAAGAAAGCTCAAAGCTCTGAGTTTTGAGATAGTTGAAAGAGGAGAGAAAGTGCATTGATCTCCATTGCCAACAACAAGAAAACTTAAAGTTCCAAATTCTAAAATAGTTGAGAGAGGAGAGAGAATGCGCCGATCACCATTGCTAGTAGTAGGAAAGCTTTGAGCTTTAAGCTCAAATATAGTTGAAAGAGGAGAGAGATGTGTTAATCACCATGTCACCAACAATTATGAAAACTTAGAGGAAAAAAAGGTAAAGAAAAAGGAGAGAGTTGAAAAAACTAATGTCGATTGCCATCGCTAATAAATGCGAGAGATCATAGAAAAAGCAAGTAGAAAGAGAGGAGAGAGTTTAAAAAGTTTAAAAAGTTTAGAAAACCAACATCAATTGCCATCAATAACAAATGCAAGAGATGAGAAAAAGAGCAACAAGAAAGAAAGGAGAGATGAAAGAGTTGAGAGAAACTAAAATGGGGATGTGATTGCCATTGCTAGCAATTGCAAAAACTTAAACACAAAGAAAGTTTTGAGAAAGGGGCATCAATTGCAAAGAGAGGGAGTGTCAATCGTACATACTTGCAAGCATACAACTCAACGCATACTAGAGACAAACAACAATTGGAAAGCATCAAGCTCAAAGAAGCTCAAAAAAGTTTAGAACTCCCAACATGACTAGGAGTCAAATGCTTGGTGACGGCAATGAATAACCCGCACCCATAGACATTTGGGAAAGGGGCGATGGATTTGGTGAATGGGAATATCTTTACCCATTACCATTGATCTATAAGCCCTATGATCACAAGCAAACACTTACTTTGAGGAAATGTTTGATCCCAACTTTCGTCTAGTTCAATACGGGAGTAGATAACATTCATTGATGCCCAAGTTAGTTTTTGGTTTTAGGTGACTAAACAAGTCATCGTGGGCTGTCATGTGTATGATCCATTTTTAAAAATCAAATTAAACAACACCCCCCCCCCCTTTGAAGGAGTGTATCTTCCTCATTTTCGACCAGTTTTGAGCAATTTAAATGACTATGCGTTTTCTAGGGGGCTATATTTTATCTTTAGAGTGTAGGTGGAAAGGAGGCAGATTGAGTAAGATAGAGGTGATTGAGACACTAAATGTTCGGTTACCAACCTGTTTACCCTAATGTTCATAGTTTTGAATTGATGAAATTTCAGTGAGGTCTCATGTACATGAATGGCTTCAATGATTGTCATATGGACATTGCTGATTTTATTTGAAAGCCTTTTTTGCATTAATTGTGAACACATGCACCAACAATTAAGCAGCACCTTTAAGAACTAGCCAAGGTACGAATTTTAAAAAAATGCATGTGAAATTTTATTGGTTTTTAGAGTGTTACAAAATATTCTTAAAGAAATTAGTCAAGGCAAAAAATTCATTAGTATCCTAAAATGAATATTGAGATACTGCCCTCTGGTGGCTTATTTTTAAAAGTAAAGGGCTAAAACTGAACCTTGACCCAGCTTAACCTAGCAATTTGGGAACGTCCTCACCCATGGATGTTACCCAATGTAAAGCAAAAGGCAAGTGGGTGGATCATTAGACGTGTAGATCTTGAGGTGAACATGCAGATGCACAGATCATGAAAGCCGCCTATTTCAATGTGAGAGTCACTTCATGCCTACTATTTAGGTGTAGGGCACCTTGTAGGTGCAAGATTCGTCCTACATCTAGAGAAGGCATCATGTATGTGTAAGGGCTGGGAAGCGACCTGAAAATACAAAGAGAAAAAAATGGCGGGTCTTTACAAAAAGTGAAACGCCTGCTCCTATGGGCATATCACTTTTTGAAATTCTGCTCTGTAACGTCACCTCCAAATACGCTGGAAATATTCTTGTAGGTCTTTACATATAGGTGTCTGGCCTATCACACTCACACACACACACACAAACACAAAAGAAGAAACAACAACCAGTGCTTTCCATCTCAAAATTTACTTCACAAAATTTACCTATGGAGGTAAGAAAATGGACATTGGTAAACGTCCTTGTTACTTGTGGTAACGGTGACATGCACCCAATGCTCATGACCTAGTTATGCCCTCAAGGTGTTATAAAGGATCTTCATGTCCACATGAGAAACCATAATTGAACAATTTGATGAATTTGAAGTAGATGTCTATCAAATAAGAGATCATGCAATACCCTAGGAGAAGCTGAATAACATGTCAACAAGGACACAAGGACTCTCAAGGTAACACAAATTCCTACAACTTTCAAGATTTTATGGGGTTTTTTTATCAAAGAAAGATGTTGCACTGGTGGGAACTTCACAACATTCAATCCACTTTGCAGGATGTAAGAGTGGAGTTGTTTGCCTTCTGCCGAAGCTCCTGATCTTGCACATTCTCTCAAAACGCAGGCATAATTCTCAGAACATATCGCAATGGAGTCATGGTTGAGAAACCCTAACCTATGCACCGCTTCTCTGAGTCTCCTCAGCTTGCAAAGAGAGCTCAATTCCAACCCCGACTTAGCTGGTGCATCGTTGATGCTTTCATTTTGAAAGCTAGAGATGGTCGACGCACCAAGACTGATTCCCAGAACCCAATTCTGATACCTGACAATAAACTCGATCTTCTTCCAGACCTGGTAACCTAATTCTGTATTGAACTTTTAGACAATCTTAAACTACGTTCCATATCGAGGGCTCGGAATCTCATCGCGATGCCGCGAGACCCGCAGACACTGCACTGATCGAAGAATACCGACGTCGCACGTAGTTCTTGCACCTCATGAAAGAAAAAAATCCTGTCCAGAAGGTACTCCACTCACACACGGACTCTGCAATTGCGAGAACTCCTTGAATACTGCTCCACGGCTTTGATGGAGCAGCGCCGGCAGCAAACCGTCAGATTCATCATGACATCAACCCAACTGCCGTGCAGCGGGATACCCAAGATTCTGAAATGATTGAACACTGATTTTATAGGGCAATGGATCCGTTCCCAACACGAGAATGGTATAGCTTCCTCTGTTTCCGGAGCTCCCTATGTAGGATTTCTGCTATTTCTCTTAAACCCTGCCTTCGATACTTACGGAAGATCCCTAACTAAACTGGTGCTACAGAGACTCTCTGGAGATTACGGCTATATTTTGTGTTGTAGCGAACGTCATGCTCACACGATCCTTCTGACATATGGGCATCGTTTCCCTGTGTGTGAATTTCTAGAGACATCAAAACTGATACCTTTTCGTGTGTGGTTCTGTAGAATGTGTTTTTGTCGAGAGCTTTTGTGGGCGCTTCTATATCTTCAGAACCCGTTCATTGTTGCCTTTGTTGTTGTTGTTGCTCAATTGCATATGTTTCAGATAGTGCATAATATTCTCGACTTTGAGCACTTGTGTAGTACGCTGGAATTGCTTGGAAAAAAGCATGTTCGTCGCTCTCAACCAGCTGGAGCTCTTTCTTCCCTTTTCTGCAAACATAGGAGGTTCGATTCTCCCCCCCGCAAGCAGCACGCCTCCAACGAACAGTTCTTGTAACCAAGCCAGACTTTGCTGTCAGAATCCAGACAATCTTAAGGGCTGTGCGCATGTACTCCAGAAGGTCATACCATCCTTGCCCGTCTCATGCCATTGGACGGTGGGAATGGCGTCCAATGATGGGATTCCATTCCCATTTGGACAGTTGTGCCAGTAGTCGTTGGCCGTGGTCGGTCTTCGTCCCTGCGCGGTCTTCTCACGCGGCGCTGCCTTCGAATGCTCTTTTGGATTCGTGCTCGTGCGAAAGCGAGCAGACTCTGTCTCCGTGCGCTCTCGACAGCGAAGAATTAGTTTGTCCACAACGATCGAGCCATTCAAGATACTTCACAGTTCAGGGGGATCCTGGATTTAATGGTTTGGAAGCATTAGAGTCAGCCACCATCTTATCGTTGGTAAAAACTTCGGTGTCTCAGAAGAAGAGAGAGAAGATAGAGGACGAGAGAGGCTGCGCTTGGTGTTGGGGAGCGTGATTTTCTTTTTCCAGGGAGATGGCTAAACTGACGTCTGAGCTTTGAGACCAATTCAAGAAAGAGTGGGACTGCAGATTTGGTGGCTAGGGGGGATTTTGTTGTGTTTCGCAAGGAAATCTCAGAGAGGAGATAGAAAGACTCTTTTGTGGGGAATTAGGCATAGGAGATCAGGTTTGACTGGGAAGGTTGTGGAGGAGCTAGGATGGTCAGAGGGGGGACGAGGAGAGACGATGGATCGCGAGGCCTGAGCGGCATTAACATCTTCGCCGCCCTCGAGAGCCGCCGTCGCAAGTCTAAAGAAGAATGGGGAGAAGGAGAAGCAGCCCGGTTGCAGAAATGAGCCGGAGAACAAGCAGAACTTGAGCGAGCCTTTTCAATTTTGGGCGCCATCTCAAGTCACGGTGAAGTCCTGGGCCAATATTAACGACGACGACGACGATTACCGTGCCACCACTGCGCGCCTTGCTGAAGATCACTCTCCCGAGCTCCCTCTCCCAGATCCCGATAGCAGATTGAGCCAAGAAGAGGTAAGATCTTCCTCCTCGCCGAAGCCTCCCAAAAAAAAGGGTTCAGGGACATGGATTTGCTATGAGTTTGAGAGCTATGCAAAGAACAAGATTGTTTCTTCCGGGATTGATGACAAATCGATGTGCAATCTCACCTGAACTGCATTTCGAGCAAATTCCTCCAACAAAATTTCGTTGTGAAGATTAAAATTACGTTTCAATATAGTTTCTTGCCGATCCTGTTCAATCCGCAGTGAATTGAGACAGATTGGGATTCTGATCTCTGTTCATTTTTTCTTATTTCAGCTGCAGATTTGAAGATCATCGGGAGTCTTTTTATGGAAGCTTTACCTGATGGAATGTTGCAGCTGAAAGGACCAGGTTTCAGGGTTTTTCCATTGTTAAGGAAATGCACCCAGTCAATGATTCCAGTTACTGCTTTGCTGTTTCTGAAGGTCATTCTTTTGCTTACAATGGCACTCTTGGAGTAAGCATTTATTGTTTAGTTTACACATAGAGTTTTGCACTGTTTGTTGGTGTAGCAGGAAAGTGAACGCAAGGATGAGGAACAATGAGAAGAAGAGGAAGTTGGCAATGACAATGAGAGTGAAGAGAATGGAGAGTTATCAGGGATACAGGAATGTTAGAGATGCCTGCAGCTGAAAAGAAGGCAGCATGCCAGCATTCAAAGAGGGAATTGAAGAAAAAGGGGCTTGCTGATCTTGAAGCAGTGCTTGCTGAGTTTGGCCTCTCACAAAATGATGAAAATTTTATGGATCTAACTTTGGTTCTCTGACCCATGTGCACATTTGCATGGTTTTGACTTTGGACATAGATTTCTACATCTCCTTTTTGGTGCCTTGTTTGATCTACAGTAGTGCTGGCATGGGCTTATCACAAGCAAGTTGTATTGATTGCACCAAGTGCAAGATGTGGTTAGAATAGGTAACATCAGAAAAATTGGAGAATGTCCTAATATCAAGTTGTCACAGTAAGTCCTCACATGCAATGAATGACTCTGCAGGTTCTACTCTTACAGTCTCCGAAAAGAAAGGGATGAAATTTCTGATGAAAATAGGGAAGAGTCTGAGAACAAACAAATCGAAGAGGAGGAGCCCTCACTAGTACGAAGTAAAGTTCAAAGAGGCGAAAGGTGAAGAAGGAAAAGCCATTCAAGGATATCCATGTTCCTTCAATGCCCAAGAGGGAAGCAGGAACAAAAGAAGAATCAGCAGGAGATGCAGGTGATGGAAATTCAGTTGCACCTGACCCTGAAGAAGTATTGAGGTGGTTAGCAACCTTGAAGAAGAAAAAGTCCATGAGCAGATGCTGCTGCTAAGGCTGGAGCAAGTGAAACAGCTACTAGGGCAGCCAGGCTTGCTGCAACAAAGAAAAGAGAGAAGCCTCACTACAACCAGCAGCCTCTCAGATAAACCAATTTCTTAGAGAAAGAAGATATTGATCCATACAGGTATACTCCATCCCTCTGTGCTGTTCATTCACAATCTGATGTGATCCAAGGGTCATTGCAAGATCTTAATGGAGTATCAGAGTGGTCTGGTGTGACCAGTGCATGTCTGACTTTCCTTGGATTTCTTAAGTATCAAGGAAATCTTCAAAGTGACAGGCCAATTTGCTCTTCTGGATGTGTTTCTCCTTATTTGCTATCAGTTGGGGGCTGCTTTTGGTGAATGATTGTGTGAAATTTACGTTTCTGGAAGGATTTGTTCCCAAGCTTAGAATGAGTTGAAAATCTGAAAGATGATTTGTGTGTCAAAGTATGTTACCTTGCATTGCTTATTCCTATGTAAGGTCCACTACAGATGAAGAGATCAGATGGGAATTGATTGTAGTAGCAGGGTTTTGTAGCAGTCTTTGGATTATGTGTTGTATCAAGTAGTATGAGCCTTGTTGGCAATTCAATTACAGACACAAGTGTTTCTTCCTGGGCAGTATCACCTGTTTACAAATAATGAGGAAATGTGGAAAGGATTGTTTCCCTTCCTTTTGAACCCTATGTCTTGCTGTGGCTTGCAAAGTATCAAAATGTCTTCACACCTACTGGATGCCAAACACTGAAGCTGACAACTGTGCATCTTTTTCAATATAAGTAATTTTCACTTGTATGTGGGGTTTCATAATATGTTCAAAAGAAAGTTGAAATGCAAAACATATCAGAGTGCCTTGCACCTGTGGAAAACTGCAGAGAACTGAGAGTTTGTGTTTGGATTTAGCAATGTCCCAAGATTCAATGCCTGCAACATTGAAATTTGACAAGTGTTCTGAGCTTTAGTATGCAGGTAGAAACATGATCATATGCTTCAGGTTGATGCAAATATTACAGTTCTGCCAAATTTGCAGTATTCAACAGTCAGTTCAGTACTCATGCAGATATTGTCTACAAATGAAGTATAGTGCAAGTTCTTGCATAGCTATTGAGTTCATTTGAATGGTTTGCCATGGCAATGAAATGGACTAATTTTCTATTGGTAGTGTAGACCCGAACAGAACCTGGTTCGTTGATATGATGCATTAGTCTGCAGTGAACTGGGTAGATTGGACTATGTCAAGTTCTCCCAACTCAGAGTACTTGTAAATTATGTCTTTCTGCTTGCTTTGTATGAGTGTCCCCTATGTGCTCTTTAGTCTACAAATAGCAACAGTAGGAATTTGGCAAAAATTGATTGAACTAATATTCTGTGTGATGTCACACAGCAAAACCATGTTCTAGTCATTTTGGGATCAACATTTTGTGTAGGGTAAAGCCCCACGGTGGGGACATTCTCAAAATAAGGGGCCTGGGAGGACAGGCAGTAGCTGAGCCTGACCCTGCATTTCAGGAATGTTCCCCACCCATGAGCCTTACCCTTTGTATGGGTGAACCTGACCCCATTAGGCAAACGTTATCATAATAAAACATGAGGTGAATGTAATCATAAGCTTAAACATATGTATGAGTGAGAGGTGCCTTGTAAGTGTAAGAGGTTTGTAGGCCAAAGGTGCCTCTTGCTTCTGAGGAAGCATTATTTAATTTGTATAGGGTGCCCTCCAGATACACTTGGAAACTTCTCCAGGTGCTTTATGAAAATCAACTAAATATACGCTAGGAAAATACGCTTGGAAATTCTTGGGGTGCTTTATAAAACTCAAGTTACTGCAGTGATCATTAGTAGACACTACTCAGGAAAGCTCACTTGTTTATAAAAAGGAAATGTTCTAGAGTAATAAGAACCCTTGCACTGTACTGTTAAATATATCTACCATTTCATTCCTGATTCTTAAGCTAGCTGACCCCTACAATCTTTCTTGGGTTATATATTGTAGTGACAGCACACTGCCTCCCCCTCCCCTCCCCTAAAAACCAAGGTGACAATCCTTTGTTCGGTTCAGATGAATTAAAATGACAAAATTCCTTTGCTGCAGGGAATTTATATGCAATCTCCCCTGCACCAGGGAAATTAGGAGAGATACACGGGAGCAGGAAATTTCACTTGGGGAGGTCCTCCGAGTTACACTTTGTTTTTTTACCTGGGGTTTTTACAAGGTAACTGTCTCATCCAGGGCCTTATTGTCATACCCAGATTCACCTCAGCGCCCTCGTGCTCTCATCTCCGTTCACAATCTTCATTAAACACATAATTTACCTGCACATGGCAAACCATTCAGCATTCAGTCCTCTCTTGTAATCTTGGGCTGACCTTGACCCCTAGATGGGTGAGACTAAACTCATTGAGGACTTCCCAAAGCCTTGTCATCTAAGATTACCATTTCTCGGCCTAACCATAGATTTGTGTCTAGTTCAAGGACTTAGTGTGTTGAGGCCGTCTCCTTAGGCCCCTTACTTAAACACTCATTCACCGGCACCTGTGAAGCTCATGAGTGCTATCAAACATGGAGTTGAACCCGGCCCAACACTTAAGACTCACAACTCAAACTATCGCAGGGGTTGCCCTATGGTGGTCTGGATTTGAGCCCTGACTAGGTGAATCCCCCTAACTTGAAGGTTTGACTAAAAGGGCATGTCACTCTCCCCCACTTCAAAAATGTCAACATCTTCATTGATGTAAATTAGGGGTGATTGCCCTTCGGCACTTTTGCCCCTCTCTACCTTTGACCCCATGGTAGGGTTGGTTATTTCCTGATCAAAAAAGACCATTCACAATGTGTCTTTGTGTTCTCAATGTAGTAGGTATTCCTGAATGTGTCTTTTGTTTTCACCCAATGTGCTCATTTCTAATATCTTTTCTAAATTCCCCTTTGCAATCATCTCTTCTTTCTTTGGAATCCATTTTGAGCTTGAAAATCTTTGTCACCACATCGAATGAAGGTCACAAACATGCCAACAAATAGTGTTGAATTGGGCTTTACAATTCGAATCCCCTTTACCCAAATGAGACATGATTCACAAGTTCATGCACAAGAAGTATGACTTCTCCATTCAAGGATGTGCCATTTTATTCGCATGCACCACCACTTTGATCTCACATAACTAAACCTTAGAGTTTCCAATTCAAGTCAAACTCCAATTCCATTTCTATTGGTTGCTACCTCTTTGCCTTTCTCAATTATTCCTTCTAACACAAACCTTAGCATTTTTTATGCTGACCATGTTTGTGAAAACCCTTAACCCCCTTTAAATTAATGAGGTTAAATTATTTTTGTTATTTTGTGGGCATTATCCCCCACCTTAAAAGGGGTTGATGGCTTCATTAATAGTTAAACCATTTGTAGGTGGGTTTTTCTTTTTCTTTCAAGTTTTTTACATTCCAAGTTTGTTACCCTTTCTTGTTCAAACTTGTTCAACATCTTTCGGAGGTGGTCCAAGTGAACAATATTCATCCACATTGCTTCCTTGTGATGGTAGCCCTTATATTTCACTAGATACTCATTATTTCTTAAGTATGTTTGCCTTGCATGAAATATGCCTTCAATTTCACGCACTAGCCTATGTTTAATAGCATCCACTTCCAATTGCACCTTTTGCTTCCAATTTGGTTTTTATTCATCACACAAAAACAACTTTAGTTTTGAAACATCAAAGGTTAGATGTGCCACAAAATTAATTGACAACTTTAAAATGTATACATCAGGATGCATATTATGAAAATTTTCATAAGGCCATGTGTACTTTGTAGTGAAACATGGGGCTAGTCCATTGGTCATCTTAAAGTCCTAAATGTTCAACCACACGTTACTTAACCTCAAACTCCACATGCCTTTGTGTTTTATTGGCTTGCTTCTCACACTGCTTTTGAAAGTATTCCAAGAGCTTCAGTGCATAATTGGCTTGATTGTATAACTTTTCGTGCCCTTTGACCATCTCCACAATTTCATTGGAATCGCCTTTTGAGCCATGGGAATGGCTAAGTCCATTGGCTTCCTAGCTTCTTTTCCTAATGTTAATTCAAATGGAAACATCTTTGTCACCAAATGCATCATGGAGTTGTAACAAAACTCTACCAGGCCTAAATGTTCCCCCCAATCTTATTAATCAACATTCACATAGTTTTCAAAGTATTGGTTCAACAACCTATTGACCCTTTTGTTGGGCCATCAATTTGTAATTGAAATGTTGTACTAAAAAACAATTATGTCCCCACCTTCTAATACAAATGCTTTCATAAACTTGTCATGAATTTGACATCTCTATCATTTATAATGAATTAAAGCATCACATGGTATTTAACCCACGTGTTAAAGAACAACTTTGTTGAATCAAATGTTGTTACAATCGTCTTTGTTGGAGCCATTTTTGCCAATTTGGAAAATCAATTTACTACTACCAAAATGGTGTCCATCTGATTCTATTTGAAAAATTGTGTTATGAAATCCATGGACACACTCCCATGGCTCACTTGGGATTGATAGAGGCATGTATAATCCATACTTGTTTTTATAAATGGACTTCATGTTTTGGCACTTCACACGATGTGCACAAAATGTTCTACGTCCTTTTTCATTTCAGGATGATAAAATCTTTTCCCTATGGCCACTCTTATGGTTCATTCCCCATGATGCCCCACCATGGGCACATCATGTTCCTCTTGCATGATCTTTGTGCATAGTTTTCTTGCTAGCACATAAATTTGAGACTACTTCCATCTTAGCGATCATTCTTTTAAGGTGATGCCTTTTATTTTTTTTTGCTTTCACAACTTTTTGAAATATAATTGTGCAAGCATGTCTTGCACATAAGTTTCCCTTATTCTTCATTCAAATTTGCTTTCCCTTAGAAGATGGCCATTAATGCCTAAGTTTTGGTCAAGGGTTTTTCCAATTCAAATTCCTCCTTCCTATTTGATGCATCAAGGAAACATTATCTTGTCTTAGTTTGTGAATCAATTCCACATCCAACAACGTCAAGGTATCGTGTTATTTCAGTTGTTTCACCAAGGCCTTTAGTTAAATTTCAAAATATTTCAAAGAAACATTATTTGTGAAGATTTTGGTCTTATGTGTCCCCAAACAATGTTGCCAAGTTTTTAAGCAACATACATGAATTGGCCATTGTAATTGTGTTCCACAATTTTTTTTGCTCTTGAAAACAATTAAATTGTCCCTCTTGCATGAAGACCCTTCTAATAGCAAAATCACTTACATCAATGTGAACTTTGAATGCCTTGATGAAATTTCGAAATTTCGGCACAAGAGCGAATGAAAGTTTTTCTTTCAAATCTTTGAATGCCTTTTATTGCTCATGTTTCCATTCGAAAAATAATTCCTTTTTTAGGAGGCCTAAAAGTGGTTTTGTCATTTGTGTGTCACAAGCATGAAGAAAACTAAAGAACTAGATTTTCAAACCACATGAAGGAAAGCATGCTTCATTTTAAATCTAAATCATGGAATAAAAAAATCAAAAGCAATAACACAACGTGTGCACAATGTGAATGCAAAAAGACTTTATTTCAAGAACATGACAATAACAAAACAAGATCATGACAAAGATACATACCCAAAATTAGTGTTGAATAGACTAAAGGTAATGTGGGATTCTACTTCTATTTATACTCATTAGGCACTTAATTCAATAAAGCTTTTTTAAAAACTTCAAACCTACATGTGACCCATGTTCACCCATGTGTGACTCATGTGCACCCATGTGTGACTCATGTCCATTCATGTGGAAATTAATAGTGAACTATGAATTAATTAAGAATGAACTAGAAGTGAATTGAAATTTAACTATGAGTTAACTAGAAATGAAGTAAAATTTAACTGATAGGTAATTAGAAGTGAACTAAAGGATAATTACAAAAAAACTAAAAGCTAACTAGAAGTTAATTGATAGTTAATTAAAAGTTAACTAAATGTGAATTGAAATTAAACTAAGAGTTAAGTACAAGTTCATTATAAGTCATAGATCAATTAAACATTCATATGAATGAACTCCATGGTGTTGGCTTCCGTTACATTGCAAAAATCATTTTATAAATTTCTAATAGAGTTGGCTAGGCTTAAAAAGGATCGAATTTTTTAACCAATTAACCACCTTTAAGACCTTGCTCTGAGCCACTCCCCCTTGCCCCTTGGAGGACATCCAAGGGGTGTCATAACTAGGCAACAAACTTCTAAATCTTTCTACAAATATTTATTTCTATTTTACCTTTGTTTGAACCAAACAATAATCTCCTTGCTATTTATTGCTTACCCCCTTACTACTACTATGAATACTTGAAACCCTAATCCAAGGAATTACAACTAGATACACAATCGCACACACACATGCGCACACACAAATGGGAGCAAGGCTTTTTCAAATTCAAGTTTCACACTTCAAAAGAAAAGATAAGTACAATGGAGTTTTTAGTCCCTAGCTAGATGTTTCTTCTTCCAGCCAAGCTCCTATTCACACCTACTAAAACATCCTCCTACTTAGAAGTAGCACTACTTCCTCTTTTTCCTTCCTTCTCTAATTACTTCACTTCCTACTCTCAACCACACTACTTTTCACTGCCTATTCAAGCTCCTCCTTGTGATATATTCTTATTTTTCACCTACTTCCCTAACTCCAACTTCAAAAGGCAAACCTTCTTTCCCCTACAAATCAGCCCCTTCTCCTATCATCTCCTCCCTCTTTTCTACCTCTATCCTACAAGACCAAACACTCCTCCCCCAGTACCTCCAGCCCCCTTCGCCCCTTGAATGGAACAACGCCACATATCCTCCATTGAATAACCACCATCCTCCACAAATCGTTGCCTTCTATCTCCACTTCCATCACTTACATAGGGAGCCGCCTTTTTTAGAACCCATCTCCCCATGATGCAATAGTCGCCCTCTTGCCCCATCTAGCCTCCTCATGATTTGCCCCACCCCTTTACAACTCAACATCATCATCAATCCTCACTTTCTCTCACTCCTTCACACCCTATTCATCACTTTGAAAGGTGGAAGAGTAGTCAACAATGTTCCCCACCCCCTTCCCAACTTCAAAAGAAAAATACTACTATTGTCTTAATCTAACTTTAATTCTTGGCACTTTCCTATAAGCCTCCTCCTCCTTACCCATACCTTTATATCCAACAACCTTAACCAACTTAATTAAAATAGGATAACCTTGTTTTGACATAATCCAACTAATCTACTTTCAACTTGTCTTATCTAGGCCACCTACCCCTTGGTAATCCATTCGGGACAAAATTCAACCCCCTATCCTATCCATGAACCTAGGGTTACCCCAAAATTTTATTAGCCAGCTACTTTAATATTAACCCAAAAGTGGGTTAAGCAAATTTGGGCCCAACACACTAGTCTTTTCTAGTCTCTTATGCTTTGCAACTTCTTAAGGTCAAGTTTCACCCCTTCCCTTGATAAAATATGCCCTACCAAGTCGATATCCTCTTGGGCAAACTCACTTTTAACCTTGTTGGTGAAAAGTTTATTTTGCCGAAGCTTAAATAGAACATATTCCAAATGTTTTGTGTGTTTTTTTACAATCTTGAAATACACTAAGATGTCATCAATGTAAATAATAATGAACTTGTTCAACTTCTCATGAAAAATTGAATTCATGAAGGTTGTGAGTGTCGACAAGGCATTACACATCCCGAATGGCATCACTAGGAACATCTATGAATTATACTTAGTTCTCATAACCATCTTCATTGTCCACATCCACAATATGGATTTGGTAGTACCCCAATTTGAAATCAATTCTACTAAAATATTTGGCCCTGTTGAATCAATCCAACATAACATTAATGCAAGGTAGAAGATAGTTGTTACCTAAGGTGGTTTGGGATAGTCCTTCACCAAGTGCCCATGATTGAAGCACTTGACCTTCATCAAGTCTTGTTTCACCTTTTTCACCAACAGCTCCTTGCCCTACAACTTTTCCTTGTCAATGTGAAGTCTCGGCTTACCTTGGCCCTAGTTGTGCTTGTTGCAACCTTTGCCCCCATTGCTTGGGCTAGCATGGTGCTTTTGGGTGATTTCGCTTTTGGTTTCACCCTTGGAACTCAGTTCTGATAATGCTCTCATCCAAGGGCCTTACCCATCACAAAGAAAGAGGCCAATGGACAAGATCAAACAAGACACATGTAGAATCAATTGCCAACATGAACCAATATGACTTTATGAACCCACCTTATAAATAGCAGGCACCTTACAGGGTATTAGATCATCCCCAGCATGCTCAGTATGTGACCCTGCAAATTAAAATTGAATGAAGAACAGTGAAAACATACCATCCAAGGGCCTTACCCATCACAAAGAAAGAGGCCAATGGACAAGATCAAACAAGACACATGGAGAATCAATTGCCAAGATGAACGAATATGACTTTATGAACCCACCTCATAAATAGCAGGCACCTTGCACTGTATAAGAACATCCCCAGCATGCTCAGTATGTAACCCTGCAAATTAAAATTGAATGAAGAACAGGGAAAACATACCGATTTGGCTCAACAAAAATGTTTTGGCCCAGCATTTTGCACAGTGTGCTGAGGCTAGTAAAAGGCACAGCACAGGCTGCAACTGCCTGAAAAGAGTGTAAATAAATATGATCTGACTGCTGCTCCCTATTTCTGATTGGCCAATCATATGATTGGTCCAGATGGTTTGCTATCAGTAGAGAGTTCCACTTTGTGTTTAGGGGTGGGGTTGCAAAAAACTAAATGACTAAACTTGAATGTTAGAAATATTTTTGCAGGGTCACATACTGAGCACGGCTGGGGATGCTATAAGAACCCTCCTCCATTTGATTTCCCCATAATATTTCTCCCAGGAGCAATTTGTTTTCAAAATAGCATGGTCATACAAAGGTTGAATACAGGAAGTGCTGAACCACACTGCCCAACTCCTATATAATTGTCTCACCTGTGACCAGACTGACATGAAGCGATACAGAGACTGATGCATACTCATGGTCTCATCAGTTTTCAGGTATCATGGAAACCCCCCATAAATAAGCCCTGGCTTACATACCAACCGAAATATTAATAAGTTATAACTGACTGACCTTCCTCTTGAGTGCCAGTTGACGGATTATTAGATTTCCATCATAGGAGTTGCCATATTTTTGCTGTGCAATATTACCCAAAACGGTAATATGCCATTAAAAAGGATACATTAGGAAGCGGATGACTCCAATATTCCAACTTCCAAGCCTTTTGGAGTTTGAAGGGCTACTGAAAGAGCCCTCCTCTATTAGGCAATGTCAGAACAAACAGACCGCCAAAACAGTGCCCCAATTTAGAGCCATCATAGAACATTTCACGGCCAAAGATTACTGAGGAGGGAGATCCTTTGAAATCATCAAGTAGGAATAATAAATAATTGGCTGAAACAATGGGACCATTGGCGCCGCACTCAGTGGCTGCCACTCACATACTGGACTATATTCCCAATTTTGCCACTATTTGGACTTGCTATTATTAAAAGGACCCATTCAGCCTTTTCCCCTAGCGAGCTCCAGACTTCTACTTACCATCTCTGGTGTAATCTTCTTCCCCCTCGCATCTTTCCATTTTGTTTGCAAAATCTCCACCTACATATTTGGTTGATTCTTCCTCAAGCCCTATTAAGAGCTTAAACCTGGTCTCCTTGTTCAATTCTTGCTCATGGGTAACATACAAGGAAGAAGTAATACTGATTCAACAGTGGTTTCAGGTTTCAGACACATTTGTAAGATACTGGTTAAGCGAACTTGTCAGGTTAAAGAGTATGTTGGCCATTATTACTACAATGGCATATATATTGTATTTTGAATGAAGTACAGACTTCAAATAGTGTACAATTGGGGTCGGACTTCAAACCTGTAAATTAAAACTTCTACCCAAGATACTGTGATCTCATTAAGCACAGTTTTTAAAAAGACTGGTCATAATGATAGGCCCAGGTAGTTGCATTTGCATACCTAGTCTCTCACATTGTGGTGTCTGATCTAATTTTTCATGTTTATGGGTGGGGCCAGTGAACAATTAACCCTCTATGTTGGATGTGAAAATCACTGGTAAAGGCCCAAATTTGGGATGTGGGTGGACCTGCTCTAAGTCAGCTGATTGCTTGCTGCAAATTAGCCACACCTCTAGAAAGAAAGCTGTCCAATTATGGTAGAAAGCTGTGGCTATGGTTTGGACAAATTGAGGACATTGTGAGAGTGGGAAGATATTCGAAAGATGCTAGTGGAATGATGTACATTGTATGTAGACAACTTTTGTATAATCTATTGTTCTAAGTAAAGCCCTTGCTGATTTAGGATCCTCATATCGTTGCACATCATGTTCAAAATAGGGGTCATTCCAGGAGAGTACCTTAAGCTCAAATTTAGAATAGAATCAATTTAGAATTTGCTATGTTACGCCTTATAAAAGGGTCTTTCTTAGTTTGGTTACCTAGTTTTATTGGCCCTGCCTTGTAAGGATCATTAGAGAGTTTAGTAGCTTCAAGGGATTTTGCCCCCTATTATCAACTAGGTGAGATGATTCATCCTAATTTGATTGTAAAAATATTCATATTCATCTTTTGATATTTTGCTTATTCTATCACCTCCTCAAATGTGCACCCAGCCCACCTGACTTTGTCACCAATCCATAACCACAAAACTAAATATGAAAATACCTTCTTCAAAAATGGTTATGGCACCTATCATATGCAAAAATTCTTTCAAAATGTGACAATGTGATTGAAAACAGTCAAATACACATGTCATGATGAGACTTTTTTTTGGTTTGAGATTTTGCACAAATGTGAAAAATAAATATGAAAAGATAATATTTGATCATTTGTTTAGAAAAAAAAGTCATTAGATTTGCAAAAAAATAAAAATCATGTTGTGACATTTTCTTATTGGTTTTGATTTGGTAACAAAATTTTAAATGTTTAAATAGGTTCTAAAACATGTCATCATTTAATGTGAGATGGCTTTTGGGTTCCTCATAACTATTTTTCCGCTAGTTATGACCAATTTATCATAAATATCAATTGTTGATATTAAATTAATGGCAGGGCCATTGTTTATAACACACCTTGTTATGTTTCTACCTCTAGAAGGCGAATTGAACTCTCATGTGTTCAGACATTTCCCTTTTACACATTGGAAGGGTTATTTAAGAGTCATGGCTCACCAATTTGGATGGAGATCTCAACATCTCAACATAATGCTTACATTTTTATGATTACATTCCCCCACATTTTGAGCTATGTTTTGTTATTTATTTTGTTCTTATATATGTTTGTGTTTAGTTTTAGTTGCTAGTTATGCTTAAGCATTTCATGGTTTAGTTTGTCAAAGTGCATGTGCTCATGATAAAACTTATATCTCACAAGGTTTCTCTCAAGAATTGTTTTGAGAATTGTGCTATTGTCCATTATCAAACAAGGGAGGTTGGGTTACATTTTAATTATAATCAATTGCAAAGATTTGATTCATTATCAAATAGTTTTATGAAATTGATCTTAGTTTTTAGAACTAGTGCAAATTGTTCTTTCCAAATATGATATAGCAAGCCCACATGGAAGGTGGCTATGAGGCGGAAGATAATTCAAAGCATTTTGAATGTTTTACACCATTTTTTAGGGTCACTTGAACATAGATGTTGGATGATTTCAATGTCCTTATCTTGAAAAGTCCTTTTAATCCTCTTTAGCACTTTGGACCAATTTTTTTTTTGACCTAGTAATCAAGCATTTATGAAATATTGGTTGTGCGATTTTTTAAATGAATCTCAAAATTGATTAAAAAAAATACTATGCTGCAAATGCTAAACTAAATTTCTTCTTTTTTTTGGGTTCGTATGTGCACATATGAAGTACTTAGGTGTAAAGAAAGTGCAGGATGCATGTTCCGTACTAGCAGCCGACTGCCTAACACCAAGTTCAATGCCCAAATAGTTGCAACCACCATCATATATACTCATTGAGGATATGCATTGCTCTTGGCATTATGAGCATGGTCCTTGTTCTGCAAGGGTTGCAGAGTATAAAATCCTAAAGCCATGGAGATTATATGGCTCTTGTGCAAATTTCAGACTGCACACACTGTACCTGTGTACACATTGTGAACATTGAAGCTACTTGCATTGGAAGTGTTCCTTGTCACATAGTGCCCCCCAGCTTGCATTGGTTAATTTATTAAATATTTGTGGCAAGGACTGGTGCACTGCCCTGTAACTTATAATTTTATGTACTATAGAATGCATACTTGGTGGGTGATCCTGCCAAGCAAGTGCCTAGTAGTTGTTTGCCTGGCAGCCTTGGCCACCAAGGGCAAAGTCCCTGATGCGAATAGTGGGCACCGGGTTCCTTACGCTCACATATGGGGAGCTCCATGAACAGAAGGTTTCCCTCTGACAGGCCTGGAGAATCACAGCACAGGTACGACCGAATCCTCCCATGCTCTTGATCGTGTAGTGCAAAATCCCTAAAGGGGGCGGTGGGGGTTGCATTCTCAAAATAGGATGAGATGGGAGCTGAGTCCAGCCGTGCATTTGGGGAATGTCCTCCACCCCTGGACTTTACCTATTGTATGACACACATGATCATGAACTTAGACATATGTAGATCATGAAGTATATAGAAGGGGGACGGTTCTTATGTTCTTATGTCTACTACGGCTTAAGACCACTCCCACTCTTAAGGAGTAGGTGTAAGATGCCTCCTCTTTTGTAGGAGAGGTATTGACATATGTATAGATGCCCTCCAAATACAGTAGGAACTTCTCCAAGTGCTTCATGGAAACATTGAACTGGGTGAGCTACCTATTTAGGAGAGCTCTATTCAGGAGGTACACTTAACCAGTACTTGACTATAGTATACCAAAGAGAAAAAGCCGATTTCTCAGTTTGAGAATTGCATATTGCTGATTTACAATGTATCAGGCCAACAACATGTTTGATTTGAGTGCCATGATAGGCCACTGACATTTGTTTTCTTTCAAATGTACGAGGCTCCCTTTGAAGGAAGAAATTTTGCAAAGAAAAAGGTCGGTGAGGCAACTTGCTTTTGTAGACCCAAATAAATTAGGACAAGTTCCTTCATGGTGCCTGTATGTACATTTGGAATAACAATAAAGTTATCCTTTGAATATATATGTTGGGCACCAGTTTGGGCATGAAATTGGAAAAGAGTTTCCCATTTCATGCAGAGTTAGAGGCTGTCAATGAACACCAAAGATAGAGTGAGCATCAAATTATGAAATTTAGGAAATGTAAGGAGTTTAACCATTTAACGTAATAATGGCAGGTACATTTTACTCTCAAACACAATAAAGGTAAACCATAAAGGAAGGACATTGGGGGTGATTTGCCTTGACAACAGCTAGTAAACTTACAGCCAATTAGCTTTTTTTGGAACAGTTTACGAGCAAAAAGTAGTTTCTATCCCCATTTTTCCAGTGTTGAAAGTTGCCTAACTATTGTCATTTGATTCCCTTTTCTACCAAAATTTGCAGTTCTTGTGCCCAATTCACAAGATTTATGGATAACTTAAAAGAAAATGGTAAAAGTCATTGCTTGAATATGGTTATAATCGCAACATAAGATCAAATAGGTTGAAGGTTAGGATGGAACTTGTTGCTATTATTGAATAGGTAGGTTGATGAATAACTGGAGGTAGTAGTATGGAGACTGAGTTCAGAGAAGGGTGTCGTGTTGGGTTAATCATACAGAGGGAAAAAGTAAGGCCTTCTTGCACGCCACGAAAAGGATGCAAACCACATACAGAGAAACCCCCAGAGGGCAGGAGAGCACACAGCCTCAAATTACATACGAGAAACACCATAAGAACTCAGAAGAAACCCGAGAAGGGGAGGGAGGCAGCAGCCCCATCAAACATTAAAGAAATCCAAGAAATACAAGGGGGGCAAGAAGCACCACTTGATGGTGACGCAATCAACCCCAAAGATGCCTAAGTGGC
>Ga0209208_10003114_pt1 | contig 23852 bp, 16 predicted proteins | sample S1TSphfallax_3_FD_187694 | JGI IMG/M metagenome (GOLD analysis project Ga0209208, IMG submission 187694) | Host-associated microbial communities from peat moss isolated from Minnesota, USA - S1T2_Fd - Sphagnum fallax MG (SPAdes) (version 2) | ecosystem: Host-associated > Plants > Peat moss >...
TGATTAAGGCAAGGGATTGCAAGGGTGTGGGCCAAGAGGGAGGTTTGGGAGTCACATCTCATGCTCTCGAAAATGTAGGACAGTGTGAGGGAATGAACCCCCACACTCCTAAGTGAACTCCCACTTTGGGAGTTAGACTCTCGATGGACTTTCAAATTTTTAGAGGGAAATTGTAGGGGTCAAAACCCATTGGATTAAGGATTTATTTATATCATTGAAAAGCTCTTCGAACTTAGATGTCTAAAATGGGCTCACATGACCCATTTGGACATTTTAAACACAAGTTATGGCCAAAAGAAGGGTCGAGAGTCAAATTGACAATTTGACTCTCGACCACTAAAAGTCATGAATCACCCCAATTTCCTTGCGTAAAGGTGGCGTATGAAATAATGTTATAAAGATCTTGATGAGGGCTACAATTTTGCTTTAAACCTCATCTCAATTGGAGGTTTGTACGCAAAATTATGAGCCCCCAAAATCGTAGGAATCCTAGCTATGGGAATTTCGAGACTTCCACTTGGGAGTCCTGGGACAAAATGACATTTGGGTGTTGGTCTCATGGCTAGGCACATAGTATACTATAAGGGGAAAGGTGGTGTTTTCCCCTAAGTCCAGGCCGTGGTGAGTCTTGTAAGTCCGTGTTTGCTAGTGGTTTGTCTGTGCACCAAAGTGCTCCAACTATGCACTAATTAATTTATGGTTTGGTTTGTGTAGGTTCATGTAAGTAATTGAATTGCTTGTCAATCTTCCTACTCCCCATCCTGGAGCTCCAGCACACCCTTCTACCCTTGAAGTGTTGTGAGCCATGGAGTGCATCCCAACTCCTTTTAGTTCCATTGTTTTCACCTTTAGACTGACAATTGAGCCCATAAAGGAGTTTAGGGGTGCGTCATCACACAAGCCATTATTGCTGCAGTGAACATGGGAGTTGTGATTGGTGTGGTTAATTAATGGTCGAACATGGGACAAAGCCACCACCTAACCCTGATCATTAAATAAGTCTTATTTAATTCATAATCTATCCAGACATGTTGATTGGGTGTTAATTGGGGTTTAGGTTATGTTGGGAGGCATAGTTACAAATATGCCTAGATTCGATTATCAGGATGTCCCATTGTTTATTGTTGCGATGAAACTAGGTTGATGACCAATATACCACCTTATTGTGTTCATAGTGTGCCCTAATTTTGTTGGCCCTGTAAAATGTTTTTATGGGTGTAAGTGCCCTAACCATACAAGTGCAGCATCCTTGGGTTCATGTTATGAAGTTTATGTTTTGGGGGTTTGGTTAAGCCATAATAGGTTCAACATCCTTGAAGATTAGTTTGAGCCATCATAGGTGTATCTTCCTTTTGTTATTGGATTTTAGCGGGGATACCCAAGTTAGAGTTTAAGGTTCATCACAAAAGTAACACAAGATTCAAGATACATAGACATTGTTACTAATGGTTTCACCACACAAGGGGTGTGGTTCAAACCACCCGCACCACCTTCATCATCACCTAAGGGAGATTCTTGAAATTCAAATTTAGGTTCACCACCAAATTTGATTACCACACCATTTTGTGGGACATGGATAAGATGTATGGAACCACAAAAGGGCCTCATCAATATTTGGGGTTGGTTGGCACCATTGAATTGGATGATTCGTCTAGGAGTTTAACAACTAATGTGATATGTAACAAATGCATAATCCCCAACTATTCACACACTTCATCGGATGGAAAGGTTGTTTCAACATTTGGAAAGGTCTCTTATGGATGACTATCATGAGTTTAAACATGGCCATGAAATTCAGATTGAGGGGTGGTGGCTATATTGATCTCCCAATTATGTTTCTATCATTAGGGGAATTATAGCTTCAAGTGGTGCAACAAAAACACCTTGCAGTAGTTCAACAAGTGGAAATGGAACCACCAAAAGTGATGGAACCACCGAGGTGGTGGTGCGAAGGCATCCATTAGTATATGGGGTCCATTGTTCATATTTAACCGAATTGTGGAATTCTTCCATGAGTTGTGAAGGAATTACAAGGGGTTAGGATTGAAAAACTGTGAAGTTTGCAAGATTTCCAACATAAGCCCAATGAGAGTTTGTGAGAAGCTTATGCATGGATGCGAAGGTTGATCATGGTGACACAATGTGTCATAAAAGCCCAAAAAATCCAATTTTGGTACGGGATTTTAAACAAGGAGCTTAGGTGTTGAATGTAAGATGCCATTTTATTGCAACCTGCCCAACCCACTTTGGTTAGTGTGTTTCAGTTGTTGGAAAGGATTGAAATGAACATGGTGGAAGAATAGGTGGTCACCTTTGTGTTTAACAAAAAAAATCTAGGGAATTAACCAACACCATCAAGCGAATAATTATGTGGTTAGACAACCAAAACTACACCACCAAAGGCTAAAGGGGCCAAACCTAATTCAGGTGGTGGTTCCACATCCTATTGGGTGAAACAAGGTGGAGAAAACAAGTGTTGGAGGTGTGGTGGACCTCACAAGAAAAAAGATTATCTTAATCCATTACAAGCCACAACTTCCAATCATAATCCTAGCCAACCATTTCCCATTATAATGCATATGAACATGACATCGATCATTGTTTTACACTTAACCCAGAATTATGACAGGGCCAATCACAAAACACCAATGTTAATAAGGGCCAAGGTTCTAAGATGGGCAAGAAGGGGGAAAAATGGGAAGGTGCAACCAATAAAAGGGTCGGCCACCAAGTTAGCTCAAGGCCAACCCAACACCATGGAGGTTAGGTTTGTATGATTGGAGGGTTTAGTCACAAGCATGACGACCAAGGTGAAATCCAATACATCTTGGTCAAAAAAGGCCAAGGATAAAAAAGATGACAAATCATATGGTTCAAATGTCAATAATTTTTTTTTATGTGACTGGTTTTTTAGGATTAGTGGCATTAGACAATGTTATGCCACATATGTCAGGAGATTATGGGTCGTGGGTAGTAGATGATGGAAACCATGTTATGGTTTCAAATCCTAGTGAGATGATTTCCATAGTTGCATTAGTGATAAAGGCTAGTGGCCGTGTGTTAAAACCATGAGGTGTTGATGAGAAATTGGATTTTTAGCATGGTGAAGTTCAATGCTAGATGCAGCCCCCATAATCATTTGTGTTGACAAACATTAATCCCAATCTTGTGGAGGTGTCAACTTTTGGTGGGGTGCCAAGAAAGGTGCTTAGTTCAATTTCTAGGCCCAAGGCACCCACAAGTTTAATGGGGGTGGCCAAAGCAATGTGTTAGGCACCATTTTTTTGTTTAGAAAATTTCAGGTTTTCAACCAATAGTTGTGTTTCGCTTAATAACCACATTATGTGAAAGTGGTGGGACACTGGATGTGGTGGTTAGGTCAAAGGATGATTTTATACCTCGTATAGTTCCCCATTTAATTTTTGAGGCCAATGTACCATGGAGGTGTCCAAGGTTCAACTTGAATCTTGGCATGTGGGTGTGGCCAAACTTCATGACTTTCTAACATGGCCAACCATTGATCAAGCCCATGTTATTCCTAGTGTTGTGGTTTGCATAACGAGGGAAGGACTTTTTTAGTTAGAAAGGGCATTAGCTTGTCGATATCAACTTGGCAAGGATTCTAATGCTCAACCATTGATGTTGGGCAAAGCTATTGTTGATGGTCTTGGATTGATCGATGCTAATCTTTACCCATGCCCCGCCATATCAAATTTTGACATCAATGGGTGGGTTAAAGAAGGCACAAAGGTTAACCAAACAAGAGATTGTGATCCATGTTAATACCAACAAATTAACACATTACATTATAGTGCATGGCCGAGTAATGGTCATGTATGCTACATCTTATGATGTATTGGTTAGAGGTGTGGTTTTGTATCCCTTGGGGGTTAACATTGATTTTTGGGAAAAAATCACATATTATCACCTAGGCTAACAAACATGAATTAATAACAAAACTTCATTATTAGTGAGATTCATTGGGGGGTAAGTAAGAAAATTTAACAAGTTAATTATGTTGGTTGGATTTTTTAGCCTTTCACATGGACTTAAGTTGTTGGAAGGTAATGTCCATGACTAAGATGCACCTCCAAATAGTAAATGGCGATGTTAGGGCTATAAGGGATGCTAATCATTCTAGTGTCCCCATTGGATCCCATGCCACCATTGGTACATTGACTAAATTCCAAGCATAGACCAATCACTACATTCATTAAGCTTCGCACAATTTGCCATCACCAAGCCCATAATCACTTGGGAACATTGGAAATGGGCTTCCAAGTTTGAACCCATTAGATACCAAGGTTATTTAGTGGGGTATTCCCAAGGATGGGATATGCCTACTTGAGTTGTTTGGAGGCATTAGCTCTAGATTAACTATAGTTTTACAATTTAACATTTTAGTTCGTAGATACCATTATGTGGAAAAAGATCCATAAGTTAGATAAACCTCCATGTGACATGTTATGATGTTGCAACAAATGTATCCCAACTTGTTACCAACATCAATTATATAAGGTTATTAACGTTCCTTACCAAGTAACATCACCTTGCTAGGGGTGCCAAATTTGAGTAAGATTAAGCCAATTGATTTGGTCATTTCTAGATGGCTGTGCCTTAGTCTTTCACATGCAAGTATGGGTCGAGGATTTTTAGATCCTAGGTCAAGTTTATTTTGAGAATTGATTCGTGTTGTGCAATATTTACAATAGACACAAATGTACCCATATGCATATTTGTTGGAGAATGTCCCACCATTGAGAGATTCTTAGCCGATTGTTTTGGTTGGTTGGTAATAGGTTAGGGTTTGGATTGGCAAACCAATGCAAGTGAATGCTACTTCAATTGATTCACAAGCTCGTTGATTCTAGTGACTTTGAACTAACATAACATCACCAAAGGTGATCCAATGAGCATACTAACTCATTTTAAATTTTTTTTAAAAAAATTGTTTTTATTATTATTGTGTATTGTAATCACATAAATCCTCAAGATGGATCCAAGTGCAACACTTCTAGTGAAAACCAAATGCATCCCAACTACTAATAATAGCAACAATATTTTACGTAGAATCTAAAATGTGGACCTTCACACAAGTTTAGTAATATTACCTAAATAATATTTTTGAGTACCTAATTCACAATTAATTATTTCTTTTGTTTTGGGTAAATTGTTTTGAGAATTTTTTAGACAAATTTTTTTTTCAATGTAATTTAAATCTTCTTTTCAAATTGGGAATTTCTTTCCATTTTTTCAACCTCACAAAATTGAAAAAAAATCCGTAATCTCAACATTATTTAAGTAGTATTCTTTTACTTTTGTTTTGTTTTACATCTTTATCTTTTACTTTCACCATCAAATTTTTAACATCATAATGGTCACTTAGTAGCGATATTCCACCGTTCACCCTGAGTTTCTTGGGGTCAAAGCTCATTCAAAAATATATTGCAAAGGGGCACATAGAAAGTCGTGATGTCCAGCAAATAATCTCCAAAGAAGTTCCTAATTATGCTGCAAAATCTTTCCTGATTGCCAAGTCCATGATATAATGGCTTATTAATCAAAACCGGATAATGACCACCCATAGCTTGGTCAGGTCCTTTGTGTCCAATTCCCCCTTTTTCTTTCTTCTCTAGCAATAATCTCCCAAGCTCCTAATCTCCAAAGAAGTTCCCAATTATAGCAGAATCTCTCCTGAGTGCCAATTACGACATATAATTGCTTATCGTTAGTGAAACCCGGCTGACGACCACCCGCAGCGTGGCCGGGTCCTTACTTATCTTCTCTAGCAAACAATCTCCGAAGCTCCTAATTATGTAGCGGAATCTCTTCTGAATGCCAATTACGCCGTTTAATGGCTATTAGTCTGACCCGGCTTCCGACCACCCGCAGCTTGTCCGGGTCCTTTCTTCTCTTCTTCTTTCTCTCTTCTCCTCTTCTTTTGTATTGTAATTTCCTCCTCTCTTCTACTGCTGCGTGTGCTGAGGGGAGCGGGGGGGAGCGTCGTCGTCCTCGGTGGAAGCAAGCAAGGATTCTTGTCTGATGCTGCCGGTGGCGAGGTTTATGATTGTTGTTTTTGTCGTCTTTCGTGGAAGGTTGTGATGTTGTTGCCAAGCCATGATTCGATGATGCTGGAGGTGTCGCGTGTTGATGCCAGTACGGTATCGCAGCAGCCGGCTCCATTTCGTGTTCAGTTAGCCCTTGCGATCGCACTTGCGAGAGCGCGTTCAGCATCGTCTCGGAGTCGAGGTGAAGACGATGAATTGAATCGCTGGAAGAAGAAGGTGCGAGGTTGTGAAAAATTGATTCTGTTTTTGTGCGAAGAAGAAGTAGTACTAACAGAAGGAGAAGGAGAAGAAGAAGAAGAAGAAGAGCAGGAGGAGTCAGGACGGAGAGGAGAAAGTCAGATAATTATGAGCGTACTTCTACGAGTTTGAATAGGGGAGTGGGAAGTCGTACGAAGAAAATTTGTGCGATACATGCTCTGCAGATGTTTTGGTACAAATGAAGTGCCTGATTATACCGTGAACATTCGTGCTGGTTGCACGTACTTGCTGCTATGAGAAGCCCTGTTTGTAGTCCTATAAGTCGTTTACAGGCTGCAAAGTGCGGGCGGTGATTTTGCGGAAGAATGAACGGCTATTTGTTTTCACATTTGCTTCCTAGAGCACGGTCTTCGTACTTTCACGACTCGCAAGCTTATACAAAGTCGTAGGAGCTTCGTCCTTGCGAGCATTGTTAGATTCTACGGTTCAGTTTACCGGAAATGTAAGGAGAAAGCTTCTGAAGGCTGTTGCAGTGAGATGATTTAGGTCATGCCATTTGTCTAGTAGACCATTTACATTCCAAATCTTCATCGCTGGAAATCGCATTAGCTGGTGATACGATGGCTGCGATGGTTCGGAAAGAGCTCACAGCAAGCATTGTTATTTTGAATTTGTGTTGCAGGCTAAGCTCTTGGAGCAAGAGATTCAGTCAATTACCGAGGATCTTCAACAGATACAAGGTCATCTGCTGCTGCAAAGCGAGTTTGAATGTTGCTCTTCTTGCAGCCTTTTTTCACCTGAGCAGCTTCAGTTGTAGATGGTTTCTGTTTCATGCACAACATGTAAAATCCCTTCTTTCAGGCACCAGTTGGTTCATATTCCTGGTCATGTATGTGTGCATCTAGAAATACTGCTAGAAGTGTAGCAGAGATAATGATGCTGATGATTAGTGGGAGCTGCCATTCTGTTCTTTTATGGTGCAGTGAACATAGTTTTATCCTATGAAGATAAATTGTCGGCCTTGGGTTGTCATATTGCTGGAACAGGTGCTTCGGTATGGGATAAGTTGCCTCCACTTCCTTCATGCAAGTGCCTTTTTCTTGGGCCACAAAGGGATCAAGTTTTTTCTTTGGAAAATGAGACTGAAGAAAGTTGGGATGATGATTTCAGCCAGGCCTCAATTCAGGGATTTCTCAGAAATGGTACTAGTACTAAATTGTCCAAGTCCAGTGTCAGTGTAGTTGTGGACTAGTGAGTTTGTAGTGATTGCTCAAGAAGAAGAGGTGAGTAATGTTCACATGTGACGAATGCTGGCAAATGACTTTCACAATTTAAAATTTATCTACTTTGATGAATGCTGGGGTTTGTAAGACAGCTGCAATTTCCTTGAATGCCTCCCATTATAAGGTCAGCTGGCGATTGGCCTTTTCATTGTGTGGTTGAATGTGGGAACAGTGCGGATCATAATGCGGGCATCAAAGCAGGATTCAAATCAAAAGATTATCGATGGTGATTTGTAAATTCTTCCTTACATGTGCACGCATTCTACTGGACCTGGTTGGTAGAGTGAGTGATAGCATCTGCAGTTGGAGACAGTCATGACCTTCCAACAAGGGAATACAGAATATCTGAACATGATGTTTAGTTCACTTGGCAAAAAGGTTTTTAAGCCCTCCTCAGCTTGGATACATTTAGTTTTGCAAAAGTAGTGAACAGGATGGGCTGCAGCTTTCTAGGAGGTATACTTTTTGTAGATTGTGCCCAAAGGTGAATATCTGATCTGGCTTTGTGGTGTCAATGTGATCTGCAGACAAGAGTCTGGGACAGCTCACCATGGTGGTTGACTTTGTTGGAGATTTGTGCTGCAAAATTGATCCACTGGTTAGCTGTGAACACCAGTTTTTCTCTGTCTTTCCAGATTTCCTGAGGCTTCATGGGGCCACCAAGTGATCATGTGGCCACTAAAGGATAGAGTGCCTGAACATGTTGTCAACTCTACAAGTACCTGTATTTTAAGATTCTATGTCCATCTTGCAAAGAGTGGAAAGGCAGGCTCATATGTAAGAATTAAGTTGCACTTGTGGCTTGGACCTTTCCAGAACTCAAATCTCAAATATGTGGAGGCTTACACACATCAAGCTGTGGAGTTCATAAAAGGTGGAAACTTTTCACTGGGTGAATCCCAGCTACTACAATTGTATAAATACTAGAGAGAGTAATGTGGTTCCTCAGTATTGGGAGCTTGGAGACATATTGGAAAACCTGGACAACCTGAGTGTGCTGCCATGAGGGTGGGAGATTATTGGGGTTTCTGACATTCATTTTAAAGCTTTGTCCCAACTCTTTTCACCTAACAAAGAAAATTTTGAGTGCTGTATTGTTCTGTCCATGACCCAAAATGAAAAAACCTGACGTTTGCATGCTGTTTTCTGAATATGACTATCTAGATGCTGTTCCATGGATACTGAAAGGAAGCAGTGAGGAACAATCACATGGTGGTTACATTGTCAATAAATTGATCCTGGAGCTACTAGGGAAGATGCTGACTTTCAATTCTGAGACAGGTTTTTTCTTCTCACTCTGTAGCCTCTTCTCCCTGATTGGGATACATTGTGTGATGGCTCTAGTTTTGGATTGACCTTTAGGAACTTGACGTGTTTGTCAATGATGTAGCATCAATAGAAAATCCCCTCTGACATTTAAGCAGTTCCACATTGCAGACTCAGATAATGCTCTTGATCACAGAGTATGGTGTCAACAGATATTGATGAAGCTATCAGTCCTTCCATACATCGGACAGCGTGTGCTGCTGTTGACATCCCGTCAAATTGTGCAAGTGTTGGAAAGGCTCATGTTTATGGAACCATTTGATGATGGAGTTTCTCAAACTTATGAAAATCTGTTCTTCCTGTAAGTGCTTTGGACAAGACTTTAAATAGGTTGTTGATCCTGCTCTCAAGTTAGTTTGAACTCTTCTAAATTCTGATCTAAACACCATGCATGAGAGTCTTGATTTTTAGCTGTTTGTTGGTAGGTTTCTAGTTCAGAGATGTCTGCAAGAATGGGTGTGGGTTATTGTCAAATAGGATTAAGTCTGGACCATTAGTTGTTTGCTTTTTTTAGGTTCCTAGTTTGTGTCTGGATTTCTTCCCAGAATGGAGCTGAGTGACCATACTGTCAAATAACACCAAGGACAAGGCTGCTGAGCTGATTGTTTGATGCAGATTTCAGCTGGTGGAAAGACTTCTGGAGGAGCTCCTCTTCACTTCATGGGCCAAAGACACAGACAATGGCTTTGATCATGGTAGTGCTTGTTTCACTCCAAAATTTTCATTGACATTTCCATATCTCTAAAATCGCATCTGACACATGTATTTGCAGGACTGCTGGAAGAGTGGGTAATGTGCCACTTTAAGGCAACAGCAGCACTTCAACAGACATCAAATTGGATCTCACGAGTTATGGATCGGATCACTGCAAAAGTGATTGAATACCTCCATAGAACTGGAGCTCCATCAGGTCAATTGCAAGATAGTTGGCACTTGGCTCTCATGCATCTAGTCAAGTCTGCCTCCTCCACTGTAGCATGCCCTGGTCTTTAGTTTGCTTGTGAACTTGCTCTCTCAGGACTTCTGTTCACTGCCAAGTGCTTAAAATTTTGCATTACCATTTCATTGCTGTCCAGCACTGGCTCTTGAATCTGAATATCATGGCTCTTATGGTTTCTTTCAGATTCATCAGTATGACATGAATTGAATTGATTTCCTTCTCATGAGAGGGGAAAGGCATATTCTAAATGGGCACAGATCCTTACTTGCATCATTACACCATGCAAACTTGTCAGTCAAAAACCTAAGTGGGCTTTGCAGTTCACTCAAGTAGTGGGTGTCCTAATCAAGAACCACAGTGAAATGGTAAAAGTCAAGAAGCACTAATTTGTCATGTTGTGAAGAGAAGCTCCATATGCAATCTTGATGAAGTACCATGCTCTTCCTAGTTTTTGGTGAGCAATTCCAACCTTGAATAAATTTTTTGACTTCTGCATGTGCCTTTTGTTTGCTCTGATCATGTGCATATTTATGTTATATTTTGCTCCGAAGTTGCTGATATCCTTGTTCTAATTTTACTTGACATTAGTGTGCCAATCTCATCACCAATTCTGCATATACATTGACTGTTGTCACAGTCAACCTAATTTGCAGATGGAGATAAAAGCGATGAAAAGTGCCTGTGAAAATTAACATAGGGTGGTAGGGGATCTGTAAACTGCAGTACATGAATTTTCAATATACAAACTACATTTACAGGTGGTGCTGTTAAACAATTTTCATGAGATGTTTTCGTGTTGTTTTTGGCAGGGGATCACGGTATCATTGCAATCTTTTATATCAATGACAAAGAATACTCTGTCATTACACACTGAAGGTAACTGCTATGTCAATTGTAGCAAAACCAAAACTAACTTGACAAGAATGAGTGCATGACATTGGCTAAGAGATAGTGCTGATAATGCAAGCCAAAGAATGTAAGTGTTGAGAGGCCTATGGAGAGAAGTAGTGGTTAGGGCTTCTAGCACCCAAAGCCGATCCTTTGTGCACACCACATTCCATTATTTCAATGTCTTATGTTGTAGATCTACATTTTCTACACCGTTTTGTTGTTCCAATAAGCATCTCTGAAGAGATTCACATTTGTAAGAAGGTGAACATCTCAGTAACACACAACTTAATGTTTGAATGGTATTCAGAATTCCTAAAACACCATCCCATTCAGCCTTATTGACATAATTTGTGAAAGTACCCTTGCTTGAGAGGAGTTGAGTCACAAGAAGTTCTTCAAGTGCTTTCATGTATGCGTGTTTAAGCCCTCTTGATTGTTTGTTTGTTTGTTTGAGGAGTTTTTTTTTTGGTGTGTTTGTTCATTATGCCTTTGCTTTCACATTAAGTTGAGGTTGGATAAAGATAGTAAGTGCCATTGATTGGGAGAAGGTGTTTATTTTCTAATATTTTGGTAAGGCTTGTCACTTGTGTTGTAGGCATGAAAAAAAACCTTCAATTTTACTTTCAAAATAGTTCATGCTGCAACACAACGAATTGAAAACATTGGATTTGATTCATCTATTATTGAAACTCTCAAGGATGTACTTTCCCTACAGCAAGGTTGTACCTACTAGTGGTTTGTTTGGGATGTGTGCAAAAATTACTAAGTTGAACATCGGATATGAGCAAAGCCGCAACCATGTTTTTATATGCCAATTTGTTGATGACGCTTGTATAAATCTTGAGAGGTAGTTGTTGTTAAGATTGCTTTATGAAAGCATTTAAAGGGTGAATCTTTAGTTGTGAAAAATAGGACTTGATCAATGATTTTGTTTTCAATTTTGTGAGGGTAGGTGTACTGGTGATCATCCATAAGAGGACTCAGCCAAATTTGGCTACAGGTCACAGAGGAAAGTAGATATTTTTTGGGATCCTACTATGTTTAGGTGACTCGCTAGAACCAATTGTCTAAATATGGCGATTTTAAGTGATTTTTTTCCTGCAAATATGGTGTGACTTGGGGCCATTCTTTCCAAAAAAAAACTCCTTTGTATGAGTCACAGACCCTTTGCTTTTGTCACCAAGTGGCAAAAATTTATCACAAAAGAAAACACTGAAAGCGGTGTTCAAAATTGGTTTGAAATTGAATAATGCTAAGTTTGAAACTAAGTAGTTGCCAAGTGGGTCACAAGGTTCTAGGTTAGGTCACCACTTTCATGACTGGTATAATGCAATTCCCTAGTATGTTGGCAGCTTCAACACTAATTATATTATTTGTAGAAATGTTGAATTTTGTAAAAATATTCTTTTGAAAGAACAATTTTATTTAAAGGAAATTCAAGAATCGTTTGAAATATTCAGGAATGTTCTAGATTTCTACATGCAATTTTCAGATTTAGTTCATTATTCAACAGGCATGTGTTGAAGCTGCCCCTTATACTACTTACTGTATAGACCTAGTATTACCTCAATTCACTACCAGGCTAGTACTTACTATTGGTATAAGGCTGGTGTTGCCATAGAGCATCTCCACACCCGCTCAGTCTCTGACCGAGCAAAAATATTTCTCACATCCAAGTTTTAGTTACTAACTTTTTTCCAACCCCACCCAGAAACTGGGACTGCAAGTAGGTGGGAGACTACTAATAGCAACCCACCTGGACCAATCGAAGCCATCTAGCCAATGAGAGACAGGGAGCAGTCAATAAATATGATTTGAGTGTGTTTATTAGTATGTTTGAGGGCTTCTCCAGGGCTCTGAAAAGATGTCCATTTTTTCAGCGTCCCAGTAGTCTTCTAGTGGATTCACTGGATTTGACTGATGAACATCATTGAAGATTTCCAGTGCGGGGTCACATAATGAGCTTTGGTGGAGATGCTCTTAAGTCATATCAGCCTGAGTGATCCTTGATACAAGTTGTAAACCTATGTACTAGATCAATACTGGTAACATTTATCCTTGTCTTTTTGCATTCAAATATTTAGACAACGTATTAGTATTGCCTTTTAGAGTGCTTTAGTCTCTATTATAGAAAGAAAGATTGCATTGGTGGGTGATGTTTGTTCTAAATCTCTCATTATTATTAGGTCTCATGATTTGCATGCAAATGACATTAAAGATGTCATGAGTGAGTGAGACAACTTCCTACCATGAGAGGGACTAGCTCTCTCCCATTTGATGGGGTTTCTGTGCGATGTGCGTCTTTTGGCCTTTCTTTGGCCTTCCCTTTTTGTCTCCCTTGTAATGGTTCTGACCATTGATCTTTTATTGAATTTTTGGGTTAGAACAAAATAGTTTCCAAGCTGCGATTCCTTAATCTGCAATACCATAGTACCTTATCTGGTTTGGCACTCAGGTGTTGACAATTATTTTATTCTTTGGAATGATGATTCACAATTTAAAAAAAAATACATTGGGAAATTTTCAGCTTGATATTATGTCCATATAAAAAATTCAGTAATGATGACTCATCATTATTCATTGAAAAGATCTCATTTAAAGAAAAGTGTTGCACATTTTTTTCTCCTCATCACAATTCCTTCTTTGTTGCTTGCAAGCAACAATGTCTCCACTTTATCCAACTTGTAGGCAACAACTTCTGTGATTTGTAATACATATTCAAACTATTGCTAAGCACAAGGGATTGATAAATGACCTATCTATTATATACTAAGTAGCAAAAACAAAAATAAATGATGGACCTTAAATAAAACTTACACAATTGTATCAAGTTCTCAAAATTTCAGCATCAACAGGCAAATAATTTCCTTCACTTTTTTGACATTTCAAACAAACGTTTTTTATTTCAATTTTTTGATGTTGCCACACTAGCTATCATCCACAAGGAGATTTAGCCAACATTTGGCTATGAAAGTACAATTTTACTAAAATTATACAGTGAGCCCATAAACCCTGTAAATTCTAAGCAGGCATTGCTTACCTATCAATCAACCTCCTATGCACTTAAAAAGACTGACAACTGAGAGTTGAGTTTGCACATAACTGTGCACAAAATCTTAAAACACTTCATCATCAAATTTTTTGTCATTACAAATGGAGATTTACCAGAGCATGGGAAGTTAGATGACAATCCCAAATGCTCTCAGTGGCCTTTGGATATATTGATCAGTGGACTTTAGAATCTCCATCAGCAGGACTGAAAGTCAGAAGACACAAGCTTTGTTCCACATATGTAATGATCCAGGATAAACCCAATGACTGCCTTCTCCTCAGCACACTAATTAAATATACGAATCAAAGGATCAGAACACAGTACAATATAATAGAACAACAAACATTAGAATAAAGTCATTTAGTGATTGAATACTTCAATTACAGGCAGCTAAACTTTGTTTTGCCAAATTCCTCAATTTCCTTGGGCTGAATCAACATTGTACATTTTGTACTGTCTCTGCATTGAGATCAGTAGAAGGGCAAACATAAAGCTGGCAAATCTTAAAAGGTACACTCCAGATCCGTATGATAGTTTGCCTTCAGTGCTCCTCTCTAGACCCAGGGCTCACATAACTACTAAGTCTATCTGTGAGCAAGGGGGTATTAAGCTGTAGACTAAAAGGGATCCTGTAAGGCCCTTTGAAACAGACTTTTTAAGTGTGGGATGTTTGTCATTATACAAGCTCTTTTCAACTATCATCCCTCTAGGGTTACTGTATCCTTCTCCCAACTGTCCATTTCCAACACACTAAAGATTACCCAGACACAAGCAATTCTCTCCTTGGCCATTTCTTGGAACCCAAGAACTGGGAAGGCCCCCCATTTCCCATACACATTGCATTACTGGTTAGTCATGTCCTCCTACAAGGACTCACACATCGCTGGGTTCTCGCACAAGAAGGTGGCTGCTTTGTTTCTTACTGCCATATGTGTTCTTAGCCATTGATTTCTTGCACCAAGGACAGGTATCAATCCTGAATCCCACATATTGGATGCCTGCCTGCTTACCCCATAAATTATTATTGTTTTGGAATTGCAGCTGCTAGAGCAGCTTGGTCTGCAGAAGAGTCTGGCAAAGTTGAAATGGCCTGCAACGTGGGGTCATGCTGCTGGAACACCAGAACTGATGCTCGGATCCGTGGGTCAAGAAGTGCATGACCAATAGGACCCAGCTCCGAGCTGTGGGTATGCCGATGGAAAAGCTGAGCCACCAATGGAGTTGGCCTCCGAGATCGACCAACAAGAATAAGATGACATGTTCTTGTCTTGTTAGTGAGAGAGGCTACCATTGCTTCAAAAGGATCCCCAACAACACTAATCTCTTCATAAGTCACCTTTTTCACATTAAAACCATTTTCCTTGTTGTCTACACTCTTTGCCTCATAGCCTTGCACAAGATCTATTGCTTCATTATCCAGCTGTTGTTGCTGCTCCTGCTCTTGCAACCCAAGAGCCATAAACTCATTGAAGTGTCGAGATGTGTTAGCCAGTCCATTTGTGATGTCAGAAAAGTGCTCACCAAGTGACACTGGAGGCACATTTATCCCAATGTGATCATGGGTAGCAGTAGCAGCAGTGTTGGAGGAAGAAGTTTCATGTGAATCAATTGTGCTGGAAAGAATGAAGTGTATGACGTGCAGTTTGACCCCTGGGTGCTCAACCATGCGACAGCCATACGCAAGAGCTTCACGGTCGTCAGCACCACCAAAGAACAGAACAACGACATTGTGGTCAACACTGCTGGAAGCCAACTGAGAATGGCCACCCAGACCACGGTCAACAAGGATGGCAACAGAACATGGTGCATGCTGCAGGACTTTGTAGTTGACATTGCGGAAACCTGGTGTTGTGGTCTCAAATGAGCCATCAAGCCTCTGGTTCTTGTGGAAAGGCAAGATGATGATGGCAATCCGCTTGTCTGCTGCTGCTGTGCAAATGTCCTCGTGCATATCCTCAAATCCGGAGATGGCAGTCATGGGCCGCACCGTCACCTGATGATTACCCACATGTCAAACACTCACTCCAGCCCAAATTTCTGCAATGACTTGAAACTGGACTCATCACTCTGACTGACTGGTGAAATACAAGACTAGAGAAATTGCAGTCAAGGAGATGGCTAGCTGGAGCCACTCACACCCAGAGGGATAATTGGTAATCCAGCTCTCCATCCAAGAAGATGAGGACTGTCCTCCTCATGAGCCCTAGGCTTCTATTCTTATTTCTATGTCACAGTTTGAGGCACTATTTCCAATCTTTCACCACATGACATGAATATGTATTGGGAAGCAAGGTAACACATGATTTCTACCCCAAATGTTGGCAGGTGAGCACAGTCCCTCCAATTTGCCCAACCCAAGTCCCATATCCTGGACTATCCTGGACTGTGGACGTGGGATTTTTGCCCACATAAGGAAAGACCTTGTTGGTTGTGGAACTGGAAATTCACAGGTATTGTCTCACACCAATTGCTCACAAACTAATGCATAGCAGATGATGGATTGAAAGAAGTCTGCCAAATATACTAGCCAGGTAACCACCCATGAATTGATCAATGGCTGGGGATGGTATCTGCAATTGTAGATTTGCTAATTCTTGGAAGAAATAAAACAATGTTATGGTTACAGTTGACTCACTTTGCTGAGCTGCCCATAAGCATCAAATGCCACCACAACCTGATCCCTGCTGTCAGGATTGCCCTCATTAACAAAAGGGCGCCCATCTCGTCGTGCACGCTGCACCATCATAATAGCGGATGTTCGTTCTGACAGCTCCATCAAGTGCAGGATGTAGAGACGGAGAGCACGTTTACGAATGCCACGGGTTGTTTCCATGAGGTTGATCATGGCTGGTACATTCTTCATGCCATGCACACATGACAGGATGCGGAAGTCGTTCTTTGGGTCGTCTTCCATGTCCAGCTTCCTGCGTGTGTATGGGATTGGATTCCTTGCAGGCTTATAAATCGCCATAACCAGTGGTGTTGTGATGAAGGTTGTAAAGAGTGCCATTAGCACCATGATGGCAAACGTCTGCTCATTCAGAACCTGGTCACAAAATCACCACATGGTCTCACAACATCAGGGAAGGACACATCAAAGAAACAAACTGAGCGGGGCATTCATACATAAGCTCAACTGTTGCAGAGTTGAGAACAGAAGAACAAAAGAGCATTTCTACAAGCTCAATTTTCACTTTGTTTCCTCCTCTTGTCTCTTCAGCCTGAGGGGACTCACTGGGCCTGGAAGCACAGAGGAAGCTATGGACATGGTGCTAGGAAGAGGAGGACAACATCTTGAAGCTGATGCGTGCAAAAACAAACACATAATTGGCAATGGGTATCTGAGAGATGCAAAAACAAACACATAAGTAGCAATGGGTCTTCTGTTGTTCTTGTACCCCGCGAGCTAAGCCAATGTTGAGGACAATGAGTTCCACAAGTCCTTTGGTATTCATCAACACCCCAAGAGTTATGGATTTGTTGAAGTTCAAATTGCTGAGCTTGGCTGCACAAAAAGTGCCTAAGATCTTGCCAACACAGGCCACGCTGATGACCAGAACCAGCAGACCAACGGATCTGCCTCCGTGAATGGTCCCAATATTGGTCTTCAACCCACTGACAGCGAAGTAGAGTGGTAGGAAAAGAATGGTGATGAAATCTTCCAGCTTCTCTACCAGAATCTCTGCAAACGGTCCTTGCTTCGGGATGACAAGACCCAACAGAAATGCACCAAAGATGGAATGGATTCCGATTGCATCTGTGCAGAATCCCGCCACCAAAACCCCAGCCAGAGTCACGCAGATGTAGAATTCATTCACGGGCTCGTTGGTGGTACAGCGGCTAGCAATCCAAGTCATGACTGGTCGCACTGCCACGAACATGACGATTACGAAACCTATACCGCACAGCAACACCCACACCACAATCGTGGGACTCTTCCCAGATCCCGAGAGTGCAACAGCGAGCGCCAGAAGCACCCATGCAACCACATCGTTCACAGCCGCCGCTGACATTGCGATCTGACCGACATCGGTCGTCAGAAGCTTGCGTTCCGCGAGAATGCGCGCGAGAACAGGAAATGCCGTAATCGACATCGCCACGCCCATGAACACCAAAAACGGCCCGAACTTGCCATCTTGCGCGATCGTCTGCTTCAGCACAAACGAGACACCAACTCCCGCAGTGAACGGCAAGGAGATTCCCGCCGCCGCAATCATTAGAGCTTGCCTTCCCGTCTTGCTGATTTGTTTCAAGTCCAGCTCCAATCCCACCATGAAGAGGAAGAACAGAAGACCCATGTCCGCGAACACCTCTAGCGTCGTCATGCTTTGCGGCGGGAAAATGTTCGCCATGTAGGCTTTGCTCCTTCCCAATGCTGACGGCCCCAGTAGAAGACCTCCCTGCACGAATCCATTCCCATTCCATTCCAACACGACGTCTATCAACATGCAGCAAAACAATCAGATATCTTGTTGTTGTTATTGTTGTTGTTGGTGAGCAAGTCTCTACAGACTTCCGACAACAAAACCCTTGGACTTCCGCATCCGCAAGTCATGCAAAGGATGGATTTTCGTCCGTCGCTCTTAGATGTGATTTAGTGAAGAGTTTTTTTAGGGTATGAGCAGCAAGATCTTCTTCTAACGCCAGGAGGAGGAGGAGGAGGAGAAGAAGAACTTACGACAATCTCTGCAATCACTCGTGGTTCATGCAAGGGCTTGACGACCAAGCCGAGCAGGCGCGTGACAACGATGACGAGAATGATCTGAACGATGATCAACGGCAGCCCAAAATGAACGGGGTTGTCGCCTTGGAACACGCCATTGGACGTGTCCACCATCGGCTTTATGCATGCCGTCACGTTCGCCATCTCTCTCTCTCTCTCTCTCTCTTTCTCAACGCCTTCCTCCCGACTCACGACGACGAAGCTCCAACAACAAAACAAACAACCTCAACAATCTGATCTTTCTTGAAACAACAACAACAACACCGTCAGAGGGTCACTCCCAAGAGGAGCCATGCGGCATCTCGTGTCATCTCCACTCGGACAATCGTCTAAAGCAAATCCATATCTCGAGATCACAGCTCTCGAGTCTGGTCTTCTGAAACAAACAAACACAAGGTAGCAAACTAACTTTCAATCACAAAACAAAAGCACCCAAAACAACAACAACAACAACGTAAATTGGAAATAGAAATGGAATTGAAAGAAAAAAACAAAAAAAACGAAAAAAAAAAGTAAGTCAACAACTACCCACCAAAAGAACACAATTTAACAAGAAGCAAGCAGCAATAATGAGTGAACAGAGCTGCTACAGCAACAGCCGCAACAATTATAATCTGGAGAGGAAGGAAGGAGGAAGAAGAACGAGTACAAGGAAGAAGGAGAAGCAGCAGCAGCTGCTCAGAAGAAGAGGAAAAGTGAGTGAGTGAGTGAGCAGTGAGGACGACTCAGGAGGAGTCCGATTGTTGTGGGGTTCTTTTGACAGAATGTGTTGTGATCACAACAACCTAATGAGAATATGTCCTTAGACACACACTACTAAGTCAGTGTTTCTGTGTGTCAGGGTAGAAGGGACGTGAATGACAAGAGTTGCAGGGTGTGCGTTCGTTATATGTAGTCCCCCCCCGGCCCAGGGCTCCTGGGTCCTGGCCTCGAGGGAACTTCGAAGGAAGGGAGCATATGCTTTTTCTAAAACTATTCTGGCGAAATCTCGCCATTTTTCGACAAAGAAATTGGGATTTATTATTTTGGTTTTTTTTTAGTGTAAATTTGAATACTTTTTTCTTTTCCTTTTATTTGGGCTAGATTTAGCCAATTTTTCGTTATCAAAAAAATGAGAAAAAATTAATTCTTTTTTATTGTGGACTGGAGTTGTTGGGGGGCAGCTGGGACCCAACAAAGCCAAAAGGATAGGCGGTAATTTTGCACCCCCCCACGGGGCTTCGTCACTGCAATTATCCATGCCAGCATGCCATAATAAGAAATCAAAGATTTTATTTAAAATGTAAGTAAGTAAGTTGAGATAACTATTTGCCACTGTCCACTGACTCGACATCGTGAACTTACAAGGCAAGCAAAACAGCCGCCACAGCACCCCCCCCAACCAATAAAAAAAGAGGGAGGTTTTTTTGGACTACCCCCAATTTGGTGCACTTTCCTTACTAACTTATTATACTCCCACCCGCACTTGTAGTATTAACTAATTAATTAATTAATTAATTAAGGAAAATTTTAAATTCACACTTTTTTTGGTTAAATTCACACCGTTTCTTCGTGCGAAGAAACGCGCGTCCGATTATATGCAGATTAAATTTGACTGTGTCTGCCCCAACCCCCTGATGTCTAGATAAAAAGTTATGAATAAAATTATGATATATTTGAAAAAAAGTGTATAATATAAATTCCTAAGTCAAATGCATATAATTGGACGCGCCAAGAAAGGGTGTGAATTTAACCAAAAAAGGTGTGAATTTAAAATTTTCCTTAATTAATTAGCAGCTCCTGCTTTTGCAAATGGTTCATAATTTGAAGCAACTTCAAACCATAGAGCAAACTTATTTCTATTTACTCCTTTTCCTTCCCCTCTTAGATTTGAAGTTTAATTTTTAATTTTTAATTTCAGTTTTCATTGGAGGAAAATCTATAATGACCCATTTGTCATAACTCTTTTAGTTGCGGTTGTAAGTTGTAACTTTATGTGTAAGGTAACACCCTACAAACAAAGGGGGAGTTCAACATAACCAGCCTTGGCTCCTTTTGCAAAAGGACGGTTCTTTTTTTCTTTCAGCAACTGAGGGAGTTCCGTGGTCTAAAGTGTGCACGTGATTCTTTAAATTTTATTATTACTTTTTTTCTTGTGATATTTTCCGGGTATAACTTTGGGTGTCACAAAAAAACCAGGTGAAAAAAAAGCTCTGCAACTGAGCCTCTAGATAGATAGATAGATAGATAGATACCCTTCACAATTTTGCTTAGTGCTTGATGGTTAATTTGCACCAGCTTTTGCAGGTTCTCTGGCTGGTTCTACATCAGCTTCTAGGGTATCTGGATCGCTGGTTCTACATTGTCAATCATGGGCTCTATGTTAAGTGGACCGGGGTGTTCTATGTTTAAGTTTGCATGTGAATCTCTGGTTCCACATTGCGTTCTAGGCCTGTTTGGATTGCTGGTTTTACATCAAGTTTTTAAGTATCTAGTTAGTCCAAAGGTTCGTAATTTTGCCCAAACCCAAATGGGGAGCCAAACCATGTAACCACCTTCTTGCTCAAAGTGGAACCAGTACATAAATTAGGCCATTGTGCTTCTTAAATTAAACCCCATCCAAGTTCTCTAGCCAAGACAACATGTAGAACTTCTTTTTTTTTTGTTTTTTTTTTGGTGTGGATCTTTCAAATATGACTAGGTTCTCTGGCTACAAAAGTATAACTTTTTTTAAGAAGACAAGAGGAGTCAAGCCCTACTTTCTGGGTGAAGTTAGAATTTTGGTTGGTTGTAAACAATGAAGAGAAGTACACAATCTTTGATCTAGGGATCTTTGCATGTATTGGACAAGAACAGTATTTGACAAATGTTGTAGATTAGTTGTGTGTATTAAAAAGGTGGATGAACTTGGACCCAGTCTTAGACCCAACTGGCTCCAAAATTTGAGAAAAATCTGCAAAACCACTCGGCTTTACAAGTTTTTAAAATAAAAAAACGATTTTCAGAATCACATTGGATGATCTCTATCACACACAAAGGCAAAAAAGATAAAAATCCAACAATCCTCTCAGAAAAATCCAGAATCCGACAAAACTTTTGATCGCAATGTGGATGGTCAACAACCATGCTGTAATAATACTTATGCTATTTCGGATTTGAAGATTTGTAGTGTAATTGAAGGAGTCCATAATGACCCATTTTCATATCATGAAAACTTACATTAAGGTTTAGGGTGGCAAATTATGTTTTGTTGTTGATGACTATGTTATATGACATAATAATCTCTTAATTATGATCATACCCTTCTAATCGTGACCTAAATGTGTCTTGAATATGCAATTTTTCTCCAAAGACTTGTTAAAAATCTGCCACCCAAACCTTAATTGGTGTACCGATTCTGTTGGTTGCATCGCCTAGCTTGCTTGCTTGCCCAAAATGGGCTAATGGGCTCACCTGGTACCTTACCCAAAACAAGGGGCAAGGCTCTACCATTCTATAGTACATTTTTCCTTCATTTGTTTGTAGCAGATTCTACTTTCAATAATACAATCCACAAAAGACAAAGATTGATGGAAGCCTGGTGGTAGGTAGAGAAAAACACTTGTTCTTCTGCTGCTTCCGTAATTTTTGCAGTGTTCTTCTGCAGTGATTTCTCTTGTTGAGGCCAATTTTCAACAAACATGCTACCTCCCAAATTTGGAAAGGAATATTTGCACAAAATTGCATTTCTAATATTAAAAAGTTGCAAAAATTTCAAGGAATTTTTGTCACATTTCAACACAGGTTTTAAATCTTTAGGCAATTTTTTATTTTGTATTTTTTTTTGGGTCAGTTTTCTATAGTTTGGATTGTCTTTTACTAACATGTCCCCAAATTAATGCTCAATCCTTTTTGCAATTATCACCAACAATATTCCATTAAAAAAACTGCTAAACACATACACATTATGATGATCAAAATATTGCATGCCACCACCCTCACCACCCTATAGCCTATATACTTATTCCTAACCCTTAATATAACAACAAAACTAGAAAACATGATTGTAGTGACCCCGTGAGTTATTATTATTATTTTTAATTTTTAAGAAAATTATGGAAGGTAATAGTTTGTTTGTTTTGCTAGTTTGTCACATTGACATTTCTCTAACCATGATGCCTCTTGTCACACTCTTGGTACCATTGGAAAGCACTCAATGAGTAAGGGTGGATTGAGTTGTTTCACAATGTTTCCACTCCCAGTGGAGAAGTTATTGAATATTGAAACCAAAGAAAAATAAAAAAATCCCACTGAAAATTTATCTAAATCAAAACTAAAAATTATAAGAAAATTTTGGCAAGCTCTTGGAATTGTTAGAAAGCTCTCGTTGAATAGGATTTAAAGACAATGATTTGGAAAATTTTAGACTTTTAGACCTAAGGTGTGAAAGATATTGAATTTTGTGTAATTTTTATCACTAAAAACTCAATAAAATTACCCCCCAAAAAAAAGTTTTGAAAGGAAAAAAAATTTAATTGGGTGACAAGTTCAACTTAGGCCAGCAGAAAAGGCCACACACTAGTTATATGAAGATGACACAAGAATCGATTTTTAATGTTAGTTTGGATCAACTTTGTGCACGAGGAATGCATTTGTCAGCTCCCAAACTATGATCACAAAAACAAAATACACTCGCGTACGTACATATTAAACATGTGCCCACACACCCAACGAACCCACAAACATTGTAAGTTCTTTTTCAATTATGCATATAGCAAGCTTGGATCACATGGGCACGTGCATAGAAAATCAAACCCAAGAAAAAACCCATACACAAGTTACACATAAACATAGCAAGCTCACTTGTATTATTGTTATAAACCTGCCAAAGTATATTCATAAAAGGTTCCAACTTGGAGAGGACCTTATTCCAAGTTGAATTATCAAGATGTCCAAAGACTATGGATTGATAATGGAGATCCTAACCCAACTACCCATTGCTTATTACAAGTGAGCTGTAGGAAATTAAATGAGTTTTTTTTTAATAATTTTTTTTTGTAGCCAAAGTGGCAATCATCACTAGGAAGATTTAGCCAAATCTGGCTATAAACCAAAAATAAAGTACTGATTTTTTTATCATCCTTCTATATTTTGGCTACATAATGAAGACCAAGTGTACAAATCTGGCAATTTTTACTTTTCTTTTCACTTTCAGTGACCTAAAAACCTCCAAAATCACTTTTCTCAACTTTTTAATTTTCATTTTTTGGCAAAAATTTTGCCAGTCGAAAAAAAACCCTGGTGAGAATGGGAGATGTGTCCAGAAGAGGATAAATTATAACAAAGCTCATAGCTCAATTTACTTATTGAACAAGCGGTGTGTCAAATTGTGGCCTCGCCATTTACATTAAAA
>Ga0209208_10003115_pt1 | contig 23850 bp, 17 predicted proteins | sample S1TSphfallax_3_FD_187694 | JGI IMG/M metagenome (GOLD analysis project Ga0209208, IMG submission 187694) | Host-associated microbial communities from peat moss isolated from Minnesota, USA - S1T2_Fd - Sphagnum fallax MG (SPAdes) (version 2) | ecosystem: Host-associated > Plants > Peat moss >...
GTAGTACGCAGTCCAAGTCCATGGTGGTACCTACTTAGCACTGCGCCGAAGAACGTCTTTGGTGCTCCCAGAGTCCACTTCCAACTGAATTGGCCCACATAACTTGGTGCATCTGGTCCACTTAAATCCCAAGGATTGACTCTGGACTTCCGGAATCCCTTGAGGTCCGTAAAAGCACTTTGTCAACTGGTTCCTTTGTTATCTCGCAGAGCACATTCCGGACGCAAATTGCGCGGGCCTCCGGAAGAAGACCAGATTCTGGCGTCAGAAGGTGCGTCAGAATGTGCGTCACATAAAGGACTAGGGAACCGGCCGGCCCGCAGCACATGGCGGAATCGGCCGCATATGGATGGCCCTTTTCGCTTCTGATTAAAAAAATTTGTGTGGGCCTCTAACGACAAAGAATCGTAAGGGTCTCTTCCCTGCGCTGATCACAGTTACACGCAGCCTAACCTTAACTGTGATTAGAGCATCTAATCTAATGGCAAGCTGTTGACATAAGGCCTTGTTTCTTGCTGCTGCACTGGGGTCAGGTGCTTTCCATTGGAGAGCTGCACGGGCATTGAAATTTATGTCATGAATCATGTTAGGAACTCTGGGAACATATATATATTCTCATTACAAAAACAGATGTCACTCTTTCTTAAATATCCTCGGATTTGGTCAATGCTTGACTAGTAGAGTTGTGAGATGACCGAGTTGTGAGCACAGCTACTTGAAAAAACTAAAATAGAAAGGTGTTGTGATCAAAACAGCCTAATGGAAAGATGTAAGTAGGCGGTAGAACAGAATGGCTGCACCTTAAGGTTCGTTCAATCAGGCTGGCCTAACTATTAACCAGTGTGAGCCAGTTCTTTGGGTATTTTTAATAACCTCTGATTCGAAGCATTTGACAAAATCCAGAACAAAAGAAATGCTGGTTCCAGGTATTCTGGGGGAAAGGGAGAAAATCAAAGAATCAGAAAAACACAGGTTCTGGGAACCTAGTTGGAAAGTTTATCATTCGAATATGATTTTTGACCTATACAAAGGATTGTTCATGAAAAACATAACCCAAATTCGCCAAATTTTGATCATAAGTTCCATTAGGTAACCAAGAATATAGAAGGATTTTGGTTTTCTTTTCCTGTCATATCTAGTATGTAGCCAAATCTGGCTAAATGATCTTAGGGATGGTTGTCACTTCAGCTACATCACAAAATCCACAAAAACAAGGGGTGTGTCACACTGTGTCCTTGCCATTTACATTTCAAAAGAATCTTAAGGCGAAACAAGAATTATGAAAATTCAAATATTTCACCATGCTAATATATAATCCTCAAAAAATTCCTCTACAAGAAACCAAAATCCTTCAAGATATTATAACTCTATATAACTAATCTCAAGTTTCAACACAAGCCAAAATATCATCTTTCAAAAATCCTCATATAAAAATAGACCTACTATTTAGGGGCCAAAATCCCTTAAGCTACTATACTTTATAATGAATCTAAACACAATATCCTTTCCTTGGTAGGCAAGGCCAAAAAAAGGCCCTTGTGCTGAATAGTTGATGCAGCATGAGAATTAGTGAATAAGAAGGCAGAGTTTAAGACATAACAGCTGTTAGACTTTGTACAATAAACAATGCATTTCAAGAGCCTTAGGGTGACACCCTGAAATTAGGTCTACAGAATTGGCAAGGCTTCTTTCCTTCACTCAATTGGAACCCATGCCAAATGCTCAATTCAACAAGAGAATTAGGCAATTAAAAGGGATAATAAGCATGACCCAAGTTCCAGAAAAGTAGAAGGGCCCACATGAATAGGAAAGGAAAATTGAGCTTGAAATTGTCTTATTGTAATCATGGTGATGATGGTTGGTGTAGATGGGGATGTCCTTAAATTTGAAGCCATCATTGTCCATCATGAGAGGGGAAAGCCCACAATTGAGGCAATGAGAAAGTAAGTACAAGCATGGTGATGGACCAAAAGCACTTATCAGAATCTCTTGGGCCTAAGACTTTAAGGGGAAGGAAACAAAAGGACCTTGTTGACATGACCTTGATTCCATATATATCTTTAAAGGAATTTGGAACCTTTTTAAGTTGCACATTAGATTTGGATTATAACCTCTCCTTTTTTGCCATGAGTTTGAAAGATAAAACCCCAATTGAATGATAATAAGGGTTCAATTTAAAGGACATACCAAATACCATGTATCAATTTAAAGAGTTCAATAAACAAAGAAGATAATCATAACACATTCCTAGATAATGAAACAAATCCCCAAAATAGATTCTCAAAATTGAGTGGTAGCTCTCATGACAAAATGGGTTATTAGACTCTTCACATGTAATACTGGATGCTTGTTCTTGGAAGGTGCCATGTCATGAAGGTATATTTGGATTTGGCCAAAGTTTGTGCTTCAACTTGTGATTGTGCAAATAAGATAACTTGAAAAATCCAAGCTTTAGCAATCAACTTGGAAGGCATATACACCAATAAGGTGGTGTGCAACACAAGTAACCGAAAACTTTGCACTACGAGACAAATTGGCTTTTTCAACACCTTCTTCGACACTTTTCAAGGTGATAAAAATTAAATGTTGCATGTGAGGCATATGTGAATGAGGTCAACCATGTAGTATGAGCACTAAGGAAAGAAGACATTTCACACTTATATAATATTTTGATTTAATAAGCCATATCACACATAATTCAATTCATTCAACTTATCTCACACCTTTTCGGCAACCATTTATAGCCACGTGGATTGGACTAATGTTATATTTACTAAAACCACCCATGAAATATGCATCAAAATTTTATTCATTTAAAAAAAAAGCTCCATAAGCAATTTCACGATATCATTCAACCAATGTACCTATTATTTAAACCAACTTTTAAAACTACAATCACATTTAGTGCTAAGTTGATTTTAATTAATGTTAAAATAAGCATGGTTTTTTGGTTGCATCTAGATCAAGAATATTAAACAACGTCAAATCTTTAAAAATATAAATCTTAAAATAAAAACACAATGTTAGGTGACAACCCTTAAAGGGGAGCTTTAAATCAATGTTAAGTTAACAAAATGGTTTGAAACATGATTCTCTTAGGTGTGAATGAATAACAAAGAAGTTAACTGACTTTTAGGTCATTGCTAATTAACATAAATCTTTTTTTTTTCACATGATGTTATTTAAATATTAATTTGCTTAATATTATGGGACTTAACACCAGGTCTAATTGCAACTAGCTTTTGAAATAAAACATCTCCCATCCAACCCATGGGTGAGTAATATTCCATTATTTTGCATCATAGCATACTTGAAATTTCATCATGTAACTCAAATGCATAATATTGCCTTTATTCATATATCATATGTATAAAATCATATAAGTTTATAAATGTCTAATTGTGAACATTTATAATATTGTGGACATTTTGTATCAATATATGTTTATAGTATATTCACATTTTTTTTGTAAAAAACATATTAACTAAATAAAATGCAAGAATACATGGATAATTCTTCTTGAAATCTTGTAACTAAAACCATTTTCAACTAATCACATCCAATTCATGAATACATTTCAATGTCAAAGTTTACCAAACCAATGTGGCACATGTAATAAAGTCAATTTAATTATATATTCAATTAAATCTTGTCTCATTGTAACCATAATACCAACTACTACCATGTGAATTACCCATGAATAGCCATATAGTCACAATGTTGACTAATAATGATGGAACAAACATTTGGTGATTTTGGTTTCACAACTACCAAATATATTAAACTACCAAAATTGGGATATTTTCATCATTTCTCTACATAACGTTAATTTACATAAATCAATTGCTTAGTGCATTTTTGTGTAGTTGAAAGTGAGATTTTAAAGTTAACATGAAATATTAATACTATCAACCTTCATATTGGGACCTTGTGACATCAAAAGGTCAAAAAATAATAATTAAGAAGATCAATTGGTCCTAAAATTGAATCTAGAACTAACCATCCTCATTTATTTTGTGTGAAATTTTGCACAAATGTGAAAAATAAAGTTTTTTTGGGTGCAAACAAGATACAATGAGCCAACAACGTTACTTTAAACAAGGATTTCATTTCTATTTTGCTCAAATTTTCTTTTTCATATGAATGAAGTTTTAAACAAAATCTTTTGTAAATTATTATAAAAAATGCTTATAATTATCCCAATACATGACATGTCTTTTTGTTTATCTTTTTGAATAAGTATGAATTTTTTAAGTGTGCATATTCCTTGTAGATTTTATATTGTGTCTTTAAAAATGATAACAATTCCAAATCATAACCAAAAATTCAATTTACATTTTCTACTTTCTTGTATAATAAGCTACAAAATTTTTAACATGTCATGTACATTATATACCCCATTTATATGTGGTAAAAGACCCTTGAATCTTTAAAATTTTGGATCGATTTTGAAATTTTCTTTAAATTTTTAAGGTTTTATAATTTCAAATTTTTTAAGGCATGACTACTTTTGAATTTAGTTCATAGGTTTTTATCCTCTTAATTTTTTCCCCATCAAAATGATTTATTATATGATTCCTTTTGATAGTTCTTTGCAAAATTGACACTTGTTGACGTAATAAATGTTCATTTTAAAATATCCAAAATCAATTTAACCTAATTTACCTAAAATTTTATCAAATGGATTCTTGGTTTGAATTGATTGACATTCATATGAATGAACAAACAACAACTTGCCATGATTTTCATGGTTTTAAATTGCAAAACATAAATATTTCTCTAATTTTGACTTTTTTATGCAATCCAACACCCTTTTTTGATTGTTGGATGTGACTATGTAACCTTTTTGTTGCATTTTTTTGTTTTTTGAGAAAGAATTTTCCATATATATATATAACATTTGGATTCATATTTTAATTTGGTTAGTAAGTTTTTAAAATGTTTGGGTTCCTAAATACTAACACCATTTACTACTATAACCTTCTTGGGATGTTTGTTATTGATGTAGGGTGTTGGCAAAGTAAAGTAAAAAAGTTTTGCTCCTTGTCAGACAAAAAGACAAATGGCCATAAACAAGTTTTAATGTATTGAAAGCAAAATGTTTTTCTATTTAGTAATCAACATGAGGATAATATTTAATTATATCACAATGACATTGATTTATCCATATTTAATATGCATTCAAATAGATTTTTTAAAAATAACGATATTTTTCCCCCTTCCTTTTAGACTATCCAAATGTGTACAAGTAGGTGAAAGTAGATGAACAATTGAATATTTTCCATTTTCAACATGGTATAACTTTAAAATGTATTTGTATGTTTTCAACATTTAAATATTATAATATAATACATCAAAATTCTAATGAAAAAGTATTTTTAAACTCAATTTGACCAATCATTTTCAAACATACTTGCTATTGTACCAAAGTTTCTCAAATATTGTAATCACCTCACTATAAACTCAAAGAAAAACACCATGTTTTGAATTATTATATTATTTTAATCTATTCAATCTACTTTTTCTACTTATGTCAAAAATAAGACCAATTTTTATTGCCTTTTTAAAACTACTTTTTATGTATACTTTACCATGTCAAGAAATTGAAAAAAAAACACTAGAACTAAACCAACAAAACGTTTGTCTAATTTCCAAAATAATGTTAAAAAAAATGTTTTACAACATCTATAGCTACATGATATAAATTTTCAAATGCCATGATTAAATGGATGGCATATACATATCGTTTGAAAGAATATTTTACTTTTAAATGGTTAGATATTCATGGATCATCTAAGTACAACATAAAACAGTTTATTTTGTTTTGTTTATTTGTCATGTTGAGAATTCCCAAACCATGGTACCTCTTGTCATGCTTTTAATACTATTTGAAAGACATCAATGAATACATAAGTCCAATGACCCACGGTGGTTTCATATTGTTTCAACCTACAATTTAGAAGTTATTGAATATCAAATAACTTTGTGACCAAACATTTGATAAAATCAAAAAAAAAAATTTGGGGAATTGATGATGCATTTTTGGTATTTTTGGAAATTCTTCAATGGGTATGATTTAATGGAGGTGATTTCGTAATTTTTAGATTTAAGGTACAATTGGGCTCTATCATCATGTTCATGCTCAAATTTAGGCTAGTGGCACAAGTTGCATTAATAATATTTATGTATTAATGAAGGTTGTTTTTTTTTTTATCACATTGAAATCTCCCAAACCACAATACCCCCCACCACTCTTTTGGTACCATTAAAAAACCCACAATGAGTAAGGGTGGAAGATATGTGGTTTAGATATGTTTCAACCTATAGAACAAGAATTATTATATATTGAACAATTTTACCAATGAAAAATAAATATAATCAAAACCAAGCACTACAACAAAAGGTGTCCCTATATGCCAAATGATTTCATTGGATTTTGAGTGAATTCCTAGTCTTAGTGACTTAATGTGAATATAGTGGATTCACTAGTCTAATAAATGAGGACTAGTGAATTACACCCACATTTTGTAATAGTGAAGAATTTTAGGAAAATTGAGGCACACTTTTGGTATTGTAATTGGTAAGTGCTCAATGAATAGGATTTTATGGAAGTCATTTCATAATTTTTAAACATAAGACACAAGATATGTTGAATTTTAAATAATCTTTGTCATTAACAATTCAATACAAATTCAACAAAACCAAAACTAAATTTATTTAAAGTCACATTTGAGTAAATGACACAAGCCACGTTAGTAGTGATTACAACCAAAATCATGACCATTTACTTGTCTTGGCAAGAACCTTATTTTAAAAGTTACTAAATATGTATATGTGGGCATTCAATGTGCTCGTTCAACTGAGCAAACCAATCCCTTGCCAAAGACATGCCTATATTGATCCCAAGAAAGTAAAGGATTATTGATGAATTTATCTTTGGGCAAAATGGTGATTCGCACTTTTAGATTAGATTCTTTTCTTTGACCATTTGCCATCCCAATTGAATTTTTTCTTTTTATTTCTTATGTAAGTGTTAAGATAATGGAAAATTTGTTGCATCCTTATCATCTTTTCACTTTCTAGCTTTTATGATAGGTATGTGTTTATTATAATTTCAGAAGAGTATAGAATTTCTCTACTTACATCTTTTATTTATTCATTTTTATCTTGTTTCGTTGTTGTAGGTGTGATTAACCCATTTACTTTTGCCACAAAAGGTGTTTTTAGAATGCCCCACACACTCTATTTCCACCTCCTTTTTTTAAATATTTGCATATATAATTTTGAAAGGATTAATTTAAACACAAATGGAGTCCCCACTCCCTTTTGTGTGTGTGTGTGTTTTTTTAAGGAAAATTGGTAGTCCAAATTTAAGGTTTCCAACTCAAGTTCACAATTAAGAACTTTTTTTTTTGCATGAACCTATATATTGTTTCTCCACCTGCTTTTACATATTATGGTACCCATGCTTGAAAAACATTTTTTCCTTGCATCCTTGATGATTAGCCACAACCCACCTTGGAAAGGCCTTGCTTCATGAAAAGAGAAGGGCTTTATTGGATAGATTTGTACTCAACATATGGCATCACAATACTCATTTAAACTTGCACACATAATAGCACCCCCTTTGAAGATTGCCAAATGATATTGGTGATAAGTTTCCAATACAATTGCCTATTGGAAATATTTTGAGCTTCAAGTGTGCTACCTAATTTTTCATTATTATGTCCAAATAATAATAAAACTCCATAAAGCATGTAATTCAAATGAAAAACATGATTACTATTTTTTGGACACATGTTACCACATACATTGGTAGAATTGAAAACAAAGTAGAACTTGGTTTGTCTATGTTTTGAATCATATAATACATTGCATGAGACTTGTAGCTTTAAAGAAATTGATGGTAGAAGTAGATGGATATCTACTTGCAAAGATTTAAAGTTTTCACTCCAACAAAATGCACCCCTATTCACCACATGATTTCACTGAATTTTGAATGAATTCATGAGTCCCACTAAACAAGACCTAATGGGAATTTAGTGGATTTTCACTAATCCACTAAATGGGGCAAGTGAATTACACCCACATTTTGTAATAGTTTTTGTGGAGTGTACATATGTACAATCCATTAGGTCCTCTTACCATGTGATTGGCACAAATTTAGAATTAATCAATCAAATAGTATTAAAAGTTCAATTGATATTAATTTTGACAAAGTTATCATTGATCCAAGGACATGGTCCTTCCTTTTGGGAATCACAAAAATAGTGCATCTTAAAATAAAGATTTAAAGTGCTTAATAAAATAAATTATTTACTTAAGTGAAGAATACATGATCATTGCTTTTCATAAGCATGTGCATGCTGCCACTTACAGTAGAATGAGTATAAATAAAAACAAAGCAAAATTTGGGTTCTAATGTTTTGGATCATAGAACACCTTATTTGAGCTTTTGCAGTCTTGAAAAAGCACACACATAAGTTAGTTTAATCCATAAGGTATTTTTGTTATGATTTTCACTATCAAAGAAAATTCAATTTCAAATTTTCAATTAGCATTAAAAATAGTTTAGGGTGAAAGCACACTAAGGTGTAACACTTATAGGCACATGTGAAAGTCCATAATTGCATAAATTAACACATCAAAGGTAGTGTGAAGACAAGATACTTTGAATCACACAAGTAATTTTACAAGTTATCATTAGAAATTTATTATAAAAAACATTTCAACCCTAGTTTACCTTATGGAGAAATTAAATTTAAATAATGAGTTTCTAAAATATTACTTTCATCAAATAAAGGACTTAATAAGAAAAAATCCAAAATTCAAGGTACATAAAAAAATTTGGTCATCTAACTTTTGAAGTTATAATTTTCAACAAAGTTTATCTAAGACATTATTTCCCCTTTTATTATGTTCTAGATAAACAACATTTTTTTTTCTTGCCACATAATCACATGATTATGAATGATGAATTCCCTCGTCTTTAAAAGGAAAAATGTTAGGAATTCCATGGGATTGGTCAAGGGTGTCTAGCATTTTTATTTCTTTTGGTTCTTTATCCTTGGCTTTCCTTGCAAAAAACTTTTCAAAATGTCACCATGTCATCCTATTCATGTTGGCAAAACCTATTTTTTTATCACATAATGGTAATTTTTGGAAATCATAATGTTGACATTAACCTTAAATGCATTGCAACTTTTTAAATGTTCACCTTCTTATCAAGGACACAATATCTTCTTCCATAGTTTTGAGCTTGCTTTGCAAGTGTGTTGGTTGGTTTGATAGCTAATATTTTTTGTGCCCACAAATTTAATGTTCAAATTAAGGATTCCCACAAGTAGTTTTGCAACCACAAGAGCACTTATAATCATCACCATTGTGTAGAACCAATGCACACATTTTGCAAAATCCAACTTTAATCTCAATCATTTTTAGTGATACTTACAACAAGTGTTGAACCTTTTGATTCTTGACAAAATAAGGATTCAAGTTTGAAAATGATGTCAACCCAATGTCTTGGTGTTGTGATTTGAAGATGGTGAAAAAGTAAAGCTACATATACAACAAAGTTGTACAATTAGGACTTAAGGAAAAAATTCAAGTAATCTATCAAGAAACACAAAAGAGATTTTCTTTAAACACTAATATATGAAAAAAATCAAAATATTATCATAATAGGAAACAAAGAGGAATTAGGACTAATTATACTAAAAAAAACTCAATGAAATTCAAGAAACTTAAAGAAACAAGAGAAACAAGGGAACCTCAAAAAACATGTACGAATATTTCAAAGGAAATTTAGGAAACATGTATTAATAACTCAAAGACTATTTTAAAAACCCATAGGACTATTTCAAAGGAATATGCATGAACATTGACTAGATTAAGGAACATGCAAAAGATACATACAAATTTTTGAAACAAATGTCAAGAAACAAATGGGCTTGTACAATTCAAAGGAATTCAAAAGATTTGTAGGATAATTCAAAGACTCTTCAAGAAAGTTATAAATCCTCAAAAAAATTTAGGAAACATATTCTACATAAAACAATCAAGATTTTTTAAATGATTCTTATTGAAAAATTTAAAAGTACATTTCAAAAAAACATCAAGAAATACCAAAATAAGTTTTTAGTTCTTACTTGCATGTTTAAGTTGAACCATAGGTTAACAAGGCGATCTTGAATCAGAAGATAGACTAACATGTGAATTCTTCTTTACATTTAAAAAAAATCTAAAATTTATAAACATTAATTCTACATATGCAAACTACAACTTAGACATTTAAAGTACTCAATGTGCTTATAAAAGCTTTGCAATGTAAATTGTTGTATAATAGACTACAAAGCTTCATAAAAGAACCTTGTTTATACCATGGTGTAAAAACCACTTGAAATTATTAAAAATAAAATAAAATTGAAAGTACTTGACTTTCTTCAAAGAAATGACCAAGATGTTGTTCAAAAGTCTTTTGATGAATTGATTTCCAAACTAACTCATGTTTTAACTATCCACCATTTTAAACTAATTTCCTTCACCTCTTTTGATAGAGAATTTGATTGTTGTTTTCAATTTCCTTTTGCCCATTTTTTTCCTCAACTTGAGCATCTAATAATTATCATCACTTGGTAGCCCTTTTCTTGGTTTTTCTTTTAAATCTCACACAGTTTGAAACCACTTTGATACTAATACTTGCTTATAAAGTCACCACCAATTGCCTCAACAACATTCTTAGCTACATACATATTTTTCCCAAGCCCATATTCAAACCATTCAATGCAAATGTTAGACTATCACAGGCAATTACACATTGCAACATTTTTTTCAATTCATGTAACAAACTCAAGCATGGTAAGTTGTAGCAAAGGTTGCACAAGTAAGAATGCGGCTCTAGTTCATTAAAAGTTTCATTAACCATTTGGGTGAAATCATCATTAATTCACTAGACTATAAATTTAGTTAATTAGTCATGTTTATCAATGATCAACAACGAGTTAGTATGGACAAATGGATTCATTAACATATGATCAAATAGGAAATTGATATCTTGTAATATAGTCAAGTAATTTTATTTTTTTTATCATGATTTTTTTGTTTTTTCATATTTTATATGGTCAACATACATTTGTTGGTATTAAGGTTTGAAGCTTGGTTTCCAAGGAGACAATCCATTGTCTTTGCCAACCAACTAGCATTTTACATTATATCATGCTTTGTTAAAATTTGAATATAACACAATTACACCAATTTTTTTTACAAATCAAACTTTGAAATGTACTTATTCTCATACTTGTTCAAACATAACAAATGAAAACTCATTCTTGAAGTTTTTCAAAAGTATACACATGCATAAAAATGAAGATATCACATTTCAAGTCATTTTAAAGGAAAAGGCATTTGAATGTCATTATTTAATAACGACTCAAAACACATTTCTTCACAAAAGAAAGGATTTGATGACATGATTTGTAAATAAATCTTTTTAATGAACTTTGAAATATTTCATTTTGCTTATGCAAAACATTTATGGCTAGCATAAATAAAATGAAAATGGTTTTTTCATATTTTGAAATTTTATGTTTATTCTAAAATTTTCTTAATTTTTAAAAATATTACATTACAAATTTGAAACTATATTATGTCCCAAAAACACTAAAATAATTTGATTATTTCATTTTTATGTATTTTTTACTAAATGCCAATTATGAAATATAATATAAGTCATTCATTAAATACAATTTATCAACATATAATAAAATTATGTTCAAAACCTTTCAACATACATAATGTATTATGCATATGATAATAATAATTTTTGAAATATATATTAATATTAACTTTTTATATTAAAATGAACTATTTGATTTTACATTATGAAGATTAGATTTTCATCTTGTTTTCTTCTTAAAATGTTTTAACATTTTATCAAATGAAGGCTCAAAATATAATATAAATATTTGTTCAAATTATATGTAAAAAATTATTATTTAATTAAATTAAATTTTTTAAAAAAAATCATGTAATATGTCATATTATAACCAATTGCTACACTAAAAGGTTATAATAAATCATAAATAATTTCATACATGAATAATGAAATATATAAATTAATGAATAATTATAAAATTTTATTATATACTGAAATAATAACTTTAATAATACGAAAAATAACCTTAGTGAATTACATTCAATACAAGTGAACTTGATGATTATATAATGATTCCATTTTTAAATGAAGTGAAATGAAACAAGGGTATGGTTATCTATTCATTTTTAAAGTTGCATAAAGAATTGGGTTAATAAACTGACCCAATTTTTGTAATAATGTTATTTCAAAATTTTGTCAAACATAAGTTTTTTGACCTTTAAACTTTTATGTTTTGATTGATCATGTGAACTTAACATAAGGTGTCAAATGTATCTTGTGCCATATCTTTTTGCATCGATGTAAGTCAAATCCCTTTGTTCTTTAACAAAAGAAATATCTTGGTCTAATTGATCATTCCTTTGTTAATAAAACATTATCTTGTTATTCAATTTGTTGCTTCAATTGAACATTCTTTAACTGTTCCAATCAAATGTCTTTTTCATTCCTTTTATGCAAAGCCTAATTATTCTACCTATTTTGTGTGTTTTTAAATTAATCTTTGGCCTATACAATTAAATGTTTTTTATTTTTTTCTCCAATAGTCTTTCTTGTTTGTGAATGGGCCATGACATGATTACTGGAAAGGGTCATGTTTTGAATCAATCATTTAAATCAAAAATTTCCATGGCTTGCAATCTTCCAAACCTAACATTCAAAGTTGTAAAATGATGTTGTTTGTTAAGGTTCTACACAATCTACCACACATAAAGGTTAATCATTTGACAAACCTTGATAACAGATAATATTTTCAAAGAAAAGCAACCATGAGCATGGAAAATAAGGGTTTAAATGAAGTGCACCAAAACTTTGGAAATATTTTGAAGTTGTTCATCATCTTCACCCCTTAGAATCCACCACCCAATGATTACAACATACATTTTGAATATCAATACATTTTGATGCACACAATTTAAAGTATTTAAAAAAAGAATCCATTTGTTTTAGCTTACATATCACCATTTACAAACCCAAAGAATTCACATCCTTCGACTTTGAAGACCAACATATCTCTAGTGGACAATTTACCTATGCAAAACTAAGGGAATGGCTCCAACCCAAATTGAAGTCTAGGTTGGATTGGAAGTAAATAAAAAGATAATTTGGAACCATTCAACAACAATTTTGAAATGTCTTCAAGAACATCATGAACAAGCATATTCTTGAAAAAACTACTAACAATAACTTATAATCACAATGATTACATTTTGATTGAACATCATCGAGAAACTTATAAGCATTACAACATGTATCTATCAAACCTATTAATGATCTTGTACTTTAAGATGTATTGTTACACCCAAATTAATCAATGAACTTGCACTTAGAAAAAATTGTGCATGAAAAACTTATAGCCAAAACCTTATGGATAAAATAATCTCATTTCATATTAATGATGAAAATCAAATATGAACATGATTATTGAACCAAACCCATAGATCATAAAAAATGACCTAAATTACAAAATTAAGATGGACAATCTAAATGAACCTTAATGCAAGTTCATTTAAGGTCTTACATAGTAGTCTCAATGAATTCCCTCACAAACTCCTACCTATGTGAATGATATTATTCTTATCCCAACGCATATTTCAAATTCAAAATTTTAATTGAGCATGTCCCAATAATATTTTAATAAGATTTTGAAAGGAATACATTGTTAAAAGATGTCATTTTTATTCATTTTTTTTACAACCCCAAAATATTTTTAAATCACACATAAGTAATTTAAAAATATATATTGGTATGCATGTTATGCCCCACAATAGCATCACATGTAATAATATGGATTCTATGTTAATATGAAATTGGTGCAATTTTAATAAAGAAATTTCGTTCCTTACGATTCCTTATAACTTATTATTATTTTAAAATGTTAAAGTTGCAAATTTTGTAGGACATTTAAGGACTTGAATGTTTTTCCAAATTGAATAATTTTTTGAAGGATGCTAAATTGGATGTTATAGTACTAGTTTAAGATTATACAATTATGGTGACCAATACTCAATATCAAAATGCATTTTATTTTATTGAAATTCCAATTAGATGCAATCCTTTGACAATTAGATAATCTTTTTTGATACCCCTAACATGATCTTGCCCATGGGGCATAATAAATTTATAAAAAAATAGTTTAATGAATTTTTTCCATATTGAAATTCCTAATGAATTAAGCCATGTCTTTTATTAAATTTTTTCCTATATGCCCTTCTTCAAAACATCTATATTAGTCAACTTATATTTTACTTAGGTGGCTACATTTTAGCCACAGATTCACCACTTGTCTATATCCTTATTTAAATCATGTCCTAACACATTAAAGGTTATATGTATTATGAATTATCTCTTAAAATAATGAAAATAGTGATTTCTTAGAACCATTCATATAATATATTATAAATAATATTAAATTATTGACCTAAAACCATAAAAAATAAAATCAAACAATCATTATTATTATCATAAAATAATCTACCTTATAATTTTGATTTTCATAAAAGGGGGACATTAGTAAGAAAAAGTAAAAAATATGTGATTAAAAATATATGGTGCAATATATTGGTTGTTGGGTAAAACATTATAAATTAATTTAGTTTTTAAAAAGGTACATTTTATTAAAATAGTCAATTTAATTATAATATAGGGTATGTAATAATTTGAATTAATGGATTATAATTTGTATAGGGTGGTTTTAATATGTATATATTTAAAAACTACATAATAATAGGGTGATAAAAAATAGGTTGGACAATTATTTAATACCCCCATTAAAAATAATCATTTGACACACATAGATCCCAAACTTTACACTAAATGTTTCCCTTGGGAATTTTGATTTGATAATCTACCCTTGAATAATTGTGCATTTTTAAATTCCTTTTGATTTGTGTAAATAAGAATTTTAATATTTTTCAAGCTTAGTTCCTATAATCAAATTTAATTGGTGAATTGAACAAGTTCCTATTTCATTTAATACGTTACCAATGGAAAAATAATGTGCAACTAAAAAATTTGGTTTCACCTCCATGAACATTGAATAAAAAATATGTGAACATTGTCAATTTGAAATATCTATTCTCCTTTATTAAGATTCATTAAATATGTACTAATCATTATAATTTAACAAGATTAAGACAACCTACTTCTACATGACCAAATATTTTACATGAATGTTTAAACACCAACTAGTCATTAAACAATTACAAACATTAAGATTTTGCATAAAAAAATTTTTAAGCAAGGGGAAGAAATATACATGATACACATACAAGGGCCAAATATATATCAATGACTAAATGAGGGAATTTAATATTTAAAAACATTGAAGCATGGAATTTTTAAAATATAAAAAGAACTATGAGCATGGCTCATGTCAAGTTATTTTTAAACTTAAAACAAATCAAGATATCAACAATATCTTTGTTGAAATTTTCACAAAGCTAAACTTGTGAAAACAATATCACAAAAAAAATTTCAATTCATTCGGAAGGTCATGAAAGAAGAAATTTACAAATACCAAATTCAATCAAATGTGATCACATCATATAAGATCAAATCACTATGAAAAATTATGTCTATGGCAACTAGACTACCCTATAACTAGAACTTCAAAAAGACTAATAGACAACTACATTGCAACTATTGCATGGAAACACAATAAATTAATAAATAAAATGTCAGATCAAAAAATCAAGGAGTTGTATTGTAATTATAAATTAGTTGCAAAATGTATATTTATATAGTACAATGTACACATTATATATATGGTTGTAGTCAACCATGTTTGATTTTGTTGACAAATTGCACTTTAACCGCATGTAACAATTACATCACAACTAGGATAAATTTAATTACCAATCAACGACTATTTTGCAACAATGTACAACCTTGAATAACACATACAATCATGCCATGTACATGCATTTCCACCGCCCAATATATATGACATTTTAACTTACTTGTAACTAGTATGCAACTATATTTCAACTTAAATTTTAAAATTTAAAGATATCAAATTTGGGCAATAAGCCTTTAAGTAAATGACACATGACATTATATCAATAGATATGCCCCAATGCATCAATAACCTTCATGCGCTTATGTTTATTGTCAAGAAATTTCAAATGATTTTTTTTAAATCTTTATATTCAAACATTTTGTGTATTTCCTAATCTTTTGGTGATACAATTTTCATATCATGTGTTATAACTATTTTATTTCTTTATTTGATTTATAACTAAAACTAAAATGTTGCTAAAAGTTATATAGTATTATTTAAATAACTTGGAGATTGAAGGCTTTTGTTTTTAATTTTGGAGGTTGAAGGTTTTAACTCTTTGAGAAGTTGAAGACTTTTATTTTTTATGTTGAAGGTTGAAGGTTCTTGTTCTTACTTTTAGAGATGTTATAGGCTTTTGTTTTTTCTCTTATAGGTTGAAGGTTTTTATCTTTGCTCTTACAAAGATTAAAGGTTTTTGTTGTTTCTTTTGAATGTTGAAAGTTTTTGCTCATGCTTTTGGATGTTGAAGGTTCTTACTTTTATTTTTTGATGTTAAAGGTTATTATTTTTACTCTTGGATGTTCAAAGTTTTTACTTTTGGTTTTAAATGTTGAATTTTTTGTTCTTACTTTTAGATATTAAAGGTTCTTACTTTTGTTCTTAGATGTTGAAGGTTCTTGCTCTTACTGTTAAATGTTGAAGGTTTTTGCTTTTAGTTATACATCAAAATTATGTATACAAAATAAGATTTTTTCAAAAGTAACTAAAATTGTAATTCAATTTACTTAATTATAAACAAAATATTTGATTTTATTTGCAAGTGTATAAATTATAGTTTAGTTTATATCAATGTTCTATACATTGCATTTTAATGACAAATAAGTTGCATGTTAATGGCAATATAGTTGTAAACTAATTTTATTCATGTTGAAGGGATTATTTACATATTTTTGACATTATAGTGTTATGATATGCTAGATTTCATTTCACATGTGGAATTAAATGTCATAACATGGTAGATTTCAAACAAATAATGTGCATTGAAAAAATTGCATGGCTCAAGCTCCATTTCAAAAAAAAAAAAAAAAAACATTCATTTATGAAACATAATGTTTTAAATGACAATATTTGATTGTTGTGGGTCATCATTTTTATGATTTGACCTTTTGTTTAGATAGAATTTTTTTTTTGTTATATATAGCTTGGGCATTATGTTTAGATTCATAGTTAAATTGTCTTTTTATATAAACATTTTCTAATTTTTTTGTAATGTATTTTTCAACATGGAATGTAAATGTATTTAAAGTTTCGAATTTATTTCATATTTATAAATATTGATGTCTAATGCAATTCAACATTATCTATTATAATTATGACAACATGATAATGGTTATGTGAAGTCTAGATAATTACATTATAAGTTGCAATTTAGTTGTTTAGTATTACTAAAATCAACTACCATACAATTGCTTTGAAACCCAAATTTAAACACCTAATTACAAATTAGTCACTAAATCCTTTATTTTCATTTCATTTTTAGTTGTAAGTTAGTTGCAAAGGATAGGAACAAAATTCATTGTTCAAATGGATGAATGAAATAATTTTAAAATATATTTGTTAGACTAGTTATAAAATAGTTGTAAATAAGTTGCAAAAAAAGATATTTAGAATCCATTTGTCAAATTGATGAATGAAATAGTAAAAGAATACATTTGTTGAGTTAATTGTAAAATAGTTGTAAATAAATTGCAAATGGTACTAACAGATGTCATTTGTTGACAAATGGATGAAATGTCATGTTGACATTTCGTTTGCCACGTTGGAATGTGTGTGGGAATATAACATGGAGATTAGTTGCAAACAAGTTGCATATAGTTGCATTGTATATACAATATTGTATACAACATCGAGTGTTCATTGCAACTACTACAACTTGTCCAATAACACTCAAGGTTATATAAATACCATGAGTTGCAAGCCCAGTTGTAAAACCTTATATTTTCTCATATTGAATTATAGTTTAAAATTATATATATAAGTAAAACATATTTTAATCATTTTGGTGTTCCCTTTTCATGCTAAATGGATAATAAGGTGGACCAAAATGGGCAATTGAAATACCAATATGAGAATCCATATCTAATATATTTTGAGTGCAATGAAATTGGACTTCAAATAAAAAAATTACATTGAAATAAACATTATTTTTACATGTCCAAGTTCAATTTTCCTTAATTTAAACAATTAAAAAATACATCTATAAATATGGCTTTTGAAAAAATCAACTAAAATATATAAATGATTTTTTAAGAAAATCAAAATTACACCTCCATTCCTCTTTAAGAGGCTTCTAATGTTTTCATTTTGAATCTTAAAAATAGCAAAAGATCTTTTACTATTTGATTTTTTCATCTTAAATGTTATAAGCTTTTAAAAATAGGGTCCTAAAAAAAGTTGTGAACATGTTTTCTAATTCCATTGGAAGAAAAAAGTCCATAACCAAAATGTTTTTGGATTATGACACAAAATGTACCCTACATTGTAAATCTACCTTTCATTAATCAATAATATTTTTGGTGTAAATTTTTTGGAGTTGGGAAAATTAAAATATCAATTTCAAATTTTCATTTTGTTAAATTTCTCAAATGCATTTGAGTTGTATACAGCAAGAGTTTACTAACCCAAAAAAATTGTCATTATGACTTCCATTGTCATGTGCATTTACCCTTGATTGTTCAATTGTTCCTAGAATGCATGCCAACAACTTGTTAGGTAATGTTAAAAATATATATAATACATACTAATTAATAGCTCCTACAACATGATTTTCAATGAAGAATTATTCATAATAGAAGTTGAGATAATGATGTATATAATTGACAATTTAAAATTGAAACACCTATCATTAAACATCCAATCTAGACCTTACAATAAATTATTTACTTGTGTGCAAACATTAGCATTAACTTGTTGGCCTTTGTGCAATATGAAATAAATTTAATATGATTTGTTTGTCTTTTCAAATCATAGCAAAATGAGGTGAAATACAAACCTCAGATAGAAAAATTGAATGCAATCCACTAGGCACCCTTGTTGGTAAATTGATAACACCCACTGGTTTGGACGCCATCGTTTTAGCATCAATTATCACCATTTCAGAACATCTGCATAATGCCAATATCTACATTTTAGAGTTGTTTATTCAACCCAAGGCATTTACTAATGCTACATCTTGTCATCAACCCATGTATTTTGTCTTCCTATATGATTTCATGAATATATTTATTACACATGAATATGCAAAGTATCGTGATCCCAATCCTACACACTAGATGAAATGCACAAAATTATATTGATCATATTGTCAAAGAGACTTACCCAACTTTCTTGTCATACACAAAACAAATGAGGTAGCCATCATCTTCAAGTAGTTCTTTGCTAGGAGTACGAGGTACAAAAATAGGCTCTGATCCTTGTCGCCCATCTCCATGAAGAAACAAACCTTTGATGTTCCCTCCAATTTTTAGATCTCTTGTGCCAAGCTCAAGTTCCAAAGATAAATCATACTTAGCCACGCCAACAATCTTCAACATATCATCCATTATACTTCCATATACATATCGTTGTTTCCTACATACAACAATTGTGAAGTTGTTATAAGTTTCTCATCACATTTTTTTTTTAAAAACTTACAAACCTCCAAGAAAAACTTATATTTTTGTAACCAAACATGTTTAAACAATATGCACCCAATATCCAAAAATGAACAAGATGAAACCTATGTTTATTATCCAAAGCTACAAGTTCATTTGTGCCCTTATCTAGCATGAATATGATGTGCACCATAAACATGATTCAACTTGGCATAAAAATTAAGCAAAAACATCACAAAACCATCTTATGGCAAGCCATCATCTCATTACCGGCCAGTGTATTTGTCATTGATCTCTGGAAATTCAGTTGTCAGTGTTGATAGTTGCTTTTGTGTTACTTTCCCTGTCTTCATATTCATCCTAAACTCATACCTATACCCAAAATATACATGATTATTGGTGAGTGGTTAAAATTCAATCAAAATCATAATTTTATACTTTGAAACCAACAACACTGCTATGCATTTGTATAAGGTTCAACCTTTATGAATTGAACTTCAAAGCATGAACAATATGAATGAATATGAAATCACCAACCAAATTTGGAACATGATAGAGAAGATAAAATTTACAATAAAGCGCGAGATGCATTAGCCTTGTCTTGGTGAAAATCTATGAAATATGTGAAATCAATTGTTGACATTCGACATGCAATCAAGACAATTTCATCAGCCTCTTCCCATGCATTACCTGTCAACAACACAACAATATCCAAACAAATTTAACTTCTTTTTTCAATAGCAACAAGACATTTTGGAAGGACAAAATATTTTTAAATATTATCATTTATGTAAATCATTTCAAGACCACAAGAGAAAAAACAAGAAAAGTTCATATTGCACAATGTAATGTTATATAAGTTGAGTATAACACTTATAAGCAACTTACAATCATCTATTTCTTGAAATTCCAAAATCATTAACATGTATATTCTTTCAACACTTGAATTTGATATGATTCAAATAAAACACCAATAAATTATTGAATACTTACAAAGGTGGAAGATCATGCATGTTGGAATTATGAACCAACGAATCTGTGACTCATTTTTGGCATATCGTGGGAGCAAACCTATGCGTGATTCTTTGCTTGCATCAAACTTGTAAACATGTTCCCCTTCAACAAAATGCTGAATCACAATAAAAATAATAATTTATGTGAAAAGACATTGGATCATATTTTGCAAAATTATTAGTTATGACATCATACATGTATGATATATTTTGCAAGTAATGGAATCTAGAAAGACTAGCCCTTTGGGGTGCACAATCAATGGCACACAAGTGGAAAAGGGGTTAGTCAATTGGGGGTATATGGGGACTAACCCCTCCTCCCCTTAGTTCCTTTGACTATGCAACCCCACACATAACCCTTTAAGGGACACAAAAAAACGATTTTTAATTTGGCATTTTCGAGGTCTTAACTAAAATGTCTAAAAAATTTCTTGTTGGTTTATAGATACACACCTTAGGATTTACCAATAAAGAAAGGTCCAAAAAAATAGCATAATTCTCAGTGATGGCAAAATCATGTATCATAATTCCCTCTGGTATAGTGATGGGCACTGGCTCCATCAAAATTCCTTCTTTTGAGAAAATTTGATATGTGCAATATGGGAGCTCCATGAAGTCCCAATACAAACCAAACATTTCCCCTACATCACCAATCATTTGTGCATTGGAAGTAGAATGATCCCATGTAAATTTACCATATAAATTTGGAGGCCCTTTTCAAGTTCAAGATTCATAACCATTTTAATGACTTGGAAGTTGAATGACCCATGTAAATCTATCACATGTATTTTGAAACTCATTTCAACTTGAAGATCCATAACTACTTCAACGACTCACTTATAAATTTTTATAAATTAGTAATTAATAAATATTTACAACCAAAGTATGTGGAGCTTTTGCAAGTACAAGAAATGGGAGTTGGCTATTAAACCTGTGAAAGGATCAATTTTTGGGTGAGCAGTAAATCGAGTTGCCAATGGATTTAAGTACTTTCGCCCAATTGTCTCCAAATCCCCATTTTCCAACACCCTAATTACATCTGCAAGGACCATCTCCCAAAATCATCTTTCAACAATAGACAACCTTCATCACAAAACAAATGTCCACAATATCATAATTTTATATGTCAAATGCAAACACAAGGTTGTTTAAGGAAATTCCAATTTTGAAAAAGTGTACCTACTTTTAAAACCTTGAAACAACTTACCTTCCATCAAAATTTGAACTTTAATGTAAATTTAGATTGGAAAAAAAAGAAAATGAAATTGATAATAAATGAACAATTTATAAACCATGTATCCAACACACATTGTTCAAATATAAATCAAAAATCTTACATGGAAAATCATTCTCATGCAAAACAAGAAGTTGTTTATTGTGGTAGACAAGAGCAGTATTTCCTGCAAGATGCTCAACAATCCTTTTAATTAGCTCAAGCTTAATTTTCCAACAAAGCTATATATTCTCATGTTTGCATCAAGTTAATTCTCAACCTATTGAACCTTGTTGGTCCAAACTAATGTTTATGTGTATTCTTTTGCAAGATGAAAGCCAACCATCAAAGGCTACATTTTAATCTACTTCAAGATATAGGTGTGGATTAAAATTGGTCTAAAATCATCCCAAAATATGTTAGGTCCCCTTAATTAGACTTTAAAAAATCCAATTTGTCAAGTTTGAACTATGGTAACAATGCTAAATATGTGGATTTAAAACCCTATTTAACCACCATTATTTTTTAACATCAAGCACTTCATGAGATAATCACACAATTTGAAGACAAAAAGCATGTGACCCATCCTCTTTGATCTTGTTAAAACAGTAATCACACCACACATACCTGTTCCATATCCATTTGAGATGTCAATAACCTTTAATTTAACTCGGAGGTTAAAAAGCAAGCTGAAAAAAATGCCTTTCACACCTTGCATATCCCCAAGCTATGACATTTCAAACCACATATTTACATTCAAATTATGTCATTGAGAAAATTGTGCACTTTTGTTGCTTCTTGTATATTGCATATTACAAATTTTAATCTAGTTCACATATCACTTGCACCAAGCAAAGAATTGTCTTCAACTAACTAGCAATTACAAAATGTAATTTTGCTAAAGAGCAATAACAATGACTTCAATGCTAAGTGGCATATTTGTTTCGGCAAGTAAAATAATCTTGAGTACAAAGGTACTTGCCTTTATAAATTTTGCTGCACCATAATACTCCTCTTGTTGCAGTCTTGAGGTTTTCACAAACCGTGCAACATATGTGGCCTTGCCATCCTTAATTCTCAATCCATGAAGCATACTACATCAAACCCATTTTCCGATTCACTCTTTCTCTAACTAATGTGATGAACAAAAAGTCACTTGTATAAGGAATTAAAATTTTCACAAGATGAGCTTTGGTTTTAAAGCACATGCTCATAAATACCCACTAAAAAAAATGTGCAAAGTTGTATATCCCCCTTGTAGAACAACATGAGGAATCTTCTCATTGAATTACACTTGATGGCACAAATTGAACACTACACAAATGTGTGTTCGATTTAAGCCATCAAATATGATTCAGGGCTTGTAGAAACTCATGAGATTCAAAGAAGGAAAACAGACTACTCTTCAATGAAATCACTATATTGAAGTGTTTTGTGTGTCAAACATACTAATTTAGAAGCCTTCATAGGTCTCATATAATGTCACAAATGAATAGAAATAAAAATGGAATAAGTCAAAGGCATCATACCCATCTCCATCAAACCTACACACAAAGATCAATGAACACCATCCCCCAAAAAAAGTCACTAACAAGGTTAATCGACAATTGTGCAATCTAAGTTCTTTGAAATTGTGCTATGCCTCCAAAGGGACTAAATATCACCATGGTGTAACACAATTTGCTCAAAATGAAAATTTCTCTCTTATGCAAGATTTTTCAAAATAAGTTAAAGAAGATGATCTATAATCATCAAGTGAAAGACATGCATGCACACATTCTTGCATTTAAAATAGCTCTATGTAAGGAAGGAACAACAAG
>Ga0209208_10003116_pt1 | contig 23848 bp, 20 predicted proteins | sample S1TSphfallax_3_FD_187694 | JGI IMG/M metagenome (GOLD analysis project Ga0209208, IMG submission 187694) | Host-associated microbial communities from peat moss isolated from Minnesota, USA - S1T2_Fd - Sphagnum fallax MG (SPAdes) (version 2) | ecosystem: Host-associated > Plants > Peat moss >...
AGGTCGATTCCTGGTAGTACCGCCGGTCGGAACAGAGGCCGAGGATGAACTCCAGGTCTTCAAACGTACCAAAGATCTGGTTCGTATCAGAGTAGGCGTCCGGGAGTTTTGTCTCCCGATTCTTCTTTAGGGACGTAACCGTCGTACAGTTCTTCAAACTTAGGATAAAGGGTAACCAGAAGATCTGATCGTTCTCCTCTAACGTCTCCAGACTGATCAGTCTGTTCCGGACTTGAGCGTGGTTCCGGAAATCGATCACGTCTTCCAACTGATAGGTTTCCAGACTGTCAAAATCGATCGCATTGTAGACGGTCGACAACTTCTGACTCGTCGTATCCTGGTCGGATTCGTCGGTCGTACTGACGGAGAAGATGGAACCGAAGATCTTTCGACTTATCATCTTGGGAAGATCAAGGCGGTTGGAGCTCCCGTATAGGGTCACGGGTTCCAAAACACTCGTCTTACTGATGATCTCATCCCAAGACTGGTCGACCAAGGTCGGATCGACATACTGGAGGATCTCCGACTTTTCTAACAGTTCGATGACTTTCGGTCTCAATTTCGTCATCTGGGACTTGGCTTCCGTCACCAGGTAGGGCATCTGGAGACGGAGGTTGATGGTGATGACACCGTCGATGACCGGTTGGAGGTTCTCTGTATTGTTGTCTAGAACGATCGTAATCAGGTTGAGATCCGGTTGTTTCAACTCGTAGAGGGAGAGGAGGGCCAGCTGATAGACACTGACCAGTTCATATAAAAACCGATCCGTGTACTTCTTGTCTGCCAGTTTCGATCTGAATTCAAACTTCAAGTCGGCGATGATGGGCATGTTGACCATGTTCCGTTCAGACAGATTAACTCCGGCATAGACGTCCGGTTCTCCGAGTAAGTCCTGCGTCTGGTTGATCTGTTGGTCGACCATCTCACAGTACCGGGGCCAGAAAGTAGAGTAGTCTCGATCTTCGATCTTCCACTTTTCCACGACCATTCTCATGGTTTTCCGGAGATTTCCGGAGTAACTGGTGACATGGGTGAAACTCTTATCGGCACAGGGGGAGAACAGATCGTTTAAGATGCCCGTTAACTTCGGATCCATCCAACCTCTGTTTTTAGATCGACAGTTAAACTCGACGATCAATTTCGTCCAGGTTTAGGGGGTAATTACGCCGATTTTAAGGCGATCTGAGTCAACGGGGTAACGTAGTGGTAGACGAGGAAGCTCAACCAGATGTAGAGGGTCAGGAAAGAGATGATCAGGATCAAGAGTCCCTGTTTCAAAACGTGACTCGGGTTGGGCGACCGGAACCGGTAGGAGAAACAGACGATCGGTGTCAAGATCAGACTGAGGAGGCTAGCGAAGAGGAAGGCGACGGGCCAGACACCCTGACCGAACAGTTCCTGTAGGTAATCGGTCCCGGTCTTACCTTGGAGGAGGTGACAGGTCGAGTCGGTGCACATATAGTTCCGGTCGATGAGACCGACTGTGAAGATGAGGATGACAAAATAGAGGATGATCAACAAAAGGTCGGCCAAGGTCAATCGGGGTGGATCTTCCGAATCCAAATCCATTTAATCGTAGGGAAAACTATTAGGTAAGGTTAGCCAGGATGTACGGGCTTAGAGCATCGATATAAGAAGTTTTCAGGAAAGAAAAGAGGCAGAAAACGATGAACCAGGTGGGGAAGAAGACAATCACCTGGTAGATCAGGTTGAGGTAGAAGACGTTACTCCCTCGCAAGATCCGGAAGATCGGATCTGAGTGGACCGAACCGCGGTACGGGGTTAGCCACCAGACCATGAACGTGATGACGAAGGCAGCAACAAAGGCGACCGTCCAGATCCGGTCTGTAAAGAGGTGACCAAAGTAGCAGGCTAAGACCTCTTCCCTCTCTTGTAACGTCAGCCCTTGCGGTCTATCGACGTTTAAACAGGTCGTTTGGACGGTACACCCGCCCGGATGGTCACAGTAGTAGGTGCCGATCCCGTAGTAGACGACACAGATGAAGAAGATAGTAAACAGGAGGTAGAAACAGATGACGGGAACGGGGAGATCATCAGCCATAGATCGTATTTAGGAGGGAGATTAATCTCTGTTACGTAACAGAGATGAGATTAATAGACGTTAGGGTCCCTACATAACGATCTTGGTCCGGTCTTCGGTGATCAGGACGTTTGGGGGTTGAGGCTCCGAATAGGGGCGAGGAATGATCGTTTTTTCTTCTTTTTCTGGAAAGATCTGCGTTTCGAAAGGGACCGGTCCCTTTCTGATCGGGCGAGGCACCTGTCCGATGGGCGGTCTCCGTATCTTAGTCGGAGCTAACGTTTTAGACGGTTCAAAGGGTCTCTGCCCTTGGCGGTTCGTCTTTCTCAACCGATCTTCGGCTGGAGGAGATTGGAGTTGAACTTTCCGGTATAAATTCCCTCGGCCTCTCCCTCGTCTTCGGAACGGTTCCTTCGGGTGTTCTTCTGGAAATTCGTATAATGGAACATCTCGATATACGCCGGATGACCGGACCGTCTGCCGGGCTAAACGTCTGGCTTGTAGGTCGACGTCAGGTAAAATGTCAACTAAATCGGACGTTTCGGCCCATTTACCCGCATCCTTCGAGGGTAAGGGAACCGTCGCCATGATGTCGAAGATCAGTTCGTCGTCTATCAACGGGATGATGACCGTCCCCCGATACTCCTGATTGACCCCGTCCAGCTCGTTCTCAAAGTCGGAGGGTAAGAGGTCGTAGATGGGACTGTTGTATTCGAATAACCGGAGCATCTCCTTGGGCACCAGACTCTTCGACTGGATGGGCAGAACGGAGAGTAACTGGTGGAGGACGGAGAAGTTGGGACTCCCGGTATCTAAAACCAAGGTATCAACGACTCTAATCTTCTCTTTCGTGTACTCGGAGAGGTAGGCAGCGATGTCTGAGATTAAGGGGACGTGGTGGTACGGATAGGCCCAGTGGAAGTTGACAGCCGTGGGTCCCGCCGTATAGTACTGGTAGACCCAGGCGATCGTCGTAACGTACGCATCGACCAGATCGTTTATCATCGAACTTGCCGTGTCTCGGTTGAACTCTTTCAACGGATCGAACGTCTCGTCGGCTAAGAGTTTCTTCTCTTCCTCCGTGCCGATAATCTGCCAGATCTTTCGACTTAGCGTCTTATTTCGACTACTGAAGACGTTAAAGTACCAGTGACTCCGGTACAAGCCAAAGTCGAACCGACCGTTCTTAATCGCGTAGGCCAGGGATTTCGACGGATACTCGAACGTGTTGTTGATCAGGAAAGCATCGTTCAAGAGGAACTTCTCTTCGACAGCCAACTGTTTAAGAAAGACAGCAAAGTGGGACCAGCGGATCCGGGATTCCTGATACCGGAGACTTCGGTCAATCGACGTTTCCCGCAAAGTCGGCGTTGGTTCCGTTTCTGTTAAAGGGAGGTTGACCTGGTTGTAGACGGAGATCATCCGTTCAATTCCGTTCCTGATGTTGTTCATACAGGGTTCGTGGGGTAGGAAGTCGTTTCCGATCAGCATGATGATGAGGGCAAAGTCGTGGACAGGACTGTACTTTTCCCCGTTTTCTCCCGCCTTGCGACTGGGGGGAACCAGTTCACTCTGGATGTAAGCACTTAGAGCATCGATACTGATGTAATCCAAGATGATCTTCCCTGGATTCAGCCGGTCGGCCTCTTCCCGAGCAATGTAGATCCGCTTGATCGGACAGAGCATGGAGATGACGAGGAGGTCAGCATCAGCCCCAAAGAGGATGTGACTCCCGTTCAGATCGGCGAAGTCCGCCGATCGGAAGTAGTCAGCGATCTTGTGTTCCCCTTCGCCCGGAGCCAGATGGGAACTGTAGATGACCTTATTAGGCAGGCGGGACCGGTATTCCTTAATAAACCCGGTTAAGAAGACGTCCAGATCAGCCATGAAGGGGGTGCCGGGACTGATCGTATTCCGGTCGAACTCGCCCAACTTCCGTTCTTGACCCGCCTTAAAACGTCGCTTCCGTTGTTGTTGCTGTTTAGCCTTACCACAGACGCCATCGATGGCCAGGATAAGGACGTCTTCCGGATCGAACAGGTCGACGATCCGGAGGAGCTCTACCTTCAGCTCTTCCTTAAACTGGGTAAATAAGGCCTGATCTTTCGTTTTTGTTCCGATTAAGGAACCCGAAGGGTCCGGGACAGGGGCGTAGACCCGATTGACGACCGTGTGGATGACGGCGTTCATGTCCACGGATAGGCTGGAGACGTTCCGGGGTCTCGATCGAAGGACAGCTACGCGGGCATTATTCCTGATGTACTGGCCAAAAAACCCGTGAATCCCCATTCTTTACCCACTTTTAAGGACAAGAAGAAAAGAAAAGAAGGATTTATATGAACAGTTTGTTCCGACTATTCAGGATCGTAGTTGTCTAAAAGATCGAAAGTCTTTTAATTGATTGATAATATCCTCTCTTCCCATCTATCAATACGATCATTAAAAATGGAAGTAAAATTAGCCGAAAGTCTTATTTTGAAAGCATTTTACGACATTTTTATTTGGAAGGCCAAGCTGGATGATAAGAAAGATCCAGTTTCCACTCTTACCTTATCGGGTTTAAATATGATTGATCCGGAAATCGATTTCCTCTGTTACTATGCGAAAAAACGGAAGTGGACCCAGGTGACCAGTCTGGATCTGAGTAATAACTGGTTGACTCGGATCCCTGATTTCTCTCAAATCTTTCCTAATTTGGAAATTCTTTGCTTACAAAAAAACCAGATTAAGGAAATCCCTGACTTTGCTTCCCTGCCTAAGTTGGAAAACATTAACTTATCCGATAATCTTTTGACAGAAATTCCCGATTTTTCCGGTCTACCTTGCTTAAAAACTCTAGAAGTAGAGAGTAATCGATTACTCTGTATTCCGAACTTCTCTCGTATCCCTGACTTAGAATGTCTGTCGATCTATAATAATAAGATAACCAAAGTCCCTGATTTTACCCTACCAAATCTGGTAACTCTTCGGGTAAGCAAAAACCAAGTAACAACCCTGCCTAACCTTACCGGCTGTCCCGCTCTGATCAATTTCTCTGCGAGTCAAAACTTGATAACTGATATTTCGATTCTTACCCACTGTCGTCATTTAGAGAAATTATATCTATCTAATAGTAAGATAACGTCTGTTCCAGATTTCGATCTGCCTAACCTTTCCCACCTCTATATAGATGGAAATGAAATCCGAGAGATTCCAAACTTTTCTCACTTATCCAAGTTAAGAGTCCTGGATCTAAATCGTAATCTTTTGAGAAAGGTTCCCGATCTATCGGCTTTAGAAGAGTTGAGACTACTTTATCTGGTAAAAAATTATTTAACCGAGGTCCCTCTCTTTCACACTTATCTTAAAAACTTAATCAAAGTTGATTTAACAAGAAATCGAGTATCTGTTCCTAAATCATGGCCTAGTATCTATACGTGTGAAGCCAACCAGTCAACTCCGGAAGAAGTGGCAAGGTTCTTCCTTCACGACCTGACCTCGGAAGAGGATCTTAAAATGAAACGTTTAGACGAATTTCTCCAAAAATTTATCGCAACCTTGACTGAATCGGAGAAGGAAGAAGTCAAGCGTATCTTTGCTGCTGCTATCCAGGCATAACCTTCTCTCTTTCCTCATATCGAAAGAGGAGTAAACCGGAACAAATGTTAGAGATGTCTAACGTTTTAAAACTTGATCTTTCCCGAACTATCAAAATCAAACAGGTCAAGGACGTCTCTACTCGTGGGACTCTGTTTAACCGGGGACTTGTCTCTGGCCAGGATCGGAGACCTGTCCTTAGCCAGAATCGAAGCCCGATCTAAGGACCGGGTCGGGGACCGATCTAAGGACCGGGTCGGGGACCGATCTAAGGACCGGGTCGGGGACCGATCTAAGGACCGGTGACCACTAGGAATCCGTTCCGGAGGTCGAGAGGGGAGAGGACTGGTGAAGCGGATCTTCCGATCGGCTTTAGGTGACAGAGTCGGCGTATTAACCTGACGGAGAACGTCAGGATCGATTCCGTAACCGGTATTGGCCACGAGATTTAAGTCTTTATCTCTAGCAAAGCCACTGGGAGTATTAGGCGCCGGATTCTTCTGTTCCGACCGTTTTTTCCTCAGTTCTGTCAGTTCTTTCTTCCGTTCTTTCGTTCGAACGTAGTTGCCTTTGGCGATTTCCGGCGCTTTCACCTCTTCCGTTTCCACCCGAGGCACGTACTTCGGTTGTAAGGCGGGATTCAAAGTGATCCGTTTTTCTAGAAAGATGGTTCTTCCCCTTCTCCGTCAGCCAAGACCGTCTGCAGGCCTTCGTCGGCCAAGTCGATCGGTAGTCGAGACCCTGTTCGGATGGCGTCTAACGTTTCCTGTAATCCTTGACCCTTCGTTCGGAACATCTCCGTCACCTCAGCAATGGCGTCGGCAAAGACGGTTCGGCCGTTCGGAATCATTTCGATGGCTTCGATATACTTGGCCAGGTTGTCACTCTCGATCAGGATGTCCGGACTCATGTACTTGGTCTTCCCGACTTTGGGTAGAACAACATTCTTGACGCCTTTCAGATCGGTCGTCATACCACTGACGTCCAAGATTCGCCCGGGTTTCAAGTCTCGTAACCGTTCTAAGAGGGGTCGACCCTGGGTTCCGATCTTGATCGGTTTCTTCCCCATCCCGGTCACCAACGGTTGAACTACACCTCCTAATTCGACTTTCTTGTCTCGGTTCAGCTTCTTGATAATCTCATACATATTTTTCTGACTGGTTGGTTCTTGAAGTTTTGCCCAAACAGCCGTCTGAAACGTCTGAGCTTCCGATATCTTCTCCGTGTAGAGGGGCGTCTGGAGATTGAAAGCCTCGTAATCGAGGGTCTGCGTCGATAAGTTGGCTAATCTGGCTGCACTCCCCGCCTGTCTCGTTTTTACATCAAAGACGTAGTCGGGTGTCCGGAGAAAGAGACGATCAGCATCGATCAGGCTGACGAAAACCTTCCGATCCACGTCAAAGAAGCTTCCAGGATCAGATCTTAGTTTCGAACCCATTTAAGAGCCGAAGATTAAGTTTTTAATCAGTTTTCAAGGTTTCTTTGACCAATGTCACCTTAAAAGTTAGGTTGGCCAACAGAAAAATATGGGGTTCGATTTAGGGGATGAACAATGTTGCTTGGGTAAGATAGGAACAATAGCCGACATGTTGTTAAACTCAGAGATTCCAATCGAAGATATCATAAAAGCAGGAGTAGGAGATAACGATACCGTTACGGAATTCTTTGCTAGTCAAAAAGAAGATTCTAAACTCAAAGAGACTATTAATTTTTATCGAAATTTTGCAAAAACATTTATGGAAAAGCTAAACGGGCATGTATATCCGTCATCGGAAGGAGAAGCTAAGAAAGAAGATGAAGAAGATCTGGAGGAAGAAGAAAAGGAATTTAAAGAAAATTTTAAGGAGGAAGAAGCTGAAGAAGAATTTAAGGAGGAAGAATTTGAGGAGGAAAAAACTAAGAAAGAAGAAATTAAGGAAGAAGAAACTGATAAAGAAGCTGAAGAAGAAGAAACGAAAGGAAAAGATACATATAATACGGTTCTGCTTTTTTCCCTTTTTGAAAATCTGAGCGAAGCCGAAAAGACACACGTTCGAACCAAATTAGCCAACCAAGCCTAAGAGCCTCAGCAAAAACATTAGATTTCTAATGTTTTAGTTATTCAAGGTAGATCGGGCAAAATCGTCTTCAATTCGGACAATATCTGCTTCATCCGACATGTTATTCGGATCCGTGTGAATCCAGACTTCAGCGACAACAGCCGGGGTGTCTAGACCGATCAACCGGTGGCGTTGTTCTGCCAGGATAAACAAGATGTCGTCTTCCTGTAACCGTATGTCCGGATCCGATCTGTAGTTGGTTTCGGAGATAACGGCTGAAACGGGACCGTTAATAACTCGCCAGACTTCGTGCCGCCGTCGGTGGTACTGCCAAGATAAACGGGCTCCCGGCTTAATATGAAGGAATTTACAGGAGATCGGATCGCTGATGCCTTGGTCCGTTGAAAACAGACCAGGAAAGAAGAGACTAATAAACCGGGCGTGGTCTTCCGGGCGAATCAGGCTGAACGACCCCCAGGGTCTCTCTTCTGTTTGGCAGGGTGTAAAAGCTTCCATTGATAGAAAGGTTGAGTTTTTTTATAGGTTTCAAAATGATCAGTTAAAAAATTGATCATTCCCCGTCCCGTTTCTTTTCCTTAACCAAGCTTAGAAAAGATGGAATCAAAGTTGTCTGACTATCTATCCATCAACCTTATAAATAAGGTATATTGATTAGCAGATAGATTCTAACACCTAGCCAATGTTACTCTCAACCTTTCGGTTCAGAATGGCCAGGCAGGGTCTTAACGACCCAATTTAAGCCGAAATCCGAGCTCGAGAAAAAGTTCGTCGAAAGCTTAGCCAAAACCATGGACCAAGAGTAGCTTTTCCGACATTACGCCTAAAATACCTTAGTTTAAAGTATTTTATCCTATTTAATCTAAAATAATTGATTAAAAAAATCTTCTCTTCCTCTACTTTAAGTGGGATCGTTAATGATCGGGGTTTCTAACTTTGCTAGCCAGGCGTAAGGATTTTAGGTAAAACTGAGATTTTTACGCCTGGCTAGCAAAGTTAGAAGCCCTGGCTGTTAACGAGACCATTTCCGGACGTCTCTGACCCGATCTGTAGGGGGTGGGAGGTTTTTGAGGGTACTATGTAAAAGTAGCATCTTTGGAGATCTTCCGCCTTCTGATGGACCGGGTCGGCGACTGATAAGGCCGATCGGTTCGGCGTTTCCCCTACCTACCAGGGAGAAAAAGGAAGGATTCTGGGTAAAAGATATTCTTTTTTGGAACAGACTGTTCCGATGGGCGATGCGCAAGTTTACTCAGACCTTTTTAGGTCTTTCGTTTATAATCCTTATAAACTGCCCACTTCTTGTTTATAACAAGAGACCCCTTTCCCTTCCTTTCTCCTTGTTAGAGAGCGGAACCGTTCAACCGACCGGCCTTACCTTTCGCGGATGAGTTATCCGCGAATTTTCTTTAACTTAACTGATCCAGATAGACAAACCTATCTTTAAAATGATTTCTAGTCGCTTCGTCTCGGATCTGATCCAACTTGTAAGAGTAAGTCCGGATACGGAACGGTTGAGAGCGTCGATCCTGGTTTTAACCCCTGGCGACGTCAACCTTGTCCTTACCCTCAACTACCAGGTCCGCCAAAATCCGATCCCTAAAATCTTGGGTATCTTGTGTCTCTACGAGAACCGGGGCGTCTTACCGGTCCATCTAATCCACGATAACGTTAAACAGATGGTAATCCAGATCTTTGATGATCAGAGGCTAGTCTGTCAGATGGAGATAGATAAAACGCCTTTTCACCCGTCTATCTTAACGATCGTCGGATCGGACGGTCTCTTACACCGGGAATCCCGACGGGAATACGGAAGAGAGTACGTTACGCTGTTGAAAGAAACGGAAGCTAAACCCCTCCTGATCCTCCTGCCACCTGAGATCTACGCTTACCAGGCGACGCGATTAGTCTGCCAAGTCAAACTCTTTTACCCAGAGTTCCTCATCCGGGTCGATCCGCTGGAAGAACCGATCGGGGTTTAACGAAAGATCTTCTCTTCAGAGAAAATGGATCTAACCAGACGGTACAACCGGTTTGTCGCCCAGTTCCAGCTGGATGAGCTCCCAGATCAGGTGACGTACCTGGACCTCCGACCTAAAGACCCTCGAAATAAACGGGACATCCCCTTTCTTTTCCTCGACCTTTTTATAGAGGAGAGGAACTGGAAGATTAAAACCTTGATCCTGAGTCAGAATCGCCTGACTCTCCCCTTATTCGGTGTCCAAATTTCATCTCTAACCGTCTTAAATCTGAGTGAAACAGACTTGACAGACGTCCCTGATCTTCCTGAAATGCCTCACCTTGAAGACCTTGATCTGTCAATCAATTCCCTGTCAGTCGTTCCGGATTTTCCATGTTTTCCTGTCTTAAAGACTCTTAACCTGGCGTCTAATCGGCTGGCCCGTATTCCTAACTTCTCATGTCTCTCTACGTTAGAACGGTTGTTCCTATCAGATAACCTCTTATCCGACGTCCCTGATCTCCATGATCTGACGCGGCTTCGGGTCCTTCACCTACAGAAAAACCTCTTATCCGAGGTTCCCCTGTCTTTTCCTCCCCGTTTGGAGAGTCTCATCCTGTACCAGAATCGGATGGCTGAAGTTCCTGAAAAATACAAGGAGATCGTCCTCTTCGGATATCAGGAACCGGTTGGCTATCGGGAACGGTTGAGACATCTGGTTCCATACTGACTCTTAACGGGAATTTAATTGATCTGCCGTCTTCCCTCTGCTTACTTATCATGGCTGCCGATCAGATCTCAGACTACGAATCTTTCATTGCTCGGTTCGATCTGAACACTCTCCCCAACAATCTAGTCGATCTGAGGGTAGAGAAAGAAGAGGGCTTAACGTATGAAGAGCTCTCTTTCCTGTCGATCTACATCAAGGCCCGGGCTTGGCATCTACAGAAGCTCTACTTGAGGCGGAATGATCTTTCTGATCTGCCGACGTTAACCTTATCGGGGCTAGTTGTTTTGGATCTGAGTTCCAACCAGCTTCAGACCTTTCCCGTCTTGACTGGCCTGCCCGACTTACTAGCCTTGAACTTGCAGGATAACCAGATAACAGAGGTTCCGTCGGACGCTTTTACCGGTCTGTCGACCTTAACCGCCCTCAACCTGAATCGTAACCAGTTGACCCGACTTCCTAAGCTTAGGCTACCAAACCTAACGATGTTGTACGTAAATTACAACCGACTAACAGCCATGCCGGATCTTACAGGACTACCGCTGGAAGAGCTGACCCTCTGTTTTAACCGGTTGACCGAACTTCCAAACTTTACGGAGACACCAACCTTGACCGGTCTTTACGTAACCGACAACCGGTTAACGGCCCTCTCCAACCTCAACCTGGGTAACCTGAAGATCTTGACTTTAACGAATAACCTTTTGACAAAAGTTCCTAACTTTACAGACTTACCTCAGTTGGAACAGTTCTGTGTATCGAGGAACAGACTAACCGAGATCCCTAATCTTGTAGGTTTGAGAAACCTGACTCACTTATACCTGGGTAACAACTATTTAACGGAGATCCCTGACTTTCCTCTTCCGAAGTTAAGAGAACTCTACTTGTACAACAACCGGCTGAAGGTCATTCCGAACTTCTCTGGTCTAATCAACGTTAAGTTAGTCGATCTGAAAGGAAATGGTCTGAGGGAAGTCCCGAAGTTGGAACGGATGGTTAGGTTGAAAGAACTCTACTTGTACGACAATCTCTTATCCAACTTTCCTTATTTTATCTTAGATCGAGGGATCGTCTGTTACTACCAGAATCAACGCGTGACGCCATAGAGGCTTAAGTAAAAGCTACATTAGAGAATGTAGTTTATGATGTAAACTGGACGGTTAAGCCCTGTTTCTTCCCTGTTTCCACGATTTGTCGAGCTAACCGGTTGACCGTTTGTAAAAACGGATCGTCGTCTGCAAAGACGAAACTGATCAGGTCCGCGGGGATATCGACCATCTTACTATTATTAGATCGGAACGTCTCCAAGATCAACCGGATGTACTGGTCGGTCGGATCGAAAGAGATTCTGGTAACCTGATAGTCGACCGGGTACAGGTTTTGTAAGAGCCGGCGGAGGAACGGATCGTTAGAGGTGAAGATCGTTTGGATCCCATCTTCCGTCTGCCGTCCAAGGAGTTCATAGTGGTGACTCAGGTGGAGGATTAAGAGACAGGGTCGATAGACTCCGGCCACACGGGTGTCTTCATGTTTGATCAGACCGGGTTGATCCGGATGGAACCGGAAGATGAAGATGTCGAAATTAATCAGGTCGGCTATCACGGGGTAGATCTCATCCCCCAAGGCTCGCCTCGAATTGAAGAGGTGTTGGATTCCACTCAAGGAGTAGTCGATCCCCAGTTCTTTTACTAATAAGGGATTTTGAAGGTCGAGGAGGAGGTGTTGGATAAACATTCCGTTACCGACCGTTTCATAATTGGTAAAGTCCGGGTACTTTTCGGACGGGAGACCTATCCAGTAAGCTAAGTCCCGCCGGAAGCCTTCGGCTAACATAGTCCGATCTCCCCGTGTCGCATCCTGATACTTCCGGTAAAACCCTTTTAAGACGGCATGAATGAAACAGTTCCCGTCGGGGATAGTTCCGATCCGAACCATGCCGTCATAGATTTCAGGCGGTGAGATCTCCGTTACCTGATCGTCAGAGGAGATGAACTCCTGAAGGGGCGTTTCCAGCTCGGTAGCGTGAAACAGTTCCGTATCGATGGACCTGAGGTTTAGATTTCCAAAATTCTGGACAGGATCATCATCGGTAAATACGTCGTTCCCTTCGTCGTCAGATCGGTTGATAACCAGGTCGATCGGTTCTAAGTCGTCCGGAAGATCGACCAAGGGGGTCGTACCGTCGTGAATAAAGTAACCATACGAATACAAGGACGAGTATACCTTGGCGTCGGGAGATAGGAACGGTTCATCTTCTGCCCGTCTCACTTCCCCCAATAAAAACCCGTAGGGACGGAGTTTTCCAGCTAACCGAGACAGATCGACCAGGAATTCGTGTTGATCTTCAACGATGGTACCCGGAATGACGACGTTAACGCCGTTCTTCCCTTCTAAGCGGAAGGTGACGTCAGCCACGTTAATTTCGTTGACCCAAGTCCGATCTGAACGGAGAAAGACGGGGTGTAACAGTTCGGATAAGGTAGCCCCATCGATAGTAAAGAAGATGAAGTAACCCCCCGGTTTGACCGTAGCCACGAGGGTCTGGACCAACCGGTCCAGAAAATCGTCCGACTGGAAGAAGAAGGAGAGGGAGAGCATGGAGGTTACGACGTCGACTTTCTCGTCCTGGATGTAGGTCCGGATGGTCTGGACAATACCGGTCGTGTCTTCTCCCCCCGTCTGCACGACCTTCAAGTCGGGACAGAAGTCCGGTTCCATCTTCCCTGTTAGTCTATTAAAGTATCTCTTATCAGGAGTTTCCTGGATTAGGTTCTTCTTACGGTCTAACCGGGCCAGACATTCCGCCCGGTTACTTCCGTTCGGTTCCACGCCGATGATGACAGAGCGGGGGCCTAAGAGACGCCACTTTTCGATGTCTCCACCCCGTCCCGTCCCGATATCAAGTAAGGCCAAGCCGGTCGGAAACTTCTGGTGGATGAAGGCGTACAACCGTTCTTTGACCTTATTGTGGTACGTCCGGACAAACCGGATCGTTCGACCACGGAGATCATCTTCGGTGATCGGATCGAAGATGTCTCGCCAGTTGTCTAGAGCGACCGACAACCGGTTGCCAGACAGCTTGTCTGGCCGGAACTTTCGGGGACGCAAGACGATCTTACTAGGATATCCCGTACCTTCCGGAGACGGTCGTAAGAACCATTCAAATTCGACGACAGCCCCGTCTGGGATGTCGGGAAAGGTCGAGAAATCGAGGAGATCCTCCGTTAAGGGGTTCCGCTGATCTCCTTGGAAGATGACGTCCTTCTTCTGATCCGGATCGTACGAGCCGAGGAGGTACTTGACGGATGATTTATACGTCAACTCTTCTGACCGGTAGACGGTAAAATCGATCGTGATGTCTTTCGGTGGTTTCCATTTACAGATGTCGGGAGCTCGCGTCAAGTCGCGACGACTCGGATCGAGGAGACTGGCTGGAAGGAAGTAGGGGGCCTCATTCGGGGTGAAGATAAGGCCGTCCGTCTGGTAGGGTAAGTCTCCAGCCGCGTCGAGAAACTGGTTAACTAAGGGGAAGAACGTATGGATATCGGTCTTGGCCGTCCGTTTCCCCGTAATCTTAATCAGATCCGTAATATGATGGATAGGGATCAGGTCTTGTAACAGGTACCGGAGGAGGTTGAGGCGTTGGAGGTACGTTAAGGTCCGAACATCCCGATCTTTCATGATCAGGGTGTCGAAGACCAGGTAATAATATCCTTTCGGACTATCGGGACGGTCGATCAGTTCCCCGTCAAAGACGGTCGTCCGGTAGTTGGAGAGGAAGGGGCTGATCCCTCTACTCGGAGCGAGTAAGAGGTTGTAGTCGTTGGGGGGATTGATCAACCAGATGCCTGTATCTGAGATGATCAAGAGGTGACGGACTCCGTCCGCCTTATATGTAACGGTGTACGAGACAGAGCTATTAGGGGTCCCTTTAGGATAGGCTGCTGGAACAATACCTCCAGAAACGAGATCTTTCGCCTTGATGTTCCTGGATGTGACCAGGTCCCGTTTCCTTATCCGACTGGGACCTTTCGACCGGAGATCCGTATGTAAGAGGCTTCCGACCGTCTGATCGACCCGGTTCCTCGCTTGCCGCGTATACGTCTCATTAGTACCGTGGAGAGCTCGGAAGATGATCGGTAGATCCGAAATCCAGCCTTTCAAGTCTGCCCCTGTCTTCCCTGTAAATTCCAGTTCAACTTCGTAACCGATCTGGTTGGAAAACGTATCATCGTCATACAGGATCGTCAGATCCAACCGGGAAACGGGAGAAATAGGGAAAGACGACCGTTCCCGATACCGGAAGATCGGCTTCCTATCTACAGAAGATCCTTTCGAAATAGAGAAGCTGGTAACGGGAATCTCTACAGCCAGGGCGATCTTAATCTGGTAGGGTTGGATCATCAGCGTGTTGAGACGCTTCTTCTCTTCGTAGTGGACCTCAGCTTCTCTACCGACGTGAGACAACGTTTGGATCTGGCGAACCTCTCCGTTGATCTGAACGATCGACCGTTCCGTCGTATCTAACTTGATCGGAAAACGGTTCGTCAGGCGGAAGAAGTCGTGGCGGAGATCTTTCTGAAAGCTGGCAAACTTGGCTTCAATCTCCAAGTTCCGGTATTTCTGGACAGCCTCCTCTAAGATACCGACGTCTTGTCGAGAAAGAAAGTCGTTCGAAGACCGATCCATTTGACCGATCGACCCTTTTTATTACAATCAATTAATCGTTCCGTCATTTAAGGAAGAAATGTAGAGCAAAGCTTTTAAATCTACGAAGCCCGAAGAGAAAGATGGAAGAGATCAGTAGTTTTCGGGAGAAATGCGGTATTGTCCGCGTTCATCTGAAGGATCCGTTCTCCCTCCTCTTAGCCAAGATCTTGGGGATTACGGACATGTTTGCCATCGGAATCTACTACGTCGATGAGGCCTTGGTCCGGACGATCTTATACTATGAACTGACAGGCCAGGTCGTCAACTGGATCTTGACCTTCAATACCCTCTTGGAATCTCCGTCGGTCCAGTCGATCCACATCATGAAGTTCCCCCCGTACCGTCAGTACCCCTACTTCTGTCGAAATCTGAAGCAGAGTATCTTGAATGTGAACGGCATCAGTCTGATCGACGATTTCTTCCTCTATAAACAGATCTGGTTACAGGAACCGTTCACCAATACGGGGTATAAACTGGTTAATCTGATCTGTAACAGCGCCATGGGCCTCGTCGGTCACGTCTCTGAGACGACCTTAACGTTCAACGTCAATGACATCGACGCTCGCCTCTTCATCCCCGTCCACGATGACGGGAGATCTAACGATAAGACTGTCTACCGACAAGAGTTGGACTTTATCTTACACCATACACGCCAAGAGTTTGCTAGTCTAGCGGCTTCTTTCATCGACCTCTACCTCTATAGCGCCCGTTTTCGGCAACGCGTCTTGACGTATAAAGGGGAGGATTTCCTTGCTTCTCTGACCAAACTGTTGAATACGGGGGAGATCGAGCAGACTATCTTCGTGTCTTCCGATCTTCCACCGTCAGCTTTAGGAACGCCTCTTAAAGATAAAGCCCTCCTAAAGAACGGATATATCCGGGTAAAACCCTACCCGAACTTGGGTCAACGTCTCCGAAACTTCACGGAAAAGATCTTGAAAACCCTCCACCAAGGGGTGCCAGTTCCGATCGATCTCCAAGAACTCCTAATTATCTCCGACCTGTTGAACGGAGATCAGCAGGCCGTCTCCTGTCAGGAAGACGTCTGTTACAACAGGGAAACGTATGAACTCTTCCGGTTTTCTGAGGAAACCTATACGAAAACCAACCTCTTATACCAGAATAAGACGTATCCGGGGATCCTGCAGACTAACTTCCTTGGGGAGACGGAAGAACTGATCTCGGAGAACAGACGGACCCTCATCTTAACGGACTACGGAACGGAGGAAGACTTAAAGAAACTGACTCGCCAAGAGGTGTCAGACACCTTGGTTTACCTAAATCTGATCGGCAAACTCCCCCGGCTGCAGGAAAAACTCCGGTTAGAACTGGCGAATCGGGATGTTAACCGAACGTCGGCTTAAGAAACTGATCAGTCTGGCTACCGTTTCTTTCTTGCCCCTAAAATGTTACGGTATATCATTTCTGACCTGATACAACGGAAGATACCCGATCAGGTGAGCCGGTTCCACCCCGAGGTAACAGATCCGACGCTCCGGGGAAAACTCTTCGAAACGCATGTTGTTTCGGCCCTTCGACGCTTACCCGTCCCCGTCTTCCATACGGGGACAGGGGACTATCAGCTGATCGAACCGGTCTTACGTCAGAAGATCCGGTTCGGAGGCTCATTTCAGGCTCAAGGGGTCGATCTGATCCTGGTAGAACCGGGTAAACCCCTTACCGTAAGTAGTCGAGGCTCCGTTACGTACATCTTAGGGCAAGTTAAATCCGGTCGGGTCGTCCGAAAGAACCAGTTGTTCCGGTTCTTCGAAGCGGTGGAAGACCACCGGCAAGATGGTCTCCTAATCATCGATGATACGACAACGTACTTACCCGACGTGAAAGAGGAAGGGAATCCGATCCAGATCGGTCAAAACGACGTTTTCATCCTCCGATACAGCCAGTTGCCTAGACATAAGTAGGAAAATGATTTAAAAAATCCTCTTTCGTAAAGATCTTGTCTCCTAAAAGATGATCAATGTTACGTATTTTCCTCCTTTTCAACCTCCCCTCCTCTACGATTCACCCCTCGTCCGGTTGGATGAGGTTCCGATCGGAAAACGGATCCGGTTGACTGGGAAGACAGGGGGTGCTAAACTTGTTCTGGAAGATCTTCCAGAAAAATGGACCAGATTAAAAGACGGGGAGACGCTCCAGATCGATTTTTCCTCCCGTCCTGACCTGATTACCCCCGTCTGTCTCTACGTCGAGAAGACGTTCGATCAGGTAACCTGGCTCGGCGCGACGCCTAAAGTCCGGATCTTTCGTCGAACGATGGGGGAAAGGGTAGTCTTTCGGCCTGATATCGAACGGAGTTTAATCGACTATGCCCCCACCTTGATCACGGAGATCGGAACGTACCGGGCGGCTAAGCTCAGCGACCTGTACAGGGAACAACAGGAAACTGTTAAGAAAACTCTTCTCGCCGTCACTTCATATCCGAGTCCCTTCTTCGCCGACCTGTTGATTGCGACACTGATAGGGAAGTACGGAAAGAAAGAGGTGAACCTCTGGCTTCAGAGGTCAGTGGAAGATCTGAAAAGAGATCTGAAGGGTAAATAAAGTCTAAGAAAATCTTAGACTTGTAAAGATAAATGGATTCGTATCATGAAGTCAACTGCACAGAATGGACTCGGCGGATCGACGATCTGTTGGACACGTATCGACAACAGGGGAAAGAGGTCCTTCGTCTCCTCTTTTCCGACACCGATCGGTTGATCCGGACGTTATGGCAGCGGGAAGGCTTACTAGCTGTCGATACCAACTGTAGTAACCAGTTGGGTCAAGTCGATCGGAAGTCCCCCTTTTCGTGCGCCCAGTGTCGGAACTTCAGACGGTTGACCAACTTCTCAGCCAAAGAAGGCGTTATTGGTCAACCTTTCCTACTAGCTTGTGGGGCGGAAGCAGGGAAGAACCTGGTGATTACGCAGACGTCCGCCGTTCCCTACCTCCAGTGGGACGATACGGCCACCTGTCAAGCCTTAGCCTTCGTTCAGAAGTACCGTCAAGTCCGGACGTGTGGAACACCTGATTTATCCGGCGTTCGGTCCCTCTGTGCCGATCCGTTCACCACAGATACTCTGGTCAGTTGGATCGTCGAACGGGTCATGTACAATGCGGATCTCCCCCACTTCCACCGGTTGTGGACGTCGTTCATCTGTGGCAGTCACGGCTACCACGTCCGATCTGCATCTACGTTGACGTTTAAGGAGATGGTCGATCACGTTAACGGGAACAACCTCTACGATCCCGACCTTAAAGAGAAATCCCCGCATAAGGTTCCCGCCCCCTTTATCTTCGATTTCTTGACGCAGTTGACCATCATTCTGATCGAACTGAGGAACTACAACTTCTGCCACGGCTCAGCTCAACTCCACCAGGTGGTCTTTATGAAGGAACCATCCTCGTACGAGTACGACGGTTACCCGGTAACCTGTCCTTTCACCTTAGCTCTAACCGATTTCCGGTACTCATCCTGTACGGTCAACGGGATTCACCTCTTCAGTCGGAACGAAGGTCGGGCCCTCCACCTGAACAACGCCGCTTTCATCGCTGAAATCGAAACGAAACAGGCCGCCATGGCCTACTGTCAACAGGCGAAAGTCTGTCCGGTAGATAATAGTTCAGATTCAAGTAAACTTAGAGACACATGCCGACAGGTGAAAGACGCCTGTGCCGTCAAGACAGCCAACTTCTACCGGTTAAAGTCGGAAAACATCAGTATCTACAACCATATGCGGCACATCGGCTTCCCCCTCTTCGTCGGTTCTTTCGACGTCTACGTCTTCCTCATCTCCCTCCTCTTAGAACCGGGCGTCTTTCAGACGGTCCTCCAGTCCGATCGGTTGTACCGGATCTGGTCGGCGATCTGGCTGTACAGTGACATCAAGACGGTAGAAGAAGATCTAAAACAGGCCCTCTACGATCGGACGAGGTTAGCTGATCCGGACTATCGAACGAACGTCTGTCTGACCATCTTAAAGGGTCGGTGGCTCCGGTGTGACGCCGTCGACCACCTGTGGCGGTTGATCAAGACGAGTTAAATTTGAGATAAATCTGATCGTTCCTATCTTCACATGCAAAAAGTAAACCTTCCCCTTTCGAAACCGGAAAGAGAGTATAAACCTTCCTTACCTCTACTTAAATGTCGATCGGTGCAGACCTCGTTCGAACAGTCGAAAAGAAGTTGGGGTTCCTTTTTATATCCCCCAAGAACGGGTCTCCTAAAACGTCGTCTCCTAAAACGTCGTCTCCTAAAACGACTTTTAAAAAGGATAGTAGACGGCGATGTCTAGACCGCCCGAAAGGTCGACGGACCGTTCCCCGATCGACGGGACCGAAGTTTAAGAAAGGGCCTGTTCTGGGCTTGGGAACGTACGGTATCGTCTACGACGGGACCACGGAAGACGGAACCAACGTGGCCATCAAGCGGAATTTGGCGGAAGATTCCACGTCTTTCATCAGTTCGATTAGGGAAGCCGACCTGTTGAACCACCTCCAGGGGCATCCGTTTATTATTAAGCTGATCGATGTTGTTCGGGCCAACCCCTTCAATGCGGGGGGTCACTTGACGCCCTTGGACGACGAGAAGTACAGGGAAGATCATAAGAATCAGCGGAACGACGATATCCACTTCGTCTTTGCCAAGGGAACCTACTCCCTAAAGACGTACATCGAAGCCCTGACCCCGTCCGGAAACGGGTACGCCTATCCGACCAACTTCTTCTTACTGAAGAAGTTTATGGTTCAGATCCTCCTCGGCGTAGAGTACTGTCACCGGATGAAGATCATTCATCGGGACCTCAAACCGAGTAACATCGTCGTCAATGAGAACCTGGATAAGGAGTTCGGGGAGACGAACGTAGTCAAGATCATCGATTTCGGTCTGGCTAAACCGTTCTCTTACCAGGAGAACAGTACACCCTATACGGTCACGACCCTCTATCGGGCGCCGGAGATCTGTCTGGGCCGGGAGTCGTACGACTACCGGGCGGACGTCTGGTCGATCGGCTGTATCTTCTATGAACTGATCGCTCGACGACCTTTTTTATCAGCGGACTTCCTCGATTTCTCGGGAGAAGACGATCGGAAGAAGGAGAATACCTACCTCTTGTCCCTCATCTTGGGTCGTCTCCCCCACCCCTTGTCGACCTCGGAGTTCACCTACCTGGTCAAAAAGTACCGGTTAAAACTGACGCCTGAAGCCACGCCTGCCGTCCGCTTGACCTTCCAGGAACAGTTCAACTTTTCTAACCGGAAGAAGACTCTCTTCGAAGAGGGGACAGGAGAGACGTTAGACACGTTCTGTGACCTGTTGGAAGAGATGTTGGCCTTCGATCTGGGGGAACGGAGTACGGTTGAAGAATGTCTGGCTCATCCGTTCTTCGGCCCAGATCAGGACTACATCGAGGAAGTGAGGACACGGTACCCCGTTCCCCAGTTCGATCAGATCATCCGGGTGGTCGACTGTATCGAGAGACGTTGGATGGGAGAGATCTTCTTCTGGTTCACCGATCTCTACCAGAAGTACATCGACGCCTACGAAGAGAAGAACCACCACCTGGTTAAGAAACTGGACGACCAGATCTACTGGTATACGCCCAGGAAACTCTTCCAGGCTGCCGACATCTACGACCGGTACTTGTATCTGACGTTTCAGACGACAGAGATCCCTAAGAATGCCCTCGAATCCAAGTACGCCGGGAAACTCTTCGAAAAGACCAACAATGAGGTCCGTGTCCTAACATGTCTCTACATGACGATCAAGTACTTCAGTTCGATCGAAAAAGTCGATCCGATCGACCTCCTCTTCCCTACCGTCTTCAAAGACCATCCAGAGAATATGGCCATGGCAAAAAACCTGGAGAAAAATATGCTTCAAGACGGTTTCCAATACCGGATCTACCGTCCGACCCTCTTCGAAGAGATCGATTCTTTTGAAGACGATCTGAGTAACAGTCAGATCGATCGTCTCCTCACCTTCTATCTGGTCAACCCGTCGATCTCTGGGTATACGACCCGGGAAGTTTACGCCTACTTCCGAGAGTACCTGCTTGGTCCAAATGAATCGGAAAAAGAAGGAAAAAGATCGAATAAAACCGTTGATCCGGACCTGAAGAGACCGATCGACCCGGTCTTACTGGGGAAGTTGAAGCCTTAAGCTTCCTAAAAAGCCTGTTTTTAGCCTATAAATAGAGGTTTTTCTGTAAAAAATTCTATTATTTAATTGAATTTTAAATTTCTTCTTATATCCGATAGCCTCATCCTTTTCATCTAATCTCACCCGATTTAACGAAAACACTGCAAGAAATGTCCGCTTACACCAGCATTTTTCGCTACACCACCGCCTTCGATCAATCCCTTGATCAAGACGAATTTGACCTACTTGAAGATGAATTCTTTATCTTTAAGTTTGCAACCCAAAAGGATAATGGAGTTATCCAGAAGTTTGAGTTCTGCATCGACAAAAAAATTATTAGAAGATTACCTGTCGGTGGAGTCAACGCTCTGATTTTTTCTCAAAGAAAAACTCCAAATCCAAAGACTAATTCTTCCCCTAAAAAGGAAGGATCAGTTAAAACTGATCTGAGACCCCAATCGATCCTCAAGCAACCTAAGATGCAGGATCAGAGATCTCAGGAAAAACCTCAAGCTTCAAGTTCATCTTCGCCTCTTCCTCCGAAAGGAAGGAAGGGTAAGAAAGGAACTCAAGTTCAACCTTCAGAACAGGGTCCTTCCGAAGTGAACCCTTCAGAAATGAAGGAAAACAAGAAAGGACCTCAAGTTCAGCCTACAGAACAGGGTCCTTCCGAAGTGAACCCTCCAGAAATGAAGGGGAACAGGAAGGAAACTCGCGTGGCTCCGCCTCCAAAGAAGACGGAACCACGTCAGCCTTCTCCTTCAGGAAAACTTCCCAAGAAGAAGAGTGAACCCCAAACACCTCTGCCTGAAGTTACGACGCAAACCCAGGCTTTTCTTGGGGTTGTTCCCCCTTCCAGCATGGGACCTCAGATTCCTAACGGCTATCCCACTCCTTCTTTTCCTGTGACAAGAGGACCTGCTACTAATCCCGCTCAGTTCGCCCAGATGGCAACAGTAGGGATGTACAGACCAGACAACTGGGACATCCTCCAGAAGATCTGGTTTACGAACCCAGACGGAACTTTGAAGTCGCATAAAGACATTTTTAATGCCGTGACTTCCTTTGCTCCTACCGTTAACGGTTACCGTATCAACGAAGCCCGTTACTTTTCCGGCCTGCTTCACAGCCGTTTTGATAACGATTTTGCGCTACTTACGTGCAAACCTTATGTGGTGAGTATCGCTGATAAGAAAGATAACGTTTACGTCTTCAAACACAAAGGTTATCCTGCTTCAAACGGAAGAGACGCTGTAGAACGGTTCGACTTGTCTCTCTTTATGGCTATGAATAAAGTCGTAGATATGATCGTTTTGGATCCTTCAAAGTACGAATCGATTAAGAGTCTCTACCCGATTATCATCAGATACTTTGAACAGTGTGATAAATCCAAAGAAGAAAAAGACGGCTTCACATTCAAGTTCAACTACATCACTCGTTTCCTCTACATCATCAAGATGGTGAAAGAAGAGATCGATCGATCTTCCCCTCAATAGTTTAGAAGCCAACATTTCCCCTTTCTGAAAAGATCCTCAACCCCAAAAAATCGTAAATTCTTAATATAAAAACAACTTATCTAAACGGTTCATAAGAACCGGTTTAGCCCGTTTTATATCCCCACGTTGGATAGTTTTTCGATAAAAACTATCTCCTTAATTTCTTACAAGGGAACGCCCGACGGTAAGATCTCGTACCCACTGACTGTACGGCCGATGATCCAGCCTAAGATCGAGGCTAAGATAACGCCGGCTCTCAGATCCCCTTCCCAAAACGTAGCTGGAGGTCCGTATCTTCCGTGAGCAAAGACGTAGATCAACCACTCGTAGGCCAGGATAGAGACGACGAGGAAGAAGAGACCCGACCCGAAGGGAGCCAAGATCAGGCCGTACGTAAAACTCAAGATCAGAAAGTAGAGACTACCGACCGAAGAGAGGGACTGACAGAAGACCCAGGAAATGAGGATATGGATCTTGTTTTTCGGAAACTCTGAGGCTTGCGGTCTTACGGAGATGGTTGGAGCCATTTTTCCTGATAGCAGGAAAAACGTAACAGAATAGCTCTTTTCTTAGAGATACCTTAACAGTTTCCGATCAAGGCTGTAACCGTAGCCACAATGGTCAGACTGAGAGCGACAGATAGGGGGAGCCAGGTTGGAGGAACGAGAGAGACAGCTGCAAAACAGATGAAATACGTCAAGATAAAGGTGATCAAGATGAAACCGACATAGGAACTGACGGGTGATCTCATAATTTACGTTTAAAAAACTTATTTTAAAGTAATTCTCCTTTCTCAGATAACCGTTAGGTTCTTATTTCCCGTAACCGTCCGGTAGAACTGGTAGAAGATGTAGATCAAGAGGATGCAGATACAGGTGACCATGACGGCGTAACCGAGACGTTCGATCGTCACTTCGTATCTACCAGCCTCGTCAGCAAACTCCCACGTCCGGTCGTAGAGAGATCTGAGAACTTCGAACCAAGCCAGGATAGCGATGAAGATGACGCCACTAGCAACGATAATCGGAACGTTGATCGTGAACGGGTGGGTTAGCCCCATACCCGGTTCAACTGGGATCTGACTTCCGACGACTCTACTCCCGGGCCGGGCCGGACGGTCCGTCCGGAGACCAGGATGAGAGATC